>Ga0307516_10001436_pt1 | contig 32889 bp, 34 predicted proteins | sample 19_EM_MG_FD_203310 | JGI IMG/M metagenome (GOLD analysis project Ga0307516, IMG submission 203310) | Populus trichocarpa ectomycorrhiza microbial communities from riparian zone in the Pacific Northwest, United States - 19_EM | ecosystem: Host-associated > Plants > Roots > Unclassified | place...
CCCGCCCCCCGCCCCCCCCCCCCCCCCCCCCCCCCCCCCCCCCCCCCCCCCCCCCCCCCCCCCCCCCCCCCCCCCCCCCCCCCCCCCCCCCCCCCCCCCCCCCCCCCCCCCCCACAACGATCTCTGGGTTGGGCAGTGGACGGGAACCAGGCTTGTACTGGGGAATTTTGCGGTTGCACGATGTAAGGCTACGCTGGAGTCCTACGGACGAGGGGGTGGTGCTTCTTCGGAATTTGCAGCAAGCGCTTTCAGTTCTCTCGATGGACCGGTGAGCCGATACGTATCACCGAGCCGACGGCGTTTCATCGACTGCGTTTGGACCGGCTCCGACCAACCAATTGGGCTTCGATTAGCGGGCCCCGGCGGGAGCGATGCCAACACCCTCGCAGCTCGCACCGGGCCGCGCAAGCGCCTCCATTTTTTTGATCCTATGCTTTAGAGGCCTAAACCTTTACTTCAGCTTCAACGTTATTCACCTCAGGGATTTGTCAACTCCGCGGTGCATCCTCCTATACTCGATCGAAATCGTGCCTCCCCAGTGCCGGAATCACGATTTGCCTAATGCACAGAAGCACTAAACGGACCTGAGAGGTCCTTGAACTCATCTGTACCGAGCTTTGGGTATATGAAACCCGAGCTGTCCTGGGATGACAAAAACTCACCCCGGGAGTTTGGTTCTGTTTTGAAAGGATTGGCGATTCGACTCGGCAGAACCCTTCAAGAGTTTGGGATACCATAATCATCCCGAGGGGTTCTGGCGGACATGCTGCGTCGTGCCGGCCTTTAGCTTGAGTTAGTGAGAAACTAGGGTAATCATAGTGCGGTGGAACTTTTTGAAGACAGTTTGATTCCCCGGGTGGAGCTTTTGCAGTGGAGACGCTGTAGAGGTCGTAGTCAGCACCAGGTAGTACAGACATCTCTGCTTATACTACTGTATCTACTTTTTTTTTTTGTTTAATCATACTCGCATTCGACCTATATAGATCATGGCGGCGTACATTTTGCCCAGTTTTCGACTGTATCTACATTTAGTGCAGTAGTGCTAACCAACTTCTGTCTACTTACTGTATAGTCAAGGTGAGGGTTAAAAAAAACGTAGTTTTCCCGCTAAACGCATTTTTCTATCGTATCACGACGTGAAAAATACGCATTTTGACCGTTTTGATACGCGTACAGCGGGAAAACTACGTTTTTTTACCCTCCCCTTGACTGCAGTATGTAGTTTATGGTTTAGTCCAGTGGAAAGTTCCACCGCACTTTGACTCCTACTACCTATTGCGACTCAGGTGGGGAAACGGTTGAAGTTGAGCCAGCTGCGGAAGTGGGGTCATTTGGAAGCTAGATAGATTCGATGCGGGGATTGGCACGCGACTGAGAGCTAGCGATTGCTTGAAGACGAAGACTGCTTACTTAATCTATGCTACTTGGTTGTACATCAGAATAAATAATGCTTTTTTTTGTTTATTCATACTTGCATGGTGCCTATCTAGACTATGGCGGTGCACCTTTTATCCGTTTTTCCCGTCCGTTGTCCGCGCGCAGAATAAAGAATGTCAATAATAGTACAAAGGAGACAGTGGTGTAGATAGTTATTCCTCCGATACGTATCCTTCCGCCGCGCCACCACATATCTAATCTATCCCACTGAACATAGGAAATAGGTGACAGCGCTATTTTTTTTAACAATGGTAAAGTTTGAGCCCGATGTATCGGTAGGAGTGATCCCAAACGGCTCTGGTGTCCGGAGGGCAGATGTTAATCGACTCTTTCGCCCCCTCCCCAGGTGGAACGTGCAGGCCTCAGTGCGTGCGCTCATTACCAATTGCCCTTTGTCCCCCCCCCGGGGGCCAGCCTTCGGCCCCGCCATAAACAAAAAAAAGAGGATGTACTGAAAACAGTCGCAAAGCTGCACATACATCACGGCCTCCAATGTTATTCGCTTTTCGACAGTGATTACAGAAAGACACAAATCGAATAGCGATCAACACTCGAGCCTTCCGGCTGAATGTTTCGCCCCCTCCGTGATCAGAATATTGAGCAGACTTGTTAAACCTATCATCGAAGTATTCAGTGTTAGCGGCCATTCATAATCACGTGAGCGAGAAAAAAAATAGAGAATGAATCAACAAGATCAGTAATCGGCCCGGTCAAGGGCGGTTTCATCAACACCTAAAGAGGTTATGTAGACCGTCGTGAGATGATTGATAGATTTTCATCACGGAGGGAATTGTGCAGACGCGGAGGAGAGGAGGTAATGAGAAGCATACCAATTGGAGCACAGGTAGTCATCGATATAGCATGACGTTCTTTCCAACCGCAGCTATACTTCACGCTTCGTTAGCAACCGAGCCAATAATGATTGCCAGTAGGTTGTGCAAATGACGGGTATCAGTTCATCCAATTCTCGTCTTCGCGGCTAAGCTTGGACATATGCTTGTCATTGGTTAAGGAAGATCATCATGTAACGTCGAGCAAACAAGTGAATGTTCAGGCACTTACCATCGACAGGTGATAGAAAGGGGGCAGGGTTTTGACTGTGTTCCGGCATATCTATCTCTCGTTAGTGGTAGACCTTCAATGCTTCTGTGTGCAAGGCAAATAATGAAACATTCAATGTCAGATATGCATGAATGGTATTAAAAAAAGGTTATCGGCATCGGAAACCCGAATACGACTCGTCATCTAAGGGAATCATCATAGAATGTTGGGGTCGCTAAACAAGAGAATTGTTTATCCGTACCAATTGAGGAGCCGAACCGACTTTCGGGGTGTGTAAAGAAGAGTCTGGTCACAAATTAGTCTTTGCTCCAGAAGCCAACTTAGCAATACGTGAAGGTTGTGAGTCCAGATCAGTGGACAAGGTTTCTGAGGCCTTGCCGCAATATTTTTATCATCGCTGTGGATCAGAGACCAGTGCTCTGTTTGCGTATCATCACAGGACTCGACTGCGCAGTTCGAGACAAAAACGTGCACCTACCAGGAGACATCGGCATGTGTGCTCAAAAAAGCGAGTCGGTAGGTGTTGTGGTACGGGTGTCGCGAAAGTAGATCAAATGCCTTTGAAATGTTAGCATTGGACCCCAACCAAATACTCGAGTATGCATAAACAGATATCCAATCGGAAACAAGATCAGAATCAGCCATTTGCTTCGTCAGTGAGCCGAAGCCCTTGGACGGTAATTTCCAGCGTATTTCTACGTCAATTGTTCATCACAGTAGTTTCCGGTTGGCGGGATATCGAGGTGCAGAGTGGTAGAATTGGTGGTGGACTTACGTTGTTCATAAGTTCTTTCATGCAACGCGAAGGGTTGAGGAATCTGTAGCTGCTAAAGAGACTGTTAGCAATGATCTCAAGAGAAATCGTGGGACAGTAATGGAAAAAAGGACAATTTCAGCCTGACGTGCAAAATGAGTTTCATTCCTCTTCGTTAAGAAGTCAAAGACTCTAGTTATGCGGTTGTACAAATCATCATATCAAGGGAGGGGAAGGAAGTGAGGGTATTGTGGTAGAGACAAACCAATTGAGCACCGGAGAGTGACAGCCATTTTGTGGTAGTGTTGGCGGGGGCGGTGGAGTAGATGGTGAGGTTGTGGATGTGGAGGGAAGTGGTGAAGTCATGGTTGGTGGGAGGAAGTGTGTTGAGAAGAAAAACCTCACTTTAAGCGCATGAGAGAAGCGGCCAAATTTACAACGCAGGGTTGTTGCCAACTGCGCTAGCCAATCAGCAGTCGCGAAAAAAAAACAATCAGTCTTGGCGGTAAAGAGTGATTTCTTGTGACGATGTTAGGGATCGGAAACCGAAACCCAGCTGAATATATTTGTTTCTGCTACAAGCTTGGAGACAACTGCTTCTGTGATCGCAGGGGTACAGCTACGAAGTCATTTCGTTTATTCTGCTCCGAGACTGTAACTATTATGCACCTGAGCTTAAACATGGCACTTAGTTTACTATTATATAAGTATTGCTCGGTCCCTCGGGGGCAATGTGCAGTCGATCAAAACCACCAATGCCTCTATACTCCGATTTGCTCTGGGCGGCGGATTAAACTTGCCCTATCTTGTTGACTATTGTGTTCTCTAACATACAAGCCATCGAGCAGTACAGGAAAATTTACCTCAATCCGAGTCTCGAATTGAATTAGGCACCGCCGTAACGCTTAGCAGCAGTCTTCCAGTTAATGACATCCCAGACGGCGCCGAAGTATTCAGCCTTGCGGTTCTCGTATTGAAGGTAGTAGGCATGCTCCCAAGCATCAATACCCACGATCGGTTGGTATTTGCCGACAACAGGATCCTGGTTCTACAGTACAACTCTTTCATCAGCACCGTTGAATCTAAGGGCCAGTGCCATGTGTTACAAACCGGCAGAGAGATGATCTGGAGCTTATTGGTCTCCTTGTCCTTTACGAGCCAAGTCCAACCACTACCTTGGATTCCAGCGAGGTAGGCGTTGAAGGTCTTCTTGAAGTTGCCGAAGTTGCCCCAGTTCTCGTTAATGGCAGTAGCGAGCTCGCCGGTCGGTGGGTCGCCACCACCACTCTTCTTGGGCACGAGGTTCTCCCAGAAGAGGGTGTGGTTGATGTGTCCTCTTTTGGGCGAGGAGGGTCAGCGATCGTACTGGTCCAAAGCTCGCAAAGGCTCCTACCCTCCGTGAAACTTCAGCAGTGCCTGGAGGTTGATCTGGGCCTGCACGTTGTTGTCCTTAGCGGCGACAGCATACTTCTCCTCCGCCTCGTTGAGCATGTTGACGTAGGTTTGATGGTGCTTGGTGTGGTGAAGCTGCTCTCTTATCAGTATTCCGACATCGAAGACCGAACCGACCGAGTCAAACCTCCATGATCTTTCCTGAGATGGCAGGCTCAAGCTCGGCGTAGTCATAGGGGAGGTCGGGAAGAGTGTGCTTCTGACGCGCGGCGGCAATGGTGAGGCCGCGGGCGGAGACAGCCCGGATGGTTGGGCGAGCGATTCTGGAAGCAACAGACATGATGTGTGGAACGGGGTCGGGGAATTGGAAGTTCGAAAATGATAGTGATGGAGCCGACGTCATTTCACACTTTTGTGCGCACCGCTTAGTCAATGCGTCTGGCCCCGCTCCGGCACACCCGTACATAACCGAGACTTTTTCTGCATACATACATGTCATATGCACAACCAAATTAGTCGATCTTAGCAACTAATCGCTCGCCAGCCACATACAGTTTACATGATAGATTTACAAAATTTTGTGGCGTAAATATGAGACTTGGACCGTGCCGGCGGCACGTGGCGGGTTCGGTCGTGGCGGCTGCTGCCCATGGGGTGCTCCAGATTTATTCGAACGTCAATTCCTAAAATATGATTAGGAGCATAAGGTCCGACCTACCTCTTCGCCGGCCAGCTTGAAGCCGATTGCCTCATTGTTCATCATGTGTTTCATAGAGCTGAGTGTTGTAGGACCCAAGTGATCGTACGGTGCCATGTTGACCCTTTGGCTTAGCGGTCGGTTTACGCGACCCCGCACTCACAGACCATCGAGAACATCGCACCGCAAATTTCCATCCGCCCACCACTTTAGATATCTTAAGGCTGAGCTTGGGCAGCTGTGTGCTTAAATTTCGGTTGCTATACTTTCTGGAACTATATTTGGCGTATGTATTTGGCATATTCGGCGTAGGATATCGCGGTTCTATTCCTATCGTACTTAACTTACTGCTCATCGTAAAGCGATTTAGACGGCGTATCTTATCTGAGTTGGTCAGCATATAGAGTAGCTCGTCCTGGTCTCGCTGCTTGCTTCTGTACGCTCGGGTAGATGTCCGTCCGCGATCCTCGTGATTGTTAATGATATCGGCTTTCCCAGATATTTGCGGAGCTGTCCGACCACAAATGTACAGCTATTGTGATTACTCAAGGCCTGGAAGAGTAATACCGCTGTTGCTGACTTATGATGAGACTTTTGAACTTACAAGGAATTGCTACTGAATCTATTGTCATTGGAATGCCTCTATGTTGAATGAAAGAATAGGTACAAGTGGGCGAATGAGCTCCTTCTAAGTTCTGTCACTCGACCTACTTTTGTGTGTACATAGATTGGACACCTGAAAGTGATCGTGTATGTGTGGCGATTACTTAACCTCCTATGTACTTATGTAAGTACTCTGCTCCGGTGTTTCTCATATGTCGTTGCTGACATAGCCTGCAGTACGGAACCTACGACTGATCTGCGTAAACTCACCCCACGCTAGTACCTAGCCCTAAGCACACACAGCCTCTTTGCAGTCACAGTATCACGTGTTGCACGATTCTCGCACACGCAAAGACGCACTAGCAGCAATATTCACGACTGACATTGTGGGCCCAACGACAACCACGGAAATCACGCCCAACAACCACCCCGACACATCAACCAGAAATCCCGACACCTTCAAGATGGTATGCTCGCAGTCGCGGAATTGACTTGCTGGAAGTGGAACTGACATGTTGCTGTAGCCTTTCACCAAGCTCGTCAAGTCCAGCGCCTACTTCTCGCGTTACCAGACCAAGTACCGCAGAAGGAGGGAGGGAAAGACCGACTACTATGCTCGCAAGAGGTTGATCACCCAGGCGAAGAGCAAGTACAACGCGCCCAAGTACCGTCTCGTCGTTCGCTTTACCAACCGCGATGTATGCTATCATCCTTCACCAGTCTTCGGGTCTTGTCCGTTGCAATGCGCATTGCCCTAATCCTCGAGCATTCGCATTCGCTTTATGAGTGGCAGAAATGTCCAGAGCAAATATGTGAATGGAGGGGGGCTAATGTCGCGGCCTATCTTCTGCTATACAGGTTATCTGCCAGATCATCTCTTCCGAGATTGTTGGCGACAAGGTCTTCGCTGCCGCATACTCTCACGAGCTTCCCCGGTACGGCATCAAGCACGGTCTTACCAACTGGGCCGCTGCCTACGCTACCGGTCTCCTCCTGGCCCGCCGTACACTCGCCAAGCTGAAGCTCGACGAGTCTTTCGCCGGTGTTGAGAGTGCTGATGGAGAGTACAAGCTTACCGAGGCCGCCGAGGTCGATGGTGAGCCTTGCCGCCCCTTCAAGGCCAACCTCGATGTCGGTCTTCACCGTACCTCCACTGGTGCCCGTGTCTTCGGTGCCATGAAGGGTGCTTCGGACGGTGGTCTTCTCATCCCCCACTCCGAGAGCCGGTTCCCCGGTTACGACATGGAGACCAAGGAGCTCGATGCCGAGACTCTGCGCAAGTTAGCATTCTCGGAATATTTCAACTGTCGTTAGTATCGCTGACTGTTTGCCCAAGGTACATCTTCGGTGGCCACGTTGCTGAGTACATGGAGACCCTTGCCGACGACGATGAGGAGCGCTACAAGTCGCAGTTCCAGAAGTACATCGACGACGGCATTGAGGGTGAGTTCGGCCATCCTCCTATAGCATGTTCCGAATTTGATTGTTTTCTAGCCGACGGTCTCGAGGAGGTCTACGAGGAGGCTCATGCCAAGATCCGCGAGAACCCCAACCTTGCCGACGAGAGCAAGGAGGCGAAGGGTGCCGACTACTGGAAGTCCGAGAGCCAGAAGTACCGGTCGAAGAAGCTCACCCGCGAGCAGAGACGCGAGCGCGTTCAGAAGAAGATCCAGGAGCTCACCGCTTAGGTGTCTCCTTTCGTCTTTTTTTCTGTACGCTGTATCTTGCAAAACCAAATAAAAAGCATGGGTTTCTGGGTTCCATTTTCGGTGTTCCGGGGTCTGGAGGGGTTGTCATTGGGTTGATTGCAAATGATATTACAGTCTGATAATGACTGTATCTGCAAGGAAATCCCTCAACCAACCAACACCATATAAAAGTTGAGAAACACCCTTGGTGCGAATTGTTGCAGAGTGTCACCCAACGGTGTCGTGAGGTCTATGCTGTGTACAAAGAACCCTTGGGCCGTACCAAGGATCTCAAGTATGCTAGGCCCTATTCACGTGTTGCTCACGCAATACAGAGGGCAGAGTGAAGCCTTTTAGCGTGCCACTCAAACCCGCGGGTTACCTTTCCATGACCCGCCCTTGCCTACCGCTCCACTGCCATTGTTCCGACGATAAGATACATACTCGACACGATGCAGAAGTGGCTGGCCTTCGACAGCTCCGCATCCCACTCCCCCATCGTGTTTGGTTTCATCAACTCTCCCTGAAAATGCCTCTTCTGTCAGATCTGTGTTCGTTTCAGCACAGTGTGCGGGGAGGGGGATGTGACGGGCGAAATCGGAGCCGCTGCTCGGGTTACTCGGTAAAACGCTTTGCTCTCAATTGGCCATGTCAGGCACCAACGGTAGTCGCTGCCCGTAAACCAGGCATGCAGGCTCGCCCCACGATGCCCCGCTTGCCATCCCACCAACACTTCCCCACTATCTAGAAAACATCACGCTTATTGCCGGGACGCTACGCCAGCTCCCTTGTGGCCGAACCCGACGAGCAACCGGGCATTCCGCAAAGACAATAATGCGCGGATGCAAACGCAGCCTGTCCTGAGCTTTCCAGCTTGCTTAGCTCCGGAAGAAGCTGCAAATCGTGCGTCTACCTGAGCACTGCACTCCAAATGAACGGCGGCCATAAGTACTTAGTTACTAGGATCTATCACCCGAATCACAATAGCTTGCTGGAGTGGAAGTGATTGCCATCGTGACCTACTCCCTGGATCTGTTCGTACCCACCCATCACATCACCTCTTATTTCTTCCTCCTTCCCCCTCTTTCCCTCTTCTCCTTCTTCTCCATCCCCCCATACATATTCTCCGAATACCAGATCTAATAACATACGTCTACTTGATACCTACACACCACCGCCACCAGTCCAGGGAAGCAAAGAACAATCATGACCTCGAACATCGGCACAAGCGAACACTCGGCGGAGGTCAAGACCAACATTATCACCCTGACCCGATTCTTGACGGAGCAGGAGCACCAGCTTGCAACCAATGCCACTGGAGACTTCACGCATACCTCTCCTCTCCGAAAGAAGCTTCTGTGAGCTACAACATGAGAACTTCTCTTCTGACAATGTTTCGACAGGTTGCTCTGCCACGCCCTCCAGTTCTCCTTCAAGAGTATTGCGTACTACATCCGCCGCGCAACCCTTACAAACGTGAGTTCTCCCCATTGTACCTCGATTCCGGTACAGTCTGGCTAACAAGCTCCTCCGTCATAGCTCATCGGACTTGCGGGCTCCTCCAACATTACCGGCGACGACCAGAAGAAACTAGACGTTATTGGGAACGACATCTTCGTGAACGTGATGCGCGGGTGTGGTAAAGTCAAGATCCTTGTTTCCGAGGAGGAAGAAGAAGCGATTATCTTTCCCGGTAACGGCAAATACGCGGTTGTGTGCGACCCCATCGATGGATCGTCTAATCTCGACGCCGGTGTGTCCGTCGGAACCATCTTCGGCGTTTTCCGTCTCGCCGATGGTAGCGAGGGAAGGCCGGAGGAGGTCTGCCAGCCAGGCACAGAGCTTGTGGCGAGTGGTTTCACCATGTATGGCGCTTCAGCCCAGTTGGTGCTTACTATGAAGGGCGGGAATGTCAATGGCTTCACCCTGGACAACGCTCTTGGAGAATTCATTCTCACCCACCCTAACGTTTGCCCTCCTCCCTTCACTCCCTCTTCGTGGGAACGTTTTAACATGAAAACAGATGCGGATACCCAAGTCTCGCTCTATCTATTCCGTCAACGAGGGAAACTGTGTGTACTGGGACGACGCCTGTCGCGCATACTTCGACAGCATCAAGTTCCCCAGTACTCCCGAGGGAAAACCTTACTCCGCTCGATACATCGGATCCATGGTGGCCGATGCCTACCGTACCCTCTGCTACGGTGGAATCTTTGCTTACCCCGCCGACAAGAAGTCGAAGAAGGGAAAGCTGAGGATTCTCTACGAATGTGCTCCCATGGCTATGGTTATGGAGAATGGTTGGTTGCCCTACCGATATCCCGTGATGACTTGGCACTGATCGCATGGCAGCTGGTGGTCTCGCCGTCACGAGCGATCAAAAGCGCATGCTGGAGATTGTGCCTGAGCACATCCACGACCGGTCAGGAATCTTTATGGGATCGTACGATGAGGTCAAGAAGGTCAGTGAGGTTTACGCGAAGCACGGTGTTGTTGCCAAATGATTTGCGGCCTGGACGGAGGACTACGAAGGACGGAAGGGGTCTTGAGTTTTGGTTATTGGTGTTTAGGATGTATTTTATGATCAGGCAAATAATTTGAATTGGTTATATCACGCCTCTCCATTCGTGTTCATCTTGCAACAATAGTGATTTTTGTTTCTTCATTAATTGAATGTGGCCATCTAGATCATGGCAAAAATAAAGACCGAACCCCGTCCGCTGCGGTCATATCGATGTGGAAGCGACGACACGCCGTCACGATATGGCGAGGGCGGTAATGATTTTTTTCAACTTTTTTAATTTTTCACTAATCGCGTACGACCTGCATACCTAGATCGTTTTTTGTTTATTTATTCATTACTCGCATGCGGCCTAGCTAGATAACGGCGGCAATGATGGGTGGAGCAGATAAATAACATGAGCATACGCACGAGTGACATCACATGGAAATCTATCCTATTGAAATCATCGAGTAATCTGGTTGATACCATAGCGGGATACAACTCCATGTACTCCCTTTTAACCACCCCTGGAATAGCAAAACCACGCTTACGCCTTTCTCATCGCATTAGCAGCCGTCTCCCTCGTCTCCCTCTGCACCTCTTCATACCCGGGAGGCGCATCTGCCGGCACTGGACAAGGATTTGGGTGCGCATCGACGCTGGGCGGCGGCGGACCTGAATCCTCGTACGTCGGCAGATCCTCCAGATGGATAGCAGCACCCCCGCCGTTCTCGATAACCTGCTGCATACGCTCCCGTACATGTTCAAATGTGGTGCTAAAATCGAAGGCGCCACCGTCTTTGAACACCAGCTTCATTTCTATCGCCGAAGTCGTCGCCGGGAGCCCGCCGGAAGGAACGGGGTTGACGGAGCAGGACCAGGTGTTGGGTCCGAAGAACGGGGCGGAGACCCGGCTGTCGAGGAGGTGGGTTAAGGGGGCACTGAACGACTCGAGTGTAGGCGTGGCCGTGGTCGGAAGGTAAATGACCTGAGCTCCCAGTTAACCTTTGGGATGACGGGGGTGAGGGGTAAGGGGACGGACTCGTTGGTTGGTGATTATTATTACCCCAGCTGGTGAGGTTATGTTGAGGGGGTTTTGGCCGGTCGAGGTGAGGGCAAAGGTGGTGCGCATCGGCGATGTGTAGAGTGTACGCTCGTTTGGTAGGGCGACGAAGGTATGTGGGTCCATTCCGAGCATTACCCAGCTGTTGGTTTTGTTAGCCAGCTGCTCGCTCGGTGCTGTGGTGAGAAGAGAGGGTGGCGTGGGTTAACTTACTTGAGAGACATAGTTACTGGTGGTGTTAAAGGTGATGGCGATAGTTTAGGATGCTTGGTGTCAGTTCACACAGTTGGTGTGGTGGTAGTGGTGGTGATGGTGGCAGCTGAGCATTTGAAAGAGAGCTGCGTTGGGTGTTGAATGAGCTTGAAAGTCGGATTGCGGCATTTGGCCGGTGGAACAACTCACGTGAATACCCACCGCTAACTGAGAAAGGGCACTGTGGCTGATTATTTGTGGCTGGCACAGTTAATATATGATAGAGTTAGTACTGTAACTACACTAGATACGTCATTTGGTCACACAACATCACTGGGCAACACATAAATTACACGATCACGATATTGGAAATTCAAGATACTCTCATTTCACCCCACTATCTAGCCTAGGGATTCCAATACCACCGTCCTCCGCTCTCCTAGTGAGAGTGGTAGATCGGCCGGCGCTGGCTTACCAGCTAGGCGTGTTGGCAGGGGTGAGAATGGTGGAGGTAGGAGCAGCGCCGGTAACAACAGCACTGCGACCACCCGCGGGGCCCTGAGCCCAAGAGCCCCGAAGGTAGTGGTGGTGGTGGTAGTAGCGGTGGTTGCCACCTCCGCCGCGAGAACGCATCGAAGCAGCGTGCTCGTACGGACTTGGGCCCGGACCGCGACCAGGAGGGCCATGGCGAGTGGGGCTCTCCTCAGTATCGGGAAAATTAAAGCCTCTGGAGGTGAAGCCAGCTGGTCCGTCGATGTAGTTTGGCAGCCAGCGCGGTGGAGGGGCAGGAGTTCCCAAGCCGGGAACGGTCTCCGGAGTGATGGGCTCGGACGCAGCGGGCATCTGACCCCTGCTGGAGTCATAGATGAGTCCAGTCGAGGACCGGTATCCATTGAAAGCGTCCAGCATCTGGAAACCAGTCTACAGGGAATTATTAGGCATCTGCCGTAAGAGATGAAGAGGTGGATGAACTTACCTCAGCGTAGAGCTCCTGGGTATCCCTACTGCAGGAGACATTTTTTCCGTCATTGTTGCTGCCTGAGATCAGCTTCGTTTCGATCGTGGGGTTGAGTAAGGATAAATTACGCAACGAAAATATCACGCAAGGCCGTCATCGGAACGTCCTTGACGAACAGCCAGCGGATATCGAACCGTCCCTTCCACTTGCGCTCAGTCCAAATTCCGGCCATCGTGTCCTGTTCGTGGGCGCTGAGCATTTCGGCAACACCACAAAAGCGCCCACTTCCATTGACAGAGAACAGCAAGAGCACTGGGCCATAGCCGTGATGGCCCCGGAGGGCTTCAGTCAGGCGCCTGTTTCCGAGTTCGGTTGACGTCCAGATACCCCACTTGAGAGCACTATACACATCCATTTCGTTAGTGGACTTGATGACAAAGAATCTAGTCTTCATATTGTTAGCCGAATCCATCATCTGGGGTGGGTATGATATACATTTCTATTCCATGTCGTCAGGATTGGATTAATGTTTTGCTGGAGGACTGCCCAATTTTCTGCCCTGGCAACCAAAAGCGCATCAAGGCCACGCAAGAACGGCTTCTTACGGCGGCCATCGGCCTCGTGGGTCTCCGTCTCTCCAAACTGGATTGCGCCGATGGTTTGTGCCAATTGCATTTGCTTCGCCTGGGCAACCTGCAGCTGATGCTGAATCTGAGCAATATGCATCTGCTGCTGCTTTTGCTGCTCGGTCATCATGCAGAACCGAGACTGCGAAGCCATGTGCATCTGCTGCTCATGCGTATAGTTGATTCCACTCGACTGCGGGTAGTTCGGTGGTAGCATGTTCATCTGCTGGGAAGGCTGAAGATGCTGCATGTACTGAGCTTCCTGCCGTTGCTGCTGCTGATTGGAAATATTTTTCATAAAGACTGGCGGAGCGAATGCCTGAGCCGTCAGATCGAATACACCCGCACGAGGATTACCGACCGGTATAGGAGCTAGGCTGTTGGTAGGGATAGCAGGAAAAACGCCTGGAGTGCCTTGAAGCGATCCCTGAGCTGCCGGTGCGTACATCTGTGGATACACATGGTGTCCTGGCTGTCCTTGCGGCATGTTGGTCTGGCTGTTTTGACCGTGCATCTGGGAGGGTCCAGGCAGTCCGCCCTGTGACCGAAGTATGCCCTGGCAGTTGTATCCATGTATCTGGGATAATCCGGGCAGTCCATTCTGAGCCGGAAGGTTGTCTCTACCGTTGTGTCCATGTGCTTGGCCGAAGTCACTGGCTGCGGGTGCGCTGTCAAGTTCCATGGGATCCAGCACAGCATTCCGAGCAATGAAGGCACGTAAAAGTGCGTTCTGCTCCAAAATACCTTGGCGCAGCTTTTCGTTCTGAGCCGCTTGCTCCTGAGCAACAGCCTGCTGATCCTGAAGCGCGGTCTGAACAGCTTGAACGGCAGCCTCCTGAGAGATCGCGCTCTGGACTGCAGCAACTTCCTGAGTGGTTGAATCCTGACTCTGGAGTGCCTTTTGAACAACCCTGGAGGCCAGGTACTTGACAAGTTCTGGCTGTCCACACTGGTTGCCCTCTGGAAACGTCATGCTATCTAATTTAAGTGATCAGCATACAGACTTTTATCAGGATACCATTTGTCGTACCAGGTGTTATGTTCGCGGTACCGCCACTTCCATCCCCATCTTTCTCCATCTCACCCTTACGGCGACGCGGACCAATATCGGTAGCACTGCGACTGAAACGGCGCATGCCAAAATGACGGGACGTCGGGATTTCATTCTGCCCAAGCGCATTGCCCTCCTCGGGATGAGTCTCACCGATCTGCGTATGGCGGAGCGGATCAAGTCCCTTGTCGGTGAAATTATTGAGAGCCTGGCGCTCAGCCTCAGACAAGATGTAACCTCCCTCAGGACCCTCCAGGACGAAAGAAGGAATAGCGCGGACACCGCCACTCTGACCCTCGCTCGTATTGAGCTGTGGAGCGCTGCGGCTCTGACGGATCTGGCGAGTCCCGACCGTGCCAAGATCGCTGTAGTTATTACGGACCATCTGCACTGGCTGGGCATTCTCCCTACTATTGTTGTCTGAGCTGTTGGCAGCTCCCGGAGGCGCAAGAAAACCATTGATGCTGTTGTATGCCGGCATCTCTTCTTCCTCTGGAACTACAGCTTTAGTAATCTCAGCTTCGGAATCCGAGTCGTCTGAATCGCCCCCGAGGGTAAAAACGACTGGACGCTTATTCTTCGTTGACATAGAGGAAATATGGAAGTGAGCAGTAAGGGTGGTAAGTTGTGGTGTATTGCAATTATTACAGAAGTAGAGGGAGAAGAAGAAGGAGAAGTAGGGAAGACTGCGGTGGGGGGTTTGTACTTATGAGTGTTATTCTTTCTCTTGCTATTGCCGCGGCAGCTAGTACGGTCTTGAACTGTTTTCACCATGCCAGACGGTGCCAGTCAGCGGTACTATTCCAGTCACCAAGACGACCCCATGGCGCTTTGGGTGGCGAGTAGATCGGCCTGTCTCCGGCGCCATCGGAGCGGCCGGAGCCGCCTTTGACCACCGTGCAGACCATATTGAACGAGCCATATGCTGTGGTGGAGGGTTCAAAAATGAAACTCAAAGGAAAACTTACACTCCTATGAGATGCGAGTAGTGGTCTCGGGAAATGTGGAGGTGTTCAAGGTAGGGTAGGGGAGGTGTGACACGGGTGAAGGGAATGTGAAAGGGTGAAGGGGTGGATAGGTGGTGAGAGGTTAGCCCGAGAAAGATTGAATATGGCCGAGCGGTTGGTTCTGTCGTTGGGAGAAATAAAAAGGAAATCCCATCAAGATATTGAATTTCCTCGTCACTCCACAAATAATTCGGAATCACACCCCCACGTAATGGTACGAGTCAATAGAGAGCCTATAATTCCGATACAAATTCAGTCCATGGTCTATAAAGTAGGTATTCCCACATACAAAATGGAGGAGGCCGTTAGAAATAATGAGAAATGCCGCTGGTTCAACCAATATCTTTGATATCACTCGGTCACAGGGAGATCACTCGTATAGCCTCAATTTGCGGTTGTTCGTCGGACATAGGTAGGCCGGGGCGGAGGGCAGGGGGAGCCACAAGACAGTAGAAGAGTGCGTACATCGCTATGTTCTAGATATGTCGCATTAGTCAATAAATAGAAAGAAGGTTCGTTCGAAATAAAACTGACTATCTCTCTAGCCTGAATTCCAAGAGTCATGGGGATATTCTGAAGTCAGCTCTCAACAAAATACTAGGGACAAGCAGGCAGGTGCAAGAAATCGAATCATCAGGTTGTAGGATTATGCAAATACAAGCGTATATAGCCAGTACCTAAAGTAAGGACGTAGATTTACCTAGGTATGCTCTAGAAAGGAATGTAAGACACAGTCTTCAAATATCAGCATCTGACTATGTAAGGCTAACAACTGTCGCTAACTGTAATGCTCGGTCGAATCGTTTTTGCCGCATTTACCCTCAAAACTCCGATGTTTATCTCCTTTTCCTGCGCGGCGATATTCATGGAACCGGAGGTTCTTCCCTCATAACGGGAACATCAAAGGAGCGGAGACGTCGTCGAGATCGAGATCGAGATCGATTTCGCGTCCTTTGCTCTCATCCTCTTTGTGTGCCCCTCCACTGTCGCCCTCTCCCTTGGGTTCTCGCCCCTTGACTTCGTATCCGCTGAAAGAGTCTCCCTTGCCAACATCCTCTCTAACTTTAGCCATCCGGACGTACTATGGCAATTGTTCAGCTTCTGTCCTTGCTTCGTAAGTAATATACGAAGTGGGGTACATACATGATGCTCGATGTACTTCAAGGGGTTGCAGTATTCTACGCGCAAGCGCTCTTCGGTCTGGACTGACTTCACTACGCGACAGCGCTGGAGTTCGAGACCGTTGCTCCTGCCCCAAGCCGGCACATGTTTGGAGACAACAAACCCCTCTTCGACGAGACGCTTCAGAAGGGCAGTGGCTGCTTCGGGAGTGCACTCTGCATTTCGGTTGTTAGTTAGCTTATCGGTCAGTCGAATTAGTGAGGGAACGTACGAAGCTCGGCCCCGAGGACGTCAATCGAGGTGGGGAACTGTTCGGTAATCCAGATATAAAGAAGTCCGTGGCGGAAGAAGGCTAGGTCCTTCATAGTTTGCAGGAGGAGCTTCTCTTGGGCTCCATTAAGCAGACAATGGTAGCAGTAATGCTCGGCGGGTATGCGGGGATCGTCAACGGAATTGTAACCATAACAACGAGCATGCTGCCATTCGTCGCAGATATCGCAACAAAGTAGTCCTCCATCATCCAGTGTGATATCTCCGCACTCACAAGCGACGATGTCCTTCTTGCGAGCCCGTTTCCCTTTGGGTTTTCTGTTTCTCTGCTTCTTCTTCTCCAATTCCTCGCTCTTGGCGTCCGACAGCACTGCTTGCAATTCCGTGGTAGTCGGAAGGCCGTAAAGGATTTTGCCAGCATCGGGTTCACGGATAACAGAACTATTGTGGCTGGGAGGGAGCATGTGACTCGGAGAGCGCATTTGGCTGGAAGCTGCCACCTGGGTGTGATTGGGCGTTTCCTGGGTAGGAGGTGCATCCGCTGGCTTCTGATCCGGCTGTAGCAAGCGGTCGATGTACCCCTTCTCAGTGGCCTCACAGGGAACCGTTGGCTCTTCCCCCATAGGCGTTTCCCAGGCGATCTCCTGGCTCTGGCTGACGTCAAGCATTTCAATATCCTGACCTGACTGTGGAACAGCCTTGGCTTCGAAGAGGTCCGCCTTATCCCCGGTATCTGTCAGAGGATTTTTATCAGAATTTTGAGTCGCCTCAATGCGCTGAGAATGTAGAACACCAGAATGAGACTCATTTATGGAATCCTGCGTGAGATGGAAGAGGTCGGGGATATCCGGTAGGCTCCCCAAGCTGTAGTAAAAGTCAACGTCATCATCGGCATCGAAAATCTGCGACATCTGGCGTCCAGGTATTTCTTCTGCTGTCTCAGCGCTCTGACAGCTTGCCACTCGAAGCGAGACGCTGGCAGATAACGTCAGTCATTCCCCGAAGCGAATAGTCATATGGCGTCGAAGGGCTAATCTTACGCATGTATTCCGGTATCCATCACCCCGCATCTCTGGCTTACAACATTACCTGCCAACTTGAGGCCAGGAACATCCACTTTAAGCCTGCGGAATCCAGGAACATCATAGTCCGGAGGTGTGTGGTCCTGGTAATGCAAACGGATGGACAACCAACGAGAATCTGCTCAAAGTTGCGGAATTAGCGACGGTTTACGGTGGTCATCAACAAGGTCGAACGTACCAGGCAACGGATGCAGTGATTCTGTTATGGTGAGCAGGTTTCTTGTGACCTGCTGCACCCTCTTGTGGGCATCTGCAACTACCAACTCCTTTCCTGCCAGATCACTGATATGGAGTGAAATGGCATTTTGAGCGTGGTATGACACGGAGAATGTGTACGACTCCGCGGCCTGCTCCGGGTCGTCCTCATCGGTGTGTATACCTAATTGTAGCGCTTTCAGCTGGCCGTCGTTCAGCGCCTGAAATACACCCTTTTCGAGGTAATCGAGTAGAAGATCTACGTATTTGCTGACGCCCCTTCGGAGACGAGTGACTTTGACTCCCTGTCCTCGACTTCTCGGTTCCGCCGTCGCAGTTGAAAAGGCACGGTAGTTCTGTGAATACTCTGGTTCGTAGCACAGCTTTGTGAAACAGTCATCTGTGAATAGGCCTCTGATGAAGGACAGAGAGCCAATTGATGCGCCGAGAAGGGTTTGAACAATCTGAAGACTCGCTTGCTGCTGACTTAGAACACTCAATTCCGGGTGGACGAGGTGGGCTTGCGCCATGTGGGGCAGAAGGGGGTTAGGTGTGGTGGGTGAGTAAGAGGAGAAGATGGGAGCGAGACGGGTAGAGGCGGGACGCAATGGTGGATGGGTGGTGGGAGGATGGTGGGTAGCAGTGATAGAAGATGAAAAGAAGGAGTGGCCATGGCGATGCACAAACGCCTGTCACATATGCTGTCAATCCCGAAAGGTAAGGCCCAAGGCACGGCCCGATGAAGCAATCATCTTCCTGGTTGAAGAATGCACCGAAGAAAATGAAACTCAAGGAAGAGAGACCAAATTAAACAACTTATTCCGCTTGTAGTCAAGAAGGCCATGGGCTTGTGGGGGGAAATCGAATATTCACGAGACCTCAAAGCGTTGAGCGACTTGATACTTCCAGGCTGGTGAGAGGGTATTTGTACGAGTGACTTGTTGCGCACCCAATACACGCAATCCACATACCTCGGTCTGTAAGATTTTGATAACTAGAAGGTAGAGGCATTCCGTCTACTTGAAAGAGGAGCTTAGAATGGATTTAGAGGCTTTCGTACAAAAGACCGTTTACCGATTGCGCTTCGCAAGTCGTACAAATAAGCACCTTACTCCGAGGCAACATCAGGGTGGAAGAAGGAAGACTTTTGCGCCGGTACTATCTACAGAGGGAGCATACTGGCAAAGGGCAAGGACATGGCTGTCAGAAATACGGATTTACAGATAACTTGTACACAAGTACCCCAAGATTCGTTCAAAACCCCATCATTTTTTCTATTGATTCTGGACCCACCAAGCCTCTCTAACTGCCTCAAGACCCTGGACCACCCCACCAATCGGCCTTGAGCCATAATTTGTTGAGCCTTTGCCCGTCGAAAGTGTGTTGAGGTGAGATGTTGCTAGCATTTATTTAAGCTTAGCAAACAACTTAGGGGCTGTGCATTGAGTGGTGCAGTGCATGAAGTGGAAAACTATCCAGTTCCAGTCAGTCTACCATCAATGTGAGATTGCACTGAACGTGGTGGGATTGGGGTAAGTTCTTACACTCCTCAACACAGTCCTCCTTGGGGCCCCTAGAGCTAGCGTCCTCCGTAGCAGCAGTAACACGCTCGACACACTCGTCGTAGTGATGCTTAGCTGGAGAGCATGCCTTGGTCTTCTCGCACTCTGCAATATATATTAGTTCAATGGGTGCTTGGATCTGTAATCCGGGCGGTAGATTCCCAGAGGGCGATAGCGTCGTTGCGGCAATCGGCATCCATTGAAATTCTGCAACGGAACGTACCCTTGATGATAGTGGGCATGATATCCTCGGGTTCCTCTTCTTCTTCTTCTTCCTCCGCGGGCTCTTCCTTGGTCTCCTCCTCTTCCGGCTCCTCCTGCTTGGTGGGCTCCTCCTGCTTGGTGGGTTCCTCCTCCTCCTGCTCGGGTTCGGGCGCGGCCGGAGGTGCTTCGGCGTGAACCTCACCAACAGCGAGCGAAGAGTAAAGGTCGGCAATGAACGATGTCAGGGACATGTTGGTCGGTGGGTGGCGGCGGTGGTGGTTGTGATGCAGGATTGGGTTCGACAAGATGGGGTAGAAAGGTGTCTAGGAGAGAATTGAAGATGCGCGAACAAACGGGTCTGAATGTGGGACGGTTGGCGGGCGGTAAATGGGGCTTGGTTGATTGGTCCCGCTTGGCTTAGTCACTAGATATCTAGCGTACATCTGTTAGTCTCGCGAGTCGCCAGACATCAAGAATCCCTCTCCTTTCCGTCATTGAGCATTACTAGTACTGGGTATTCTCACTGACAAGGAGAAATTTAGTATGGATCTCTCTTTTGACTTGATCGAACGACGGCCTTACTGGACTTTATTTGTCATCTTCACCGTCTGGAAGCTCATTCTTGGTCTGTTTGCGTTCGCAACCCCATCGCCAGCCTACGACACGTCTACCTCGCTACTACTACCTCAATCGAACCTCAACGATTCTTTCGGCGTTCGGATTTTGAACACTATTTGCGGCAGCTTGACCAGATGGGATGCTATATATTTCGTGAAGATTGCCGAGCCCGGCAGGGGATACCGAAATGAGCAGGAATGGGCATTTGGATGGGGATACACTCAGGCGATCGCTGCGACACGGAGAGGTAGGTCGTTCTCTGTGGTGGATCCGACAGCTCCGTGCTAACTCGCTAGATCAGTGCTCTGCTCTTTTATACCCCTCAACGAACTTGCGCATCCGTATCCCGAGATTCTCAGTGGTGTGCTGCTTTCGAACATATGCCATATTGCTTCGGTGTTTGTCCTCTACAAACTGACATTCTTGTTCAGCGGGTCTCCGCGGCGCGCACAAGTACTTGCCTGGGTTGCTTCGGTCCTTCACATCTTATCACCCGCGGGATTGTTCTTATCGGCCCCCTATAGCGAAAGCCTTTTCTCCTTGCTATCCTTTAGCGGTGCCTATCTCTATGCCTTGTCACTGAAGGCAGTGGGATCGCAACACCACATGCGCGCCAACTTTCTCGTACTCTGCAGTGCGATCGTGTTTGCTGCAGCTTCGACTGTGAGAAGCAACGGTCTACTAAACTGCATACTGTTCTTATTCGACTTTGCGCCTGCGCTTCTCAACTTCGACTTGGTTCATGCCGCGATTCTGGGTGTAGGTGGGGTGTTGGTGGGCACAGGAGTGGCGCTGCCTCAATACTTAGCATGGAGAGAGTACTGCGTGTCCACGCCGCCGCTGAGGCCGTGGTGCACGAAGCTCGTGCCCAGCATCTACACCCATGTCCAAGACGTTTACTGGTACCCCACACCGGTAGCTAAAGACTTTGTCCACGATTAACTCGATGACAGGAATGTGGGCGTTTTCAGGTACTGGACGCTTTCCAATCTTCCTCTGTTTCTCCTTGCGGCGCCCACGCTGCTTGTACTTTTTGCGTCGGGGAAGTGGGCCATACTTCAGAGGGAACGCAACACGGCCATTGTGTTTCGGCTTGCTATCTCGCAGGTTGTCCTTGCCGGAATGGCTATTTTCGCCTACCACGTGCAGATCATCACAAGACTCAGTAGCGGGTGCGCACTGTGGTACTGGTGGATTGCAGTCAAGATCTTTGATGAAGGTACCACTATGGTGCGAGACTCACAATCGACGGACTATCGCACACTGGCGTGGATTTTGCGGTGGATGGCCGTGTATGGACTCGTCCAGGGCGTGCTATTTGCGGGTTTCTTACCCCCCGCGTAGTACTAATCGACTTTGAAGTTTGTGGGGATTTGATCCATGAGTATGTAAGTACAGTACATACATACTGAAGTACTCTACGTTGGTCCGTACCCGTGTATAGGAAGCATGTACCCATATCAGGATCCATCAACCTGAAGCAGAGCATAGTCACTCGTGCCGTAACCGCACCCGCACATACTATGAGAGAACAAGAGTGAGACTCGACAACCCAAAGCATATCCAGCAGTCATCTAAAGTACCAATGCGCATACTCGAGTACCACTACATGTCTTTTTTTACTTTATATGAAGCGTTCGGGCGTATCTTTCGTATCCGCCGGATATCCGCTTGACCTGCGAAGCACACATACAAATGTGTGGGGTATGGGCCAAAAGTATTCGGAAGCTCTATCCTATCCAATCCCGCTACCCGCTGCATTCAGTGTTCTCTCGTTGCACGAGTCGTACGGTATGTGTGGCATGTGGACCCGTTGATACGGTATTTAAATGATATTACATCTGGTGATTGTTGTTAGGAGGGTTGTTTGTCGACAGCTGCAAAAAAACTCTTGGCGGTGACCAGCCATGGTTCAAGCAGCACAGTTCCCCCACCGTGTTACGCTCAGGTACTAGCCAGCTTGTATCTCACTTCACCCAGTTCGACCTCAACGGTCCCTCCCTTCTTCATCCCCACAACTTTCATCATCACCTCTTTCATCGACAGAGAGGATAGAAATTTGTCCACGGCCCACCCAACCTACCCGACCTACTGGTCAACCGAAGAGTTTTCCGTTTAACCGCCCCGAGCGAGTACCCACCTCTGTCGCTGCAGATCCAGCCCAAGCGCACGGTTGGGTGCTAGCTGGCGCGCAGCTTGTTAGGAACGTCATCTGTGCGTCCATATTCTCCGGAAGAGCATCCATCCAGAGAGCTAACTACTCCTTGTGATTGGATACTCTAGATTCAGATTCCACCGACGCTTGAGAGCTCTCGGAACGCCACCACTACCACTACATTTGAATCCTACCCTTCGGCCTACAATGAGCAAACTACCAGATTTCTTGATCGCTCATCTCGGCGTCAACGGGAATGAACAGGCCGGCTCCGGAGCAACGAGTCCGGGCGCTGAGTGGCGAGATGATGAAGGCGACCAGCAGTCACGATACAGACCACGGACATACAAATACCTCGGGACTCTTCCCTACGATGTTGAAGATGAAGCGGAACGCCAAGACCACCTGAATGAAATCGTCCGGAACCTCTACATTGCCATAGAAGCCCGCGATTTCTCGCCGGGCGCAGTGCGCTGGTCTAGGGAGCTGCGCAGCTGGTTGGCACTGAAATATGACCCTCCCCGTAAGACGCGAGCAAAGCTTGTGAAACTCTACTATGAGCTTGCTATGGCGCCAGGACTGGATCCCGCAGTTTCCGAGAGATTTGCAAGCATGTTCATGACAATGACAAAGTATATTTCCAATTCCTTTCCTGTTTTCCGTGTTGTTCTTCCGCTACCGCCGAAAGCGATAAAAGCGGCCATTTGTTTATAACAATAAAAAAAGAATGCTAAGAGGTTCAAAGGCGGAAACACTACCTGCGTCCAGGAAATGACTTGATTCTGGATTGGAAACAGCTCTACAAAGAGCTCAAAGTCTTTGTGCTGCCACAAGAACCGGGATACATTCATTCCACGGTCGTGAAGAGGAATGTACGCATCGTGACGAGGATGTGCGCGTTTGCGCAATTCTACTTCGATCCCGACGGACTCACGGAGATGTTTGAAGAATTCATGCCCTATGTGAGCAAGATACTGATTCCCGAGATGTGACTCTTCCTGTTCTGATGTCTTTCAAAAGTTCACCACCTCAAACATAGAGGGTGCTTTCGTAGTGGTTGGTTTGCTCAATCTCCTCATGCCAACGAGGCCTCCCCCGCCAGAGAGTACAAAGCTACAGCCGGCACAATACCTTCCTAGTCAGAATCCCAGCTTATCCTGAATCGCGCGGATGACTGACATTCTCTACAGCATTGTTTGGCCTCTGGTCCCTGGTAAATCGGTCGAGGACGTTCGATATCAGCTTTCTGGATCTATTTTCTCGATTGGCTCGAGACATGCTGCCGGCGAACCACATACCTTTCGGTCAACACGGGATATTCACCAAAGAGCAGTCGGCACTGATCTTTACTGCCATCCTGCGACTCCTCGAGATCCCGGTTGGACAATCAACATCCCCCTACAGTCACAGTGTTGATGTAGGCACCGGACTAGCGATTGCTTTGGAACGAGATCATCGGAAAAGCCCGATAGCCTATCACATCGCTAGATGGGTTGTGATGTCTCTTTCTCCACAATGCCTCGACCAGGAGGACAGTATCCTATCCAACCTCGAGGGCTTGATACAGGCTGTGGAGACTTTTTTCCATCCTTCGAATTCGGGAGCATGGACGAAAACACTTTCACAACTTGTGTACTACCTGGCCGACTTTTTCGTGATGCGATGGAATCGGGAAAATAGTGGGGAACTGATGATGCCCGCCGACAGGAAGCTGACTTCTGATTTAAAGGACCGATTTGTTCTGTGCCTGAGGGAGGTCACGTTCATGGGAATTTACGCGAAGAGCAGCGCCGCCATGAATTTTTCTCTTTCTGCCCTTCAGAACCTCTCTTACCTGGAGCCGAAACTGATCTTGCCCGGTGCGTTGCAGCGGATCTATCCCTCTATGCAGGGCTTGGTAGAGGTCCACCGCACAACTTCCTCACTGCGGTCTCTCCAAGTGTTAGCCCGCACTTTGGTCACCACGAGGGGTTTCCGTTGTCATGTTACCAGCTTATTGGGGTTGGCGCTTCCTGGAATCGACGCCAACGACCTGGACAAGACTCTTCATACTCTGGCGTTCGTTCAAGCACTGTCGTACTGCATCCCATTACATGATCTGACCCAGGACAACGACGGTTCCGGGTTGGGCAACCACCTTGCGATGCAGTGGGTAAGCGCTGAGGTCGACCGGCTGGAGCGGGAAGGAACCGATGTGCATATCGACTACGATACTGAACTGACCGACGGATACGAAGAGGCTGTTCTTAGATCGTCGACGTCGGCGTTTTCAGAATTCCTGATCTCCTTCTTAGGGCGTATCTTCACTCTCCTTGAAAACCTTCCGGACAGTAATCGCGTTAGAAGTGGTTCTCCAGAGGAGCATGTGATGAACACCCTCCCGGCAGCACTGACTCCACTGTTTGCTGCTTTGTCGCCAGAACTGTTCGATATCGCGCTGCAGAAGGTCGTCGACTTTGTGGGAAACCACGTCATCCACCAAGCCCGCGATCCTATGGCTTTCATCTGCAATGCACTGGCGAAAGTCAACCCGGAAAAGGCGTTGAAAATGCTGATCCCGGTGCTGGTCCGCAACATTCGTACCGAGATTGACGAGAATAATGCGGCGTCCACCCGTAACACCGGGAACGATGTCCTTCCACGGGATCGAGGACTTGTATGGAGTATCAGCATCCTTAGCATGGCCGTAGTTCATGTTGGAGACGCAATTCTCAAGCACCAGAAGGATCTTTTCGATATCGCTGCGTATATGCAGCAGAAGTGCAAAGGGAATCCGACTATCCATGTGTCGAATTTCATCCACCATTTACTTCTCAATCTCACGGTCACATATACATCGGATTTCGATCTCGTCCAGTCCAAGCCTGAACACACTCCCCTGGGAATTGAGGCATGGGGCATTCTGGAGGACCCCAAAGACCTCCAGATTAAGTGGCACGTTCCATCGAGGGCCGAGATCGAATTCGCAGTGAAGCTGTTTTGCTCGCAAGCAGAGGGTGCGGTACAGGCACTCGAGTCATTGACATCCGGTGATTCCGGTGTCAAGAGGGATGGCATCGGCAAGGAGTGGTCCGACGAAGTCTCTCGGAATCTGGTACTTCTACGGCTCGCGATATCGGGTGTTTCGGTATTATTCGATCCACGATACATTCCCGGTGGCAAACTGGTGATTAAAAAGAGGCTTGGTGAAGACGAAGACGCCGAAATGAAGGACGACACCGACGGCGATGGCGATGCGGATGTGGAAGTTGAAGCACAAGAAGATGAACCCAAGACAAGTCACCGCTATCCGGCTGGCTACTCCTTCGAAGATACGCAGGATCCGTTGTATATCGCTATCCACGAACTGCGTGACCGTATTGGCAACACGCTTCATCGGGTTCATAGATTTTTGACTTCAAAGCAGGAGGACGATGTGGCATGCTTCAACGCGTTATACACCGTGAGCTCCCTCGGTATATAGTTCCCTGCTTCGCGCTAATATATTATAGACCTACCGTGCTTGGTTCATTGACGTTGGAATTGAAAGATCCGCCCACATAGTGGATAGGGTCACAAGACTGCTAATCGCCGATATATCGATATTCAAAGTTAGCGGTCTCCGCAAATGTTACCCTCGGCCGATGCTACTGCGCAGATCGCATCTGTACCACCTGCAGCGAGTTAGACACAATTGCGGCCCCCGACCACAATCCGAGTTGGACAAACTGTTGCTGCTTGATTTAGCGGAGTCATGCGTGTCCCTCTACACGGACATCAGGAGGCATGCTCAGAGCGCGGGTGAATCCGCGACGAAGGTCATAGTTGGTGCCCGGCCGCTAGTAATCCCGCCACTCCTGAAGGCTTTTGAAGAAGCAGTCAAGACCAGCGACTTCAAGCGGATGAAAGGAGCTATGTACACCTTGCTTTATGGCAGTTTGGCGAAAACAGCAGGAAGAGACTGGCACTTTGCGCCGTCTTTGATACGATCTTTTATCTCCGCCAGTACTGCCGACAAGCCTTCCATCCAGAAGCTCGCCACGGGTATAGTGTACCACATCATGGATTATGGCCGTCCAGTGGAACGGATGGTCATTCTAAATGACACTCAGGTGCGGAGTATTGCCCCTAATGAAGACCTCCTGGGTCTCATTGCCCATAGACGGGAGAAACTGCAGAAAAAGAGAGATTTCGTTGAGCGCAAGAAGGCGGAACTAGCACTGGAGCTAGTTGAACTGGCCAAAAATTCGCACTGGAAAACAGCATCACGGATTGTCACCATCATTGTCAGCTTGGGCCTGAGATTTACAACGATTGCTCCCCGGAGTTTGCTCGAGCTGGCTACCATTGGAACGGTAGACTCACATCCTGGACTCCGGGGCCTGTATTCCGGTGCTTTGGTAGCGGTAAGAACTCGCAATCTCTCCCCCATTGATATTACCATGTTGACAAGCTTTCTAGTTGTTCTGCCTAATCGAACTACGAGCCACATGTTCTCACGAAATGAAGAATCTCCTCTTGGAGAATTTCCACCTTCCCCAGAAGATATCAGTTCCGACGAAGCGAGAAGACCCCAACTGGACAAAGGAGTTCCTCTCGGCCTTTTCCAAGCCCCAGGCAGAGTACTTTGTGGATCACGACTACCCGGGATGGCTCGTTTGGGGCAAGGACTTACCTGCGTACAAAGTCGATCCACAGGAAGATTTACAGTACGATGAGGTGGAAGAGAACGCCCGGAGAGTCATCGGAAAGCATTTGACTCGGTCGTGGTTCAAGACTTTCTTCGGCTATCTCAAGCAAGAGCCTCGAGATGGTATTCCTGATCGGTTTAGAATGGCGGGTTCGATGCTGTTGCAGTACGCCTTCAACCTGGTAAGGGAAGGAGTCACGGAGGCTACCTTGGATGACATAAAGGAAGAGACTGCGGATGTCCTAGGGGATGGCAGCGACAAGCACATGCACCGCGCAACTGCAGAAATCTTGGGTGCCTTAGTCTCGTCATATCGGGACTCGACGTTGCCTAATAGAACCATGATGTGGGATTATGTTTTCCCAATAGTGAAGACAATATTCGAGGATGGTTTGACTCCAGAGAACGCTTTGTATTGGATATCATTCTTGCATCTGATTCTGGTATGTTTTCTTGTATGAATTTGGCTGTTTACCCCTGGTTGACGTGGATAATAGCAAGGACGAGATCCCAGACGGTCGTGGCCCATAGTGGAATGGCTGACTTCATTCCGTTTGGATATGGGTTCTAACGCAGCGTTCAAGGAAAGCTCCAAGATACAATTGCTGCAACAGTGTATCGTGGAAGCCGGTTGGCACTTCCAGAGCGAAGGACCCATCCTGGAGGACTTCCTTAAACACCTTGACCACCCCTACAAAGGTAATCATTGGCTCATGATTGTCGAGAATTAAACTAAGGTGTTTTAGGTGTTCGTGAGGCCATGGGAGGAACCCTTGGAATGATCTATCGCAATAGGCATCACATTTCGTATGCCAGTGTGCAAGAGCTGATGGAGGCGCAAGCCAAAGCTTCCTCTGTTGGAACCGCCTCATACCAACCGACCAAAGAATTCGCGGCGAAAATGGAGGACGTATTTGCCCGCCTTAAGCAATGGCGCCACGAGCGACCGCCGGGAACGCAGGGGCCCACGTCTTATACTTCAGCCAGCAAAACTGTGCTCCTATGGCTCGAAACAACGCTGTCGTCGCATGAGTGCACGCAGTTAATCCCGTTCTTCCCCAACCACTTTATTCCCGAGATGCTTCACATGATGGATATCAAGGAGGACCCGGAACTAATGTCCCTCGCCTACCATGTGTTTCGACACCTACCCAACGTCCCGCATGCGGTGGACCAGGACCATGAGTTCATCTCCTCTCTCGTCAACATCGGCACAACCTCGACGCTGTGGCACCAAAGGCTGCGCGTGCTAATCAACATGCAAGTGATCTACTTCCGCCGGCTCTTCCTGATCTCTCGCGAAGAGCAAGAGCGCCTCTTCACCTCGGTCTCCAGCATGCTTGAAGACTCGCAGCTCGAGGTTCGCCTCGGTGCCGCCGCCACTCTTTCGGGGATGATTCGCTGCTCGCCCGTCCGCCTTCGTGAAGGAATCCTACATGCGCTCAAGCTCAAGTTCACCACTATGTTGATTCAAAACCCGCTGCCCAGACGTACTGGAGTAGGTACGCCCACACCGGATTACAACAGAATCGTATTGATTCGCCACGCGGCTGTGCTCGGTCTTGGTGCGCTGGTCCAAGCGTTCCCGTATACCTCACCACCACCTAGCTGGTTGCCTGAGGTGCTGGCTACGCTCGCTTCCCGTGCGGCTGGAGATCCGGGTGCTGTAGGTAAGAGTGTCAAGACTGCATTGGGCGAGTTCAAGAAGACGAGGCAAGATACTTGGCATGTGGATGTTAAGGTGAGTCGTTCCCCGTTGGGTTTTCTGGGTGGTGCGGTTTGCTGATGGGATTACCCCCAGGCCTTTAGTAGCGATCAATTGGAGGATCTCGAGGGTGTTCTTTGGAAGAGCTACTTCGCTTAGAGTATCAGAAATGAATGCGGGAATTGTGATGAATGATGATGTGCATGCTTTTTTTTAACCTTGTAACTTTTGACCTTTGGCTTTTACATTCAGTACTTGTATGTAGCCATCCTGTATCATTGATGCATTCTCAGTTATGTATTCTTGGGGAAGTGGATGGGAGGGAGGATAGGGAGTGAATAATGCTTGCTTTGATATATCGCTTTTATCCCCCATGGCCCTCCTGGCACTGAAATAACCAACGTATCCACGATGGACCCACACAAAATTGCATTATGTAAGTAAGTACTTAGCTTAGTACATACCTACATAAGCAGTTTGGAGCAGGGTATATCGCCGAGTTAAATCACTTTTCTTGAGGGTCATATTTATTCCCCTACCGTGCCGTATATGTACCGTATACTGAATTCACTGAAGACCGGTGATATTGAGACAGAGAGCATTTTAGGCACCTTCCAATGATGTGTATGGACCAAATATCTTGGAACCTGCGGGTGCCGCACGCGTGGGGGGACGTGGCCTTCCCATCATTGGTATAGTGGTCGGATTTTGCCATAAGGAGATGGGCAAACATTTTCTATGGAATCAGAAAGCCACCCAACAGACAGCAGCCCCAACGTTTCGCTCCGTGGGTTCAAGCCTTACTGCTTCGTGAACGCTGAATAGGACCGGACGATACAAGTAGGTACAGGCAGTAGCACCAAGAGTCACGTCGCCCGGATACACGATGGTCAGTTTTTTCCCAGTGGATTTGACGGCATTTATATAACTACCTACTCCTACATCCCGTTGCCAGGACACGGGCGCACCCATGTGGCAATGTGGTCGCAACCACCCATCATCTTAAGGCAAGAGCTCCAATCGACTACCTACTCTGCATACATGCCCAAGACGCTTTCTCGGCTGAAACCTACAAACCCGGCATGGCGCCGCTTGATTCCGAGTACCCTAAAAAGGTTGACCAAGCTGGATCCAAACTCGCTGCACCAGACGGAAGATAATAACTATCTAGTGGAGAAAACGAACTTGACCAAGACCAAGACACCCGGGGTGGCCTACTAAAAAAAAAGCGAGTATATACAGAAGGGCAACATGCGGAATAAAGGTTGCGATCTAAGCAATGCTGGACTTAGCCAACCAGATGTTCCCCGCCATGCTATGTACTCTATAGCATCTGAAAAGGTGTAGGCCACTACGCACATTAATTATGAAATTTTGTGTGGGGTCCATCGTGGATAGACGGGCCCACACTGGATATTTCGGTGCCGGGGGGGGGTCCCTGGGAGATAAAAGCCGTTGATATATTCATTACAACGAAACCTACATGCACTTCATGGCAGCCCGAATGAACTCTCACAGACCATTCTATATCTGCTGTCTAAGCCCGGCAAAAGCGCGACCTTCGCATTATGCGGCTCCACTAGTTAGATAGCACCAAGGCGCGTGTAACCACTTGGTGGCCCTCTTTCCCATCAGGCTACCTTTCTTTCCCACCAACTTCCACATTCTCCAAACCCCCCCCACCACGACAATGCCACCTAAACGCATGACCGCGAATCCCGTGCGGCCCGCCCGATACCGTCCGGGAAAACCTATCGCCGCCGATGCCTCCGAATCTGAATCCGAAGAACCCGGTTCCGAAGAATCCGGATCTGAAAGCGACTCGCCGCCTCCGGCGCCCCTTCCAAAACCGGTATTCAAGAAGAAAGTCGCCGCACCGGCATTGAAGGATGTGGATCTCAGTAAGCGCTTTGATGCGGCCAAGAAGGCGGAAGAGCAGCGGGTGAAGGAAGAAGAGGAAAAAAAGAAGGAGGCGGAAGGAAGCGCGGATGAGTACACCACCGAGGAGTCTTCCGGTGAGGAGGAATCCGACGGCGACGACGACGAGGAGGAGGAGGAGGAAGAGGTGGCGGAAGCATCGAGAAAGGTGTTTCACCGCCCTACGTTCGTGCCGAAGGCACAACGCGGCGAGAAGGTGGTCAAGAAGGAGGATGAAGAGGGAAAGGAGCGGCAGAGATTGGAGGCCGAGGAGCTGCTGGAACTACACCTCAAGCGTGATGCGGCAGCCAAGGCCGCCGGACGGAAAGGCTGGGACGACGACGATGACCCGGACGGACTAGCCCTCGACGACATCGATGGCACCGACCCCCCCGCCGAACGCGCGGCCTGGAAGCTCCGGGAGCTGACGCGGGTCAAACGAGAACGCGAAGCGCTTGCCGCCATCGAGGCGGAGCGCGCCGAGATCGAGCGACGACGGGAGATGGACCCAGCGCTGCGTGACAGAGAGGACCGGGAGTTTGTGCGCGAGCAGCAGCAGAAGAAAATGGAGTCTCAGGGGAAGATGGGGTTCATGCAGAAGTTCTACCACAAGGGCGCGTTCTTTCAGGACGCGGATATCCCGGAACGGAACTATGCTACGGCGGAGGTGGAGGACCGCGTCAAGAACAGGGAGGTTCTGCCGAAGTACCTCCAGGTGCGTGGCGACGAGGTCGGAAAAAGGGGCCGCACAAGGTGGACGCATCTGGCGGCCGAGGATACGAGCATGCAGGCGGGCGGCAGTCCGTGGTTCGAGAAGAAGGGCGGGTTTGGCGGGGGTGCACGAGGTGGCGGATTCGCCGGCGGCACGGGTGTCAACAGCGTTCCGGTTGTGGCAGGAGTGGATGAGAGGTTCAGACCGGACAACGATAGGGCCCGGGGGGCAGGCGGCGGCAGGGAACAGCGCGAGAGGGATGAGGACGGGAAAAGTGAGCGCAGGCCAGCAGGGGAGCGAAGCAGCAGGTGGGACGCCCGTGACCGTACGCGCGATCACAGGCCGCGCGATCACGGGGACCGGGACCGGGACCGGGACCATAAACCACGCAGCAGATGGGACGATGGCGGAGGCCGCGGCACAAGCAGAGTGAAACGTCGCGGAGACGGGGGCGGAGGCGGAGATTCCTACAACCCCGATGGTCGAGAGGACCGGAAGCGACCACCACCACCGCATTCTCCGCCGCGAGGGGGGGAAAAAGAGAAGCGCAGGAGACGAGATGCTTCTCCTGTTTAATTTTGTTGGTTCTTTTAAGCCCTGGTCGATATGTGTGCGATGTACAATTCTTTTTTATTCTGTATACTTTAGAATGGAACAGCGAGCGAGTCCATCAAAAGCACGGTAAAGCACTCGCTGCACGTGCTGCAAACAATACTACATAGACTACATCCCTATATAGTGTACCGTAGTCCCATCGGCAGTTTCTGACAGGGCCAGAACCAGTCCAGTCCAGTCATCGGCATCCATCCATCCGATCCATCCATTCATCCTGCCACTTCTCGGTAGATATACATGCTTTTTTTTTTTGGTGGGGGGGTGGGGTGGGGTGGGTGGGGGTGCGCGGAGACGGAGTAACTCCGCAATCCGAGGCACTCTACATATGTACTCAGCATACATACGCAAAGCAGAGCGAGACGGCCCAGCTGTGCAAAGTCCCGGCTCGCACGTATCTATGTAGCATACATAGCATATATATGTACGTATCCACGGCGGTCGAATGAAATCCCTGTGCTCTGCTCCGCGGGGCGGGCGATCACCGGGGACATCCCGCTGCTGCACACGCCAGGAAGTGGACCGTTCGTCGTGTGCGTGGACGCCATGTCGACGTCGATCTTGCGAGGGACCGTTGGCTCGAAGTGTGGGCGTTGGGAGGAGGGGGATTGGTGAACCCCCCGCCAAATACGCATACATACGCATACGCATACGAATACGCCTACATATGTATGCATACGCATGCGCATACGAACATGCGCGGCGACGCGTCATAGAGTAGATGGTCGAGCCGAGGGGGGATCGATGACGGGCTCGATTGGAGAGTGTACCTAAGTATGTACTATGCATAGTACATAGGCTCGGGCAGATTGTCTTCACATGCGGAGCGGGACAATCATCGCCGCCTGAGTATCTAGTATGTATCTAGTCTAGTTGTGTGCAAGTGTAAGAAGTGTACTCTAGGATTGAAATAGTAGTTAGTACCATAAGTACTTACAGATATCTAGAGTATGTAATCTATACACACATAAGTTCAAAGCGGAAGCCGTTGGATTAGTCTATGAACAAAAAGTGGAGATGAAAGAGTCCCCCC
>Ga0307516_10001437_pt1 | contig 32889 bp, 46 predicted proteins | sample 19_EM_MG_FD_203310 | JGI IMG/M metagenome (GOLD analysis project Ga0307516, IMG submission 203310) | Populus trichocarpa ectomycorrhiza microbial communities from riparian zone in the Pacific Northwest, United States - 19_EM | ecosystem: Host-associated > Plants > Roots > Unclassified | place...
CATCTTTTTGGCACCAATCTGATCAGCACAAGATAATGGCTTCTAAGCAATTATCCATTTATATCATGCTGATTTCTATTTGTAAGATTTGTCTGGTCATACCAGCACCTCCCCATTTTCCTGATGTTGTGCACGAACAGACAGTGCGTGTGATTACAGTGTGGTGGTGGTGGAGTGGGGGTGGGGTAAGCGATGGGACTTAAGGAAATTTTGTAAAGTTACCTTATGTAACACGTACTGTATCAGGCTGTGTCAGCGCTGGGTTCCCGTGGAACTGGGACCCTGTGCTAACGTATGCTGTAAGTGCTGTCAAATACTGTACTATTATGGTAATTACTGTAGGCACTGTTCCGAAATAAGGGATTTGCTGATGAGGCACATTACCAGACATTTTGCTTTTTTCAATACTAGATGATGGTGTCTTCAAATTCTTGGCCATCACTAGTACTAGTACTAGTGGTACTCATCAGTGGGGATGTTGCTCATAACATGATTGACTACCTTGTCAAGCAATAGTACAAGAAAAAGGTGGGCACTGATGTCTCAAACAACATGCACACCATGGGTAAATTGAAGCATGAAGTTGAGAAGGCTAAGTACATGCTCTCTAGTAGTCAACAGCTTACCCACACTGTCAAGATCAAATCTTTCAAAGATGGCAATAATTTCTCAGAGACTCTCACCTAGTAGGCTAAGTTTGGAGAATTGAACATGGATTTGTTCTGCAAGACTAGTATGAACATTGAGCACATGATGGTTCATGAAGCAGAAGTCTACTACCTGATTTAGTACTTCAAAGATGGAGGTGCCAAAGATCATGCCAGTGGCAATGGCAATAAATCAGTACCACATACACATAAACTTGTACTCAGGCTGCCTGATACTATCATGTTACTAGGAAAAAAACAACTTCATGGACAGTGCCACAAAAAAGCAGAGGGCCACTGGATCCCCTAATGGCCAGTTAGAGGGGATCAGTCACCACAAGGAATCCATCAAACAACTTAATCAACACATTTTATTCCAATACTATATTCAGCAAGTGAAAGGTAATAGCATTGCATGCTACTCACTAGTAACCATGGTACTATAGTACTAATCAACAGGCTAACTGAAAGGCATGATAATCAGAGTACTTGTTAACATAGAATGAGTGAAAAGCAGAAAGTGAGTCTGAATATTGCAAATCATGTGGTATAAACTCCTTTCCATAAACACCTATCAGATGGGCTGGTTGTAAAATGCTATCCAAATGGATAACATTCACTAAATGATCATCAAATTCATCATACTCATGCTCAACCATCCACATGCCTGTGTTTGGACAGGGCTCATTCCCAATAAGGGTGAACCACTGTACTAAAGCACAAGGATAGTGCACATTTCGATAATGAAAGGAGAAAAATAGTAGGATCTGTGCCACAAATAATCCTTGAAATCCAGGAAGAGTAGGGTCTTTTTCTACAAAGACACAATCATAGCAGGGTGAACCATTCCTCCACGAAGAAGTGGCATGGATACACTGGCGATGCATTCCATTCACTCCAGACAAGTCACTTGGAGCATAAAAAGTTGCAATTGCTGAGCTAAAACAATACCCTGGGTCAACAACTTTTGGACATTTAGAGATATCAGGGATGTCAACACCAGGATTTCTTTGTTGAAATAGGAATGTTGCCACAAGGTCAGGTAATTCAGGATGGCCAACACCTTGATCCATCTCAGACAAAGTTCTAAGTCTCCTGGGTGCTATATAGAAAGTAAATTATGTCTCATCATTAGTACATAGACAAGTATCCAAACTTACATGGTCTATGTGCAAGTTGCACAATTGCACTTACTCTTTCACCACTATCCTCCTCTGCCTCCTGAAGAGAAGTGTCATCATAGTAATTGAATGGAGGATTGTCATCTTCTTCAGCTACAACTTCACTGCCTTGTGGTAGAAGTGGTTTATCCAAAAGCCCTGAATATAGTACAATTAAATATATAGTAGTATACTGTTAAATTTCAATAGGCTTACCTTCAGCAAGACATTCTGCTTTAAACCATGCTAGTTTGTCTAGTCATTGATTGATCAAAAGCACTTGTCCCAACTCCTCATGTTTATTTGATGTCCGATAAGGTTTTTTGACTGCATGAATATGCTTGCACAATGGAGGTGGACAGACCATTTGGGGCTCCAAACAGCTCTATTGCCTCATGATAATGTTGGAGGGAATGAATTTAAGGAATGGAAATTCCATCTAGACGAATCTCCTCTGTTTCAAAAATAGTGCCCTCTGTTTCAAACTTCTGGAGAGCATTATCAAGAGCATTCAAATCAGCCTCATCCAGACTTGATTAATGGACAATATAACAAAAGTCCATGAAGGCTGCAAGGGCTCGTACCATTTGATCAGGTACATACCCTGCAATGGCTGGGAGATAAACCTATAATACATGTCTCCCAGTAAGCATAAAGAGCTAATATAATAGTAATATGATACCAACCTTCATTAAAGCTTTGGAATCATTACCTGTCCATTGTTTAAATCCACGACCTTGTGGAAAACGTCTAAGGCCTGGAAAGGGTGGTACTGCTGCAATGCTATATTAAGGTTAGTAGTAAAAGGTGTGTATTGTGTATTTCAACATACCATCAATCAATATCAGCTAGGACAGCCTCAAAATCATTTTTATAGTGCTTCTTCAAATATGCTTCTACCCAAGCCACAATATGATCCTTGAATGCTCCCTTGATGATTTGATGCAGAATGTCTGGAGCAATAAGCTCATGAATATTTGCATGAGGAAAGCTAGCTGTGAAGGGCTATAACAAAAGTTTGTCCTGTCAGCTTAGAGCTATCATATCAGCAAACCAAATTTTACCAATATATCATCCACTATTCCATATTTTTTCCACAAGACATGAGATGCAAATGCATCCATTAGAACTTGAGTATATTTATGATTCCAAGATATTGAATTAGGATCATTATCCAAATCAGCATGGTAAGCAGTGCCTCTAGTAGCAGATAACAGTAAAACTAAGCTAGTGTTCCATTATTAATAAGTAGTTGCTTACTTTGGACACCACCCCTGAACTATACAAGCCAACAAAACGTGCTCAGGGTAATCAGCAATATAAGGGCCAAGCCCATATATTGCTCTGTGATAATGGCCATCAGCACATTTTACTATTTGGGGCTTTGACATTGCTGGATGCATGGCATGAAAAATAGTTTCCAAAGAGGTATGAAAAAGGTGCCTCCAGAATTTACGAAACTCTGGATCAGATTCAAATTCTTTATCTGCTAATTAGCAGTCTTTGTAATGAAATATAATAGAAAATATAACTAGAATAACTTACTTGGGTATTGCAAGAAATCCTAGTAAACTTACAGCTTCACCATGTGCACATCTCATTCCATTGTGCACATTCCCTGTGGAAATATAAATTGGGTAATATTCATTGTTTCCAGTTGCAACAGAAACTGTAGTTTTGTCACTACCCAAAATAATGGGAACAAACATTGCTCCATGATTGTCAGGGTCATTGGAAAGTTCATTCTTTAAGTATCCATTTGAATCAGTTTTAATTAAGAGCATAAAAACAATATAAGATTTGCTTGCACATTGGCTCCAGGCCCAATTTCCAGTCATGAAATCAGACCAGTTCCCCAAACGCTAATCATGGGGAGTAGTCTATGTGACTCTTGAAGTCAGGATTGGATATTTGATGATCAAGTAGTATTTGAGGATCATGAAAGACCACTTCATATGTTGCTTTCTTCCAGCTTGGTACACTTGAATCATCAGCTGGTAGTGTGCCAGCCTCAGCTGATTCCATGAAGGGAGAAGTCCATGGGGCATCTCCCTCTGAAATAGCATCAATTGAGCTATATAAATGCTTATGATTGGAAAATGGGGGTGTGCCATCATGATGGCCTGGCATACTGGCCCAAATATGCATCAGTTCATCTATCTGGGCACCTGGCATCTCATTTTGATGGAAAATAAAATCAGCAAGCTCAAAGTGAGCTTGACTTTCAAAGGGATGCCATGGACTTCTATGTTGAGGATTAGGTTGGGGAGCTGAAGCATCCTCTGGAAGATCACCACCATTTGAATCAACTGGTGTGCCTAGTATCAATAGTAGAAGGTACTAGTAAGTGGACCAAAACAATGGTAATCCAGAAAGTATAAGTCTAGTAGTACCTACCATCTAGAACTGGATGCTTGATATAATATGCTCCTTGAGGCTCATCATTTCCATCTTCCCCCTCACAACTTGCATTTGGTTGTTGATGTTGTTGAGGTTGAGAGGGTATGTAGTGATGCTTATGTACAGCACTACAATGACAAGCCAATCCTGCTGAGGATATAAAGCCCTTTCAACAGTCAGAGTTGACTGGGTCAGTGCAGTAATATCTTTGTGGTTGGTATGGTTGTGTGGAAAGCCTTGTAGCCCTTGTGGCCATTGTAGTAAAGCTACCCTGATTCCAAAGTCTGGATACTATGCCCAAGCTCTTCTACAGTAATTACATTGACATCAGATTTACGAAGTTTGTCACAATGAGATGTGGGATCATTAAATGAGGACTAGTATCATTGGTAGTAGTAGTGACAGCATACCTTAAGTCAGCTTGTGACACTTGTGTGCTTGTACTGTGGTAAAATGATGTTGTGACAACTGTCAAGACCATGTCCAGCTCTGGACTCATATCTGGTTACTCCAGTTGCATCGCAGCTCTACAGCCCAACTCTGGATCTCTGCACATCACTCTGGTCCCGGACGTGCACATACTCTTCCACTAAGTGCGCCCCTTTGCATTAGTCCCTATCCAGTCATTTTCACACTTCCCCATCTACCCTGTTGTACTGTGAGTTCTCCGTGCCCCGTTTATATCTTCTACCTTGTAGTATTTTCTCCAGACCTTACTTATTTTCATCGGACCTGACCTAGTCCCAACTCTGGTTATCCCTTGTCCACCCTTTGAGCTGTTTACTTGTCACTGTATGTACTCGACCCTAGTTTCTACTTAGTATAAGTAGCTTGTAGTTTATCCTGTATACCTCAGTCTGAAATCAACTTAGTCACTACTCCAGTTCCCTGTCTGTCTCTGTCTCTGTCTCCACCTGACCAGAACCTATGCAAGGGATCAACGCTCAACCCCCTTGTTGTTGAATCCAATCAGTCTCAACTCCTGCTGGACTAAACCCTTGTCCAGCCTCTGTCCTTCCCCTTCATCTGTTTCCATCCGGACTTGACTGGACCTCTTACTGGAGTAGACCCAGACTTGACAGGCAACAAGCTGAGACTTCCAAGTTTGGTCCTGTCATCTCTCTCACACTTTACTTGATACTATGAACACATCAGCTCATGGCACCAACCACTCAATCACAGAATAAAGGGAAGCACCCTGGGCTACCAGACTTATCTTGACAATCCACTCAGTCACCCACTAGGGCAAAAGGAAAGTCAAAGCTAGAGCACGACACCATTGTCAATGAGGTCACTGCACTTGAAATGGAGCTACGTACAACACAGAAGGAAACATGATCTACAGCACATCAGCCACCTGGACCCTCACAGGATAAACTGCCTCATTCACAATCTGTTCAAAGACCTAAGTCATCAGGACAGAAAGGTACATTGCAGTTTACATACCTAGCAATGGTCCACTAACTTGTAATGACAACTACAGCAGCAGTAAGCACACTGGATGACAACAATGCAGTAGCCAACAGTGACACAATGCATACAGATGGCAATGCAACTGCCAATGGAAACAAGTGAAAAGCTAGAACAAGGCTGTGGCCCGCAACAAGTGGCAAAGAGTCAGGCAATGATGAGAATACAAAGGCATGCAAAAAAAAAGAAGACAACTAGTGGTGAAAACAAGCAGATCCCTGTGACAGTGAGCAGAAGTACAGGTACCACCATGCAGAAAGCATCGATGATAAGAGATCATATACACACACAAAATATTCAACAGATGACGAACTGTGTGCACAGAGAAGGGCTACTGGGAGTGGTTGTGGCAGCACAGAAGTTGGGGGCAGAAGTAGAGCAGTGAGGAACAGTGTGGGGCCAGTGGTTGTTGGCAACAACACTGGATATTCAATTGGCATGGATGCAAGGTCAGATTGTCTGGAAAGAGACACCCCCGTGAGTGACAAATATTACAAGTTAAAAACAACTTACTGATGTGGCAAGACAGGTAGATATCTTCATGAATGCAAGTGGAAATGAACCTATGGATGTGGACAAGGACTTCAGTGGAGGGGAGAATGACCAAACAAGTCAGATAAGACTGGAGAGCGCTCAACTGAAGCCCAAGGCTACAAAGGTGAGCGAGGTCACAATTCCTTAGATAAAGATGCCTTACCTATAACTTTTCAAAGGGTCCTAATGCAAGCACAACAGAGAGGGAAGTTGAGGAGGGAACTGAGAGGATGGTTGGTGATGAAGGAGATGGCAATGGGCATGCGGAAGCAGTGAGGCTGGGCATGAGGACTCAGGATGGAAAAGGAAAGTTGGCACCTCAGTGGTGAGAATATTTTTCTACTCTCTAAGTTCACAACTGAACTCAACACTCACCATTACCATTCAACGTTTCATTGCTTCAACACTCACTTCTCTCCCATGGATCTCATCCAGATCCCTGTCCTACTTCATGGACATTCCAGCTTGCCACACAAACATCCTTCTCATGGCCCAAGTTCACCCTTCCCTGCAACAGGACTTCTGCCCAACTGGCACTCTCCAGCCCATGCTGGCTCTACTCGGCCCCAACCTAAGTCCAATGCTTTGAACTCGAATGCCAGTAAGTCCACTATGTTTTGATGTAATTTCTTCGAATAACTTAAACTTGTGTTGTCAGAATCTCAACCTGGTGGTGAGCTTCTTGCAGGTAAGCCTGATACAAACGGATTCCACATGTACATAGAACTAATTTCCATTACAAAGGTTACAAGTGTTCTCATGGGGGACTTGGCGATGGGGATGATACCAATGATGTACGTGCCCAAGTCTCACTCAATGACAGCACATGTGCTGCACGTAATCCATCATCGCCCCACCCCTCAGCATTTCATCTTACCCCGACCAGTGAGCCTACATCGCCACTTTTGTGCTTGAGGCAGAAACCACACCATCAAAGCTTGGTCCCTGCAAACGCATGCAGCAGCATGACACACATGCACAGTGATGGTGATGTAGACATGGATGCATGGCATGAAGGCTCTGATTGCGAGCATGACCATGAATGCCATACCAAGAACATGGCCACAGATGGTGACGCTGATAGCAGACCTGGCTACAATGAGCATAGAGGTCGAGGCAGAGATGAAAATGGATCTGAGGACCTGGCTGGACACAAGAACCCCAATGGTGTAGAGACTGTCCTGTCTCTAGGTGTGTAGAGTTGCTGATAGTAGTACTGATACTGGACTCTCTACCTTAGTTTATGTAGGCTTGTACTAGCTTACTAAGCAATCTCCCTCTTTCCTCTGTATATGTTTGATCTCAGTCCTGGAGTGACTGAACACCACTACTCTCCCTATTCCATCTAGTCTCCCCAGTCCTTGGGAGCCTTGCCAGACCTCCAGAAGCTCCTGGGTCGAATGCACCTCATCTGAGGGAGCAGCCACCCAAACACTTTGTTGTCTTTTCAACAGTTATGAGCAAGACGGAGATACTGGCATACAACCTGATGTGGGGTGCAATGATATATCTGACTCTGATGGTTCTGACAATTCTACACCCTTTCAGGCTGTGGTACATCCAGTAGGTCATGCACTTAATGCAAGGGCATTTAAGAATGGTCCTGGGGGGCCTTTGAAAGTGAGTTGTATTCTACACAGTTATGCTTACTGATGACTCTTTTATAGTTGGTTGTTAATGTAGTGGCTTGTCCATTGACCTGCAAGGTTCCGAGTATGGGACAACCAGGCACTCAACATGCTGGCCCATCTCAATCATGGGTATCTGGTGGTTGGAGTGTCATGCAAGACCATGGCAGCCGTGCAGTGGAAGAAGATGAGGACAAGGACATTGAAAGTGACACAAGTGAGCCTTGCGAGCCATGCCGTAAATCCTGACAGAAAGCATGTAGGTTCCACAATGAAGATCTTCCAGGACTTCCGCACACTATGGGACCGTTTCGTGACCTGCTTATGGCATGCTGGATCTTTTATTTTGCTTCTCTTGACAGTCCGTGGAAGCTCGCTAATGTAGGACATGTTGCATATGCTCAAAGGCTTTGGGACAAAACCTTTCCGAACATCAAGTGTATGGTTGCTCTTCAAAATGATCCAATATTTGCTCTGGTATGTCTGTCATCTACTCTATAGCTTTTACTTACATGCTTGGAGATAAAACAACATACCTATGATTGGCATAGTAAGCTTGCTGCACATGCCCTTCAGGCAGTTGAGGCTTTCTTCAATCAATATCAGGAGCTTGGTTCTCCTGAGGACCAAACAGACTATGTGAAATAGGCTGTACCTGAAGTTATTGAAAGTGATGATTCCCATGGTCGAAAACTGAATGTTGTCCCTCCCTTATTGCCATATATGTGGGCAACTCTGTCTGTGGGAGACTTGGGTGAACCTGTAAGTGATAGAACTGTTGAGTATTAGTAGATTAACTATGTTTCAGGTGCCGAAGGGTGCATTTCAGCATGAATGCATCCTTGATACATTTGCATTTTATCTCAAGTCCACTCGTGTTATTAATGAAAGTGCAAGAGAGCGTCCAGAGCATTTCCCTCATGGTGCATTGGCATTGGCTACAGTTGCAGTAAGTTTTTATTTTTCTTCCCTTCTCCCATTTGCAGCTGATTTATATCAGGTTGAGAGAGCTTTTCAATCTTGGTCAACAGGACAATATGTCGCCTTGCCCAAGTCCCAGCAAAGGTTCAGTCAAAATAATTGGGGATATGCTACTAATGAAGTGATGGAGTCTGTGGATTGCCTTACACCTAAGCAGTGGAAGAAGATTTTGCTAGGAGCTCAGAAGTATGTGGGGGCTTACCATGCCAAACCCACTTTGGATGCTGTGGCAGCTAGGTTGAGGCACCCATCTGGAAGGGCTAAATGTTTTGAACCAGATTCTGAGTAATTTGTTTCTTGTTTCTACTTTGCAATTTGGACTTTTGATGGTGCTATTTTAATTTGAGTCTAGCTGTGATCTAGGCTGAGGGTCAAATGGTCTGATAATCTGATAGCCTGGAAATATGATAGTCTGGTAGTCTGAGAATGGCTGGTAACCTGAAAATATCTGGTTGTCTGACAATCTAATAACCTGGCAATCTGAGAGTCTGATGGTCTGATAATCTGCAAACCTGATGTGCTGATGTCTGACACTCTGGCAGTCTGGCAGGCTGAAAATACTTGACATTACTGAAAGTCTGAAAATAACTGGTAGCCTGATAATTCCTGACCATCTGGCAATCTGTCAGCCTGGGACCCTGACATTCTGAGAATAACTGGTGGCCTGACAGTCTGACATCTGACCATCTAGTAGTCTGGCAGTCTGGGATGTTCTGAGAATATGTGGTTGTCTGATAGTCTGACATCTGGTAGCCTGACAGTCTGGCAGTCTGGGACCCTGATGTTCTGAGAATATGTGGTTGTCTGACAGTCTGGTATTCTGGGACCCTGACCTTCTGAGAATAACTGGTAGCCTGATAATTCCTGACCATCTGGCAGTCTGACAGTCTGGAACCCTGATGTTCTGAGAATAACTGGTGGCCTGATAGTCTGGCATCTGACAATCTGGTAGTCTGGCAGTCTGGGACCCTGATGTTCTGAGAATAACTGATTGTCTGACAGTCTGACATCTGGTAGCCTGACAGTCTGTGAATAGCTGGTGGTCTGATAATTCCTGACCAGCTGATGTGCTGATATCTGACAGTCTGGCAGTCTGGGACCCTGATGTTCTGAGAATCACTGGTGGTCGGACAATCTGACATCTGGTAGTCTGACAGTCTGACAGTCTGGGAGCCTGATGGCCTGAGAATAACTGACAATCTGACAGTCTGAGAAACTGCTGGTCTGATATCAGAAAAGCCCATTTCTGAGTGTCTGGCCAACTGATGATCTGAAATTTTCTGAGAATTTCTGATATCAGATTTTTTCAGACCTCCAGAACTTTTGTCAAGTTGCTGATGTACTCATTGGGAAGCCATGATGGTCCTGGGGCTCACAAGGCTTCCAGACCCATGTTTACTGAGGAAAATCACCAGAATCACTCTGGGATGCTTCTTCTGATTCAAAAGATTGTCCAATCCCGAATCATTGATGCTCTGTTCAATATTGCCACCAGCCTGCATGCTGTCAGAACATGCATATAGGAAGGTATGGCAAACATACCATAGGCCCAGATTACATCAATGAATCCATGATCCAACAAGTCTGGACAAGGTGGTAGAGTGAACGATCTCAATCACAATCTCAATTACAACCAAACTTACCATCAAACCCATCAAGTTCATCAGTTTCACCACTCTGTGCCCTAGCTTCCCCTCATAATAGGGAGTGCAAATGGCATCTTCCTCCTCTTGTTGAGACTTGGGCACCAGAAGTATGTTTTTCTGTTTTTGCAACTTGTGTAAAACCCTCAAAATGTCACTTCCAAGTCCCTTCAAAGCTCTCACATTCAGGATCTTGTCTGACTGCAAAGATTTGAGTGAATGAGAGTCCAAAGGGAATCCATTGCTGAAAGGTAGCACATGAATCTGATGGCCTGAGCAAAGTGTACAGTCTTGCATTGCTTGAACTTTGGCAATTCATCATGTTCCTCCTCCACCACACATGGTAGGATTGACCTGCATTAGAGGATGGTCTGCTTTGCAAAGAAACACATTAGGCCTGAAAAGGAGATGATACCCAAGGCTCACTATGTTGTTCAAAGGTGACTAAGCCAGCAAGAAGTTGACTCGAGCTGGATGCCCCCAAAAATTGGCTAGAAGTCAGCTTAGTAAGCTATAGGAGCCATGCCCAGCTGTGCTGCTCACTGTAAATGAGCTACACTAGCTGAGCTGGGGGAGAAGCCGCAGCAAGCCACAGCTGGCTCACTATTAGCCAAGCCGCAGCAACACTACCCTGAAATGCCCATGTGTCATGGATGCTTCCAGGGTGTCCAAGCCCATAGTCAACCACAAGTAGGTTGTGCGGCATTATGACTAGCTATGACATGTAAGTTGGTTTCATTCTACATGTGTCAGAGTACATACCTGACAGTTCAAAGAATATCTACATTTTCTATCATAGAAAGTTTCCCCAAATATATGGGGCTTTTGAAAGAGTGGAATGGACGAACCATCCATAGCAAACACACTGTTCCTCCATGTGGGGCATGCACATGATTCAGTGAAGGTGTGAGCTCTCTCCATATCCTCTGAGTCATGGGGGGGCATATTAACAAATGTATCATGCTCATCCAGTATCACCACCATTAATCTGTTGGAAAAATTAACAACCAATCCCATACTAAATCCAGTCCACTGAGCCACATTCTCCAATGATGTGGCATTCCCATAATGCCCTGCATGGAAGAGGAAAACTGCTAGTTGGATTGCAACTGGTGCCTGGTGGTTAGGTGCCCAAGGAATAGGTGGGGCCAATGGTCGGCAAAATGGTCGAGCAGGCACAGCTGGGATGCCCGCATCATTGACACAGCAGGTTTCACAAGAATGTGTGCTCACCCTATTTCATCTCTGAGAGCCCTGATCACATTTAGAAACTGAGCATACTGCCTATCTTGCTCCACTGTTGAGTCATCAGTAACGGGATGCAATGTCCACACTAAGGAGATAGTGGACACACGCAGCGGGCTCTACTCAAATGATAACGAAGTTATAACTCACTTGAGGTAGATGGTTCAACCTTGAGTAACGATAACTGAAGGTGGTTTGAAAGAAGTCTTTGATAAACAAAGAGTTCTAGAGGATAAAACGTAGGTGGGTAAAATCCTACTTAACCACTAAATACAAGAGAGTATTTATACGTCTGAGATGCGCACAGACCATGTAAAGTAGAACAACTCTGAGAGTCCATAAATGGACAGGTAGATAAGTACCTTCCTAACATAGTAGTCCTGTGGAAACTCGTAGAAACTTGTAGAAGACCACAGTGAGTCATACAGTAGATAAAGAGATAAGAAATGGTCTAGAACAACCCATAAGAACATTCCAGAAGGAACATTATCTCTTCTTATCTGACAACGTCATAGATAAGAGATATGACTCCGGTTAGTTGGTACTCTGTTAACCAGTCATGTGACATAAAGAATCACATGGAAGATAGTCGAGTCCAGACACATCACGTGTCAAGGCTCTCTGAGAAGTCACATGCTAGTGATGACTAAGCACTTACTTTCTCAACACTCCCCCAGACTTGATATGTGTCAAGGTCGGCAACAAGGAAAGACTTAAAACCCTGGAACTTGACTTTGCCAAGGGCTTTAGTAAAGACATCTGCTAACTGTTTGTCAGTAGATATATGTCATAACAAAATGACCTTTCTTTCTTGAACACATTTGTGAATAAAGTGATGATGAATATTGATATGTTTCATTCATCTCTCTTGTGCAGGATTCTGCGCCAAGAATATAGAGCCCATATTATCCTCATAGAGAACAATGGGTGGAATGTCAAAAGACAACTCCTCAAGTAATGACTTGATCCAACATATCTGTTTCGCAGCATCAGAAAGTGCCATATACTCAGCTTCAGTTGCTGAAGTGGCAACAGTCTTCTGTTTCTGGCTAGCCCAGGAAACTGGAGAGCTATTAAACAACACAGTAAAACCTGTACAAGATTTCTGGTCATTTTTGTCAGAAGCCCAATTGGCATCAACATAGCCTTCAACTCGCAACAAGGTCTCCTTTTTATACTCGATGCCATACTCTCTATTCACTCATAAGTAGTGAAAGATATATTTGGCATGATTAAGGTGATCCTCTGTTGGATTTGCAGAGAACTGAGACATCTTGATGACCGCAAATGTGATGTCAGGTCTCGTTCCAAGCATGAGATAGAGAAAAGATCCAATTACTGACTGGTACTGTGATCGCAACCTGGAGTTAGACTCTCCAGTGCTTGCAATCAGATCATATTTCTCTGGAAGTGGGGTATTAGCAGGGTTACAATCCTGCATATTGAATTGCTTTAAGATTTTGTCCAAGTACTTCACCTGATCAATGATTAAGGAACCAGTTGATGGGTTTCGTCGGATTTCCATCCCAAGGTATTCTTTAGCAGCCCCAAGGTCGCAGCATTCCCAGACCTTCATAAACTTTTCTTTCATCATTCCGAGGTATTTCTGGTTCAACCCAGTAAACAAGACATCATCAATGTAGATGATCAGAATGAGAATAATGTTGACCTTTTTGTTCATATGAACATAGATCCCAGCATCAGAAACGATGCGGTTAAAGCCTAGTTTTTGAAGGGACTTGTGAAGCTCGATATTCCACGCTAGAGTGGCTTGCTTCAAACCATATAGAGCTTTCAAGAGGTGGTAAACCTTTCTCTTGTCTCTTCCCTTCTTAACAAAGCCTTCTGGCTGTTCCATATAGATCTCCTCTTCGAGGTTACCATATAGGAATGCAGTTTTTACGTCCAAAGCTTGACAACTCCAAGCATTCTGCGCAGCCAGGGCAAGAATAATTCAAACAGACTTGAATCTTGCTATGGGTGAGAAAATGTCTTTGTAATCTATTCCGTATTCCTGTGAAAAATTTTGCCACTAGACGTGCACATTTGCGACCATCAGATTTTACAGCAAAAACACAGCAACACTTAACTGGTTTACAATTAGGAGGAAGATTGGTAAGCATCCAAACTTGTCGCTTCCAAAGCACATCTATTTCGTCTTGACAAGTGCTATCCCAAGCCTTTTTCTCATTGGCTGGTAATCTCAAAATATCCCTATATTGTACTGGAATCCGAGGAATAAGTGGTTCAGCTTTCGCCATCAGAAAGTTCAAGAAGTCTGAACCAAATTCATGATGCAGGCAATGCAAATCCACGAGGTCATGACTCTCTCCTTGAGTCCCAAATCCTAAGGTCATTGGATCCTTCTGTGCAGTACTCTCTGCTTCGGCGAGTTTCTCAGCCTCTACAGGATGCACATTCTCACCATAGACATTACCAGGTCTAGTTAGTATGACTCTAGAGTGACCTGAATGTCTAGGGATAGAAGGATCAGGATAAGGTTTAAACCTGACATTCTCCATACTCGGTTTAGGAGTGACTACAGTTCCTTTGACCAATGGTGGAATCCTAGTAGAGTGAGCACTATTTCCAGAAGGTATAACTGGTGGCTCAATAGTTTCCTGCACACTAGATTGCAGTGGATCGTATGTGGATGGGTAGGGAATATTTGATTCACTACTGGTGACTGGAGGAGCTACCTCCATGTCACTTTCGTGATCCTCTTCATTGTGGTCTTCACAGCTAACTTCATTTTGACGTGGTACTTCGATCCTTTTTGCACATCGAGGAAAGACAGTTTCATCAAATATCACATTCGCAGATACGATGATTCTTCCAGTTTCATCAAGAAACCTATACACTTTTGATCTGAATTCATATCCTAGGAATACCATAGGTCGAGACTTCGGTTCAAGTTTATTGTGATGGTCCTTTTTGATGAAGACATAAGCAAGGCAACCAAAGACTCAGAAGTAAGAAACATCTGGTGCTTTGCCTTTCCATAACTCTACAGGGGTTTTCCATTTAGATCTGCGAAATGGTTGGCCGTTATAAACATGCACAGAAGTCTCCAATGCAAACTGCCAGAGATTGGGAGGTAAGCAAGCAGAGTGCCACATAGCTTCTTCCTTCTCAACCATAGTCCTATTAAATCGTTCTGCACGACCATTCTGCTGAGGAGTATCAGGTGAAGAAAACTGCTGCTCTATGCCCGACTGGCGCATGAATGCAGAAAACTCATTTGTCCTAAATTCTCCCCCACGATCCAAATGCAATCGAAGGAGTTGCGCACCGAGTGAAGTCTCAGCCCAGGCTTTAAACTCCTGAAAGACGCGGAAGGTGTTGGACTTTGCAGCAAGTGGGTAAACACATGCGAAGGCAGAGAAATCATCAACAAAAGTAGCCACATATCGGCAATGATAATAGGAAAGAGTGGGAAACTCGCATAAATCTGAATGGACAAGTTCCAGTGGTTTGGTGGCATGGGAAGTAGAAGCAACAAAAGGTTTCTCAGCCATCTTCCCAGCAGCACAACCAGAACAAGGAGTTAGGTCGGTAGGAATAGCAACAGCTTTCAAGTTCCTAGTCACACTATGCAAATGTTTAACAGCATTCTTTGAGGGATGACCCATACGACGATGCCAAAGAAGATACTCATCTTTCTTCGAACTAATGACTTGCACCTTTTCATCTATGCACTGCAAAAGTACACAAACATAGTGAAGAGGCCCTACACTTGCTATCGGGTCTGACCACAAATATAAGTCACCACTAGGAGCAAAAAGCTTAGTGCCAGAGGCAGTGGTGCTCAAAGAGTAACCTCTCCCAATGAGCTGCCCAGTAGAAATCAAATGACAAGCAACAGATGGACAATACTCAACATCGGTTAGTCGAATGACCTTGCCATGATGGAGCATAAGAATGGTTCCAAGACCGAACTTCTCCACAAAAGTATCCTTATCCGCAGTAGTCGAAAATTTCGACTCGCTGTAAGGCTTGTAAGATATAAAGTCCTCAAAATGAGCAGTACAATGTTGAGATGCCCCTGAATCCAATAGGATTAGTGTGCTACCATCTCTTTGTTTCCTCCCACAGTCTAAACAGAGAGTGGAGGTGCAAGAAGAATGACAAAGAATGCACTCAGCGTCTCGATTTGTCAGGAACGTGGAGCTTGAAGGAATTGGTATAGTTGGGCGTTGAGGTGGAAACCTATTTCACTGGGCAATATCCACAGCACTGTGCATATATTCCTCTGATTCACTATTTGGGGAGTGTTCAAACCGATAAATCAGATGAGTGGTACCACAGAGATCACAATCTCATTCTCCCCTATAAAAATGAACCTCAGCAGGAAATCCTAGAAAGGTCCAGGCAACGATGTCAACACGAGGAACACGGAAATTTCTTTGAAACTCATCATGACCTTGAAAGGTCTGACTGACATAATAGAAATCACTACTCATCTCATTTAAGAGAGTGAATCCATCAGTATCCATGAAAGGGTAATGGTTATCATGATTCCAATACCGAGAATGAAGAGAGCTGTTTGGACACAAAGCATCATCTCTTGTTACTAGTCATACAAAGTCCTCATCCTCTATCTCTTCCCAATCACTCTGAGAAACAACAGTTTCTGGATGGGAGAATAGGATGGACTCATCAACTTCAGTTTGTGAATCTGATGGGATTAATGACGTACAGGACAGAAGAGCATTCTCATGGTAGACCTCAGACTCATAGTTATTGATGATGTCATCAAAACTTGATGGTCCCATGGTTTCATCAGCCCACATGGCTTTGACAACTTCTTCTGAAAATGGAGCCATAGGTCTCTCTGCATTATACTCATCCAAATCTGCGTCAAGAGTTTCAGCAGTTGGAGATGCAGGAATCTCTCAGAGACCTGAAGAGGTGGTAGGCTCATCGTCTACCAACATGGCCATAGAGTTCTGAAACTCCTCAAAGTTAGGAGCATCATAATATTGGAGAGACTCATCGAATACAACATGAGTGGCTCCTCTATGTCCCTTTCCTTTTCCTCGCTTTCCTCCATGACCATGACCATGACCAAAACCTCCACAACCATTACTTGAACCTCCAGTTTGAACAGGAGGTGAAATGATCTGTGGTTGGCAACAGATCTGTTTGCTGCCTTGGTCATAGAAAATTCTCTGGCGACCAATAGGACAAAACTCAGCCAGGAAGTGATTCCGGCGACATCCTTGGAAAGCACAATGGGGATAGTTGTTGTGCTGTCCTTGACAAACAGGCTGTTTGCCTTTTCCATGGTTACCTCCTCCTTGGAAAGAAGGACGGATGGTGGGTTTAACGTTGGTAAGGTGCAACATGAGAGTGGCACCAGGAGACTCATGCTCAGAAACGAAAGAGGTTCATTCTGAAATATGATCCTGTAAAGGAACGGTGGATCATCCTCGAGTCACCTGTCTATGCATATACTCACAATGGATGTGGCCAGTAATTGCTGCCACAGTAAAAGTCGCATCAGTGGTAAGCATAGAACACAAAGTTCCAACGATATGTTCCCAATCCGATGGTAATGCCATTAGTATGGCCATGGCAATAATGCCATCTGCAAGATTGAAACCAGCAGTAGCAAGTCGAGCTGTGCACTGGATGAGATTATTAGCCTTGTGAACCGGGTTTGAACCTGGTTTCATGTGGTGTTGAAACAAGGACCGCATCTCAACAAGAGCTCCAACTCGTCCAGGAGTTCCAAAAGTGGTGCGAAGTGCCTTGAGAGTCTCTTGGGCAGTGGCAGTGACATGCGACTGGTAGGTTGCTCCAAGACGAAGGTGTATCATACCTCACATTTGTCGATCTATAATCTGGAAAGCAGCAAGTTCATCTGCTCCAGCAGGAGGTTGTTGGGTCATAGGTCTGTCGCACTTCATTGCCATTGCAAACGCTTCCAACTTGTCATACCAATCCTTGAAATTTGTTCCATCAAAAATTGGCACATAAGTGGAAAGATCCTTTGTAGACATTCTATAGCAATGCAAGAAGAGAAAATAGGTCAGCAAACACATTTTCACCATTAGGAAGAGAAACATCGATCTGAGGGATTGTACCAAGCCTTTGAAGTCATTGTTGGCTCCTATGTTTTCCATTATGTGTCCCTGCTTTCCGACGCGGTGGTAAGAGTCCCATGAGTCACCTGCCTTTATTCTCGAATCTCCTCTGATACCTTCTCATCATGGTCCGATCCTTTTGATTCTCTTTTTGTTGACCCTCTTTTGACAAGTACTCCACTCCATGATATCCTGGGGTACATTGCCACTCCAAATCTTCTGCACTGACAAAGTCCAACTTAGAAAAGTAATGTGGGTTTGGTATGTTCGTGGAACTTCCAATTAGCTCTGCAAGACTATTCGAATAATAGGACAGATACTCAAGTGCACAAGATGGAAATGCATACTTCATATAACTGGCAACCTGATAATCAACAGGAATCTGTACAAAAGGAATATAACTGGAGAGACGAAGCTGAACATAGTCCTCAACCGTATTTGTGGTAGTACAAAAGAATAAAGTGGTCTGAAAAGAAAAAGGATCAAAGCGATGATGAACAGAAGAGTCAAAATTGACATATCAAATGTAATCAAGTATGTCTCGGACATAAGGTACGGGAGATGAATGAGGCATGGGGTACATCAGGACCGTGCGTGTTGGTAAAGTACTGCCAAAAACCTTGGCTAAGAGTCCAGTTACCATGGTTGTTGACACCCAGGGCGAGGTAAGAAGCAAGCACTTCTCGATTACAGACAGAAATCTTGTCTGCCGCTGGGTTAATGACATAATCTCCTATGTCAATGTCGAATTTAGCAAACTTTTTCTGGACAAAAGAAAGGGAATGGAAAAATCTTCCAGCATATTCTCGACCAAAGTCAACCTCTCCTCACATCCATGCTTGTTTAAAGTGGGTTGGATTCCTGGCAATTCAAAGACCCAAACTCCATAGCCAAGGGTAACACATGTCTTCCTTAAGGAAGAACATAGAAAAAATGTCACCCTGACCATTGGGGAAAAGATCAGTGACAGCAGGAGTAAATCCAAGAATGCATCCTTGATGGTCCTCCGGATAGGTAGTAGGCTGAATAGAAAACTCAGTCCTAGTACACCTGACAGTAGACTCCTCAAGGTGAACTACTGGAGACGGATTTTCAAACCACAGGATATAGATGAGACGTTCGAGGGGAACAATGATGCAGGAGGCAAAATTGGGAGCAGGATCCCGAGCTCGTTGGTAAACCAGTCGAAGAAGAAACACAAGATACCGAGGATCAAGAAGGGGATTATGGAAGTGATTGTTGGGATCAAACTGTGAATCAGTACTTTCGATAGAGGACTCTCGCTCATACTGTTTAGGAATGAACTCCGTAGCAGTAGGACTGAGCAGACGAGAACAAGTGGGTGTATAGAGGCCCATACTCATGGAGGGGTTTCCTCTAGTGGTTGGAATGGAATAGGGAGTCAGCGAGCAGTGAGTCCAAGCTGGACCTATGTATAGACTCCACAGCCGTTCTTCTCGTTGAACTGAATCCCGAACTGGTTCCAGTAGCTGATTCAGAGCTTCTTTGGTTAAGACGGTTTTGAGACTGGGAATTGACTGGTTGGAGGTAAATGATGACATCTTGTTCTTGATGGGTAGAGTCGATATAAGAGGGAGGTGGAGACAAAGGTATTACCTGATAACAGACTGGAAAGTGTTATAGAGGAAATTGTATGTCCATTCCTTGGTTCTAGCATCAGACTACTATATTCTGGATGATTTCCCCCATAGGGGATACCGTTCTCATCTAGGACACAGCACTCACTCCATGGTAGCTGCGCATGATACTGAGGAAGTGGAACTTGCATACGACTTAGTGGTTCAACCGCTAGATCTGGATCTGCTCAGTCTAAAGCATGACATTCGAGAATATCTCCGATCATCAGTGCCCCACTATTACCAAACAGACGTTGCATCCGTTCTCATCTCGCTTCTGCCTCTATCTGAGACCATTCAAGAATAGATCGCATATAGCGTTCTCTCTCTAATGTAATGGTCCATCAACCCTGACTGTCTTCTGCACTAGCTTGTACTCTGAACCGACATCCATCTGGAGTCTGATTCATTTCCACAACAAAAGTGAAGAAAGCAATCAAGAATGCAGCAAAGCATAACTCTGCCGAGACATAAGGATGAGGGTTCACAAAAGTGTGTACACCTCGTATGGCAAAAAGAAACTGCATGACACCTAAGAACAATCTCCAAGTGAACCGGTCTTTGGTGTTCCTATCCATCTTCTCGTTGGCCTACAAGAATTAACGATGAGATAGAAGGCACCTAGACAGGGCTCATAACCTAACGGGATGCAATGTCCACACTAAGGAGATAGTGGACACACACAGCGGGCTCTACTCAAATGATAACGAAGTAATAACTCACTTGAGGTAGATGGTTCAACCTAGAGTAACAATAACCAAAGGTGGTTTGAAAGAAGTCTTTGATAAACAAAGAGTTCTAGAGGATAAAACGTAGGTGGGTAAAATCCTACTTAACCACTAAATACAAGAGAGTATTTATACGTCTGAGATGCGCACAGACCATGTAAAGTAGAACAACTCTGAGAGTCCATAAATGGACAGGTAGATAAGTACCTTCCTAACATAGTAGTCCTGTGGAAACTCGTAGAAACTTGTAGAAGACCACAGTGAGTCATACAGTAGATAAAGAGATAAGAAATGGTCTAGAACAACCCATAAGAACATTCCAGAAGGAACATTATCTCTTCTTATCTGACAACGTCATAGATAAGAGATATGACTCCGGTTAGTTGGTACTCTGTTAACCAGTCATGTGACATAAAGAATCACATGGAAGATAGTCGAGTCCAGACACATCACATGTCAAGGCTCTCTGAGACGTCACATGCTAGTGATGACTAAGCACTTACTTTCTCAACAATCGGAAGTGCTGGACTCAAAATCTGTCAAGATCAGAGAGATTGGAGATGGTGTGGTGATGCAGAAGAGGAAGTCTGTGTTGTGAGCAAGTGACGCGAGTGAGTAACTCCACAGGAGTGGATGCGGAAGCTTAGGCTAGACTTAGTGCTTAAGATATCAGATGGAGTGGGGGCAAGCCAATTCTCATTAGCCCCCATTATTCTACGAGTCGAGCTATATACTGTATGTTTAGGGGTCAGGCGGTGGCTGCCAGCTTGTGGCTATGCCAACCCCAACAGTCTGGATCCCCGGAAGTTGAGGTTGAGTCACTCTCCCTGCTATCAACTTCACAATGTGCATTTTCCAGCCTAGATCGCGCTACTTCCAGGCTGGTTTCATCAAGCTGATTGAGGAGGCTTTCATGGAGAGATTTACACCCTTGGCAGCAGTTTTTTCGCATTCCCACGGCCTTTAGATATATTTTTTGTATATGTAACAATGTACCTAATAGATGCCATCCTCAGGATGAACTCCTGCCAAATCCAGTAATGGTTGTGAGTCATCTTGAGCGCCTGATGCCACAGTCTATTAGGTTGCGGGGAAGGTATGCTGAGGGTGTTGCATCCCTCCTATGACGTTCTGCCGGTCTATCGGGTGAGGTTTGTGATATTATGGGGATGGGCCATTGAGGGTTTTATGAGGTTCCACAAACCCTTTTCGTGAGTTATCCGGAGGAGCATCTAACTACATCACAATGTCTGCCAGAGGTACTTAGGTGGGATTTCAGACAATTCATCACCGCATCGCTGTTCTGTCGGCCGCACATTTGCACGGATACTTGGCACACAAAAATAACTTGTATTGGAGATATGGAAACATTCGAGAGCCAATACTCTGTGTATGATGCACAAATAATCTTGGAAAGCATAGAACCAATGGTAAAAAGTTGCGACACATAATGGAACTGTAAAGAGTTCAAGATGACATTGGAGAAATGTAAAGCGTATCAAAGACAAAGCAAACATCGGCGCCATGATAGATATGGAAGCCTCTGCCGAACGATTACTCACCAGGGGACTTCGACGCTGTGCTGTCACCGAGACAAGAGGGAGGTGGAGCAGTATTTGTCCCAGCAACGTTGGGGAGGGTGTCAGTCCGCCCTGGAGGTGGGGGGCCAGAGTCGCGATGATAACGAGGTTCCCTGTACACTCCATGATTTGTACCACAGAAATAATAGCCTGGCCCACGAGCAATTGCGTTTGGATGACCCATGTTCATATTCTGTGATTGCAGCATGGCTGACAGATCCCATGAGCCATCTGGGTATGGTCCATAGGGCGGACGGATGGGAGGTGGATATTGGGGAGGGTATGGTGCCGCAAGATGGTTGTACCACCCTCCGTGGATGCCAGTGCCATATCCATATGGTGCACCTAGCATCTGCCATGGTGGCAATCCTGGTCCCTGTTCCATGAACGCGTGCTGCTGAGAGGAAGGGATGGACGAGTCTTGGGATGAAGGATGGTAAGAGTGAGGGAGATGAACTCCACCCTGAATAGGATGTGGACCACTTTCCTGAAGGCCAATGGCCTCACTTTTAGCTGTCAGTACACATCCTTCCTTGGCAGCCAGTAGCTTGCCAGAGACTGGAGGTGAGGCCTCACTGGATAGTCCTGAGTTGTCCAATTTGTTGGGGGACACCCGGTTCCGCAGATTGAAAGGTTCACTTTCATTTCCTGACTGTGTTTTACCCTGCATGAGACGGGGTCTTGGGCGCTTTGCTTGATTTTTGATTGACAGATTGAGGCACATTGCCGGAGATTGTCCAGTCGCGACGCTGCTAGTATCATGAGAGAAGAAATCCACATCTGGCTGGGTAGCTACTGCATTGCACTGACCAGCGAAAAGCTCAGCAGCAGGCCGAGTAACTGGGCTCCTTGGAGCCTGCGCAAGCGGTTGTTGCAAGACTAAGTGTCATAGAGTCGTTAGTGGTGGCATGTAAAGAAACTAACCGGGCATACCTCCGTCCCTTCTGTCGTATTGTACAGGTGCAGCATAGTACGGTTCATGAGAGACACGAGGAACAGTGGAAGCAACAAAGGCAGAGGTGGCTGAAACTCCCGAAACTCCAGGGCCAGCAAGTAAATGAGCACTGTTGGAAGTACCACCTATATTTCCAGAAGTGTCAGGTAAACAGGCATTGTGAGAAACAACACCCGAAATTCCAGGAGTGTTGGGAAAACTGATGTTGCCAGAAACAGCAGTCAGTAATGGTGCATACACGAATAAAAGCAATGAGGACAGACATATTGTTAGAGTCAACATGTACAGCAGTGCAATGCATAGAGTCTGAGGTCGAGGGGGGCACAAGCGCCTTTGCAGCATTGATAGTCTCCTTACAAGGGTCTGGTTCATTGGATCAAGTACTTTGCTGTGCAGAAGTCAGCATGGTAGAACAATGAATGGAGTCTGAACTAATGGGGGGAACATGTGCCTGCACTGTTTTGCCAGACTCCTTGCAAGGGTCTGGAACGTCAGTTTGGGGAACATCCTGTGCAGGAGCCGGGGTGACAGTGTAACAAGTAGAGTCCAAACTAATTAAAACCACCTGTGCAGTGTTCGTGGACCCATTGCGAGGAACATTGGAGTGAGTCTCTTTCTGTGGACCTGCATCATCTGATGAAACATGCATTGGTGATGATGGAATGGGGTGGCCAAGCTTCCACTGGTACCATGGACCTTCTGCACTTTGGAAGTCATCGTCTTGCTCCATTTGGATGCCTGGTCCTTGCTGTCTGAAGGCACAGCGTTGGTTTTTTGCTTTGGGTCGCCTGCGTCAGACCACTTCACCTTGCGCTTGCGTGATGATGGATCTTGCTTGTAATCAGAATCAATAACCCCAATGCTGCTCTTCTTGCTGACGACCTCACCGCCTTCCATATCCACGTCATCGTCCTGGGCATCTTGAGATTCCTTGGCAGGCTGATAGTCATCGCTCGATGGCTTGGACATCGAATCACTTGAGATGACAATAGCTTTGGAAGATGTTGCCCTCTTTGCTACCCGGAAAGGCTGTTGTGGAGGAAATATGCTGAGAAGATTTGTTCCAGAGGTGGTGGTAGATTTAGAGGGCTTGCCCCTGGGAACCTCTTCGACGTCAGAATTGTTGATGTCCAACACTCCCTTGTTGACATCAACTGGGGCAGCCCTCTGCATTTTAGCTCTCTTGATGCGTGTAGCAGATGGATTAGGTAATTGATTGGGTCCGAGATAGTCAATAGCACAGTTGGTGAAAAGGCGCCTGCCCTTCGAAAGTTTCGAATCATGCGATGGCGGTGCACTTATGATAACTGGGGACTGAGACTCAATGAGAGCCGCTGTAACTACATTAGGATACACTGGCCATAAGAAAATGAGGCCATACCTTTCATCTTTGGAAGATGCCAAATATAAAGCTTGCTGCTACTAGTATCCGTAAGCCCAGCGATGAGCTTGGAGCATTCTGCAAGCATGAGGTCCGAGATTCCCTTGCCACGATGTTCCTCGCCTGGGAAGATCACATCCGCTGGCCAGTTATACATGACTAGCATGCTGCTTGCCAGTTGTCCTGGGAGAGACTTCCATGGGAATAACTTTTGCGATGCAAACTTGAGTCCAAAACTCTCTTTAAGAAGCATTAGATGGTTATGAAAGTAGGTGCAGGAAAGACCCACCAATAAGCTTTCTAATATGTTGCTTGACTTTCTCGGGATCTGGTCACTCAATAATTTCAACAACATCATCGTCGGACTGGTCCTTCTTGTCATTGACAGCACGTTGCTTGCCTTTTCCTTCCTCAGCAACCTCCTTGGCTGCATCAGCGGAGCTTTCGAAGGCTTCTGTGATGCCATCCAGAGACACTCTATTACTAAACATATATCAGACGATGGTTCACGTATATACCAAACTGTACTTACTATATATGTGCCTTGAAATGTCCGATGATCTCATCGGTAGCCGCCCGACACCGGGAAAGGAAGAACTAGAATGAGTGTTAGCAGTGAGAGCACACCGCAGTGACAACACACCCCTTCAGCACCTGGTGTGGTGAATGCATAGCCAAGGCTGCCATCTTGGTTGATGACCTTACCAGCCAAGATATAGGTACCTTCAATCGCATGTGCTTTTGATAGACTAGAAAACTAAAAGAAAGATGTTCAATATATATCATGGACCTGATGCATAGGAAAATACTTGCGAGGTGATCAAGGTTTTTCACAGACTTGTTGAAAAGTTGCTGGCACTGAGCAACCATTGTTCCCACATCCACGAGCTCCTCGGCTTCCTTCCATGTCTCCAAAAAGTCAATGTATTTGTCTGGATGCTGATTTTTGAAACACTTGTAACATTGCTTCCTAACGTCAACAGAAGGAGGCGCCTGAACTTCCTGACTGTCTGGGAGCCGAGTGAGTTCTGCTTCCATGTTTTTTGCGAAATATGCCAAATATATGTTCCAGAGATTTTGAGAGTTTGAGCGTGAGTATTGACAGTTGTATCAATCCCTGACTTGCTGCCAAGGCATCCCCCTACTTTCCCTGAGTTTGCTAAATATTGCATTGACTTGCTGGAAACCTTCGTTGAATTCATCCATGAGGGCGTCTGGTAGCCTGCTGTGAGTATATACAGGGTCGCCGGCCTGTTCATCATGCATGCTTTCGATGTCAAGAGTTTGTTCGCAAGAGGTTTGAAGCGATGGTGAACCCCCTCCTTGTAATGGACTGGGGACGGTATGACTGTGAGTAGGGGGTATATCTAGTAATAGTGACCTATGAGAAGATGAGATGACCTTCATCGAAGGTGCAGACTTTTCATGTCATATATTTAATAGATGTTTGACCGAGGTAAGTTAGGGACCTACTTTGCTCTTTAAATTGTCAATACTCTCGACAGGCTCAAACCCCAAACCATCAAGGGCCAAGGACGGAGCCAAGCCGCAAGTACAAGTCGAAACTGGGGTAGGAGTCATAGGAGCCTCTGCTGCATGGGTGTTGGAAGGTCGTAGGGAAGGCGATGATAGATCAGAAGGAGGCTTTGACGATGCTCTCATGAGGGTAGTGAGAGGGTTGACTGTTGGAACAGGTTTCTGAATGGCTGGCGCACGTGGTGTTTCATCACTGTCAGCAACTAAATCCATACAATTTAATGATATATAACATTCAAAAAACTCAGCGACTTACTCGTGCTTGTAGTTTTGGAGACAGTCTGGATAGTGGGTTCAGAGAGGAAAGGGTCGATGTCATCAGCGTTCCAGGTACCCTCAGTTGAGGGCTCAACCAGAGGCAAATGGCTTCGATGGAATGACACTTCATGAACTATGCCAGTGTCTCGAGTAGTTGCCTTGATTTTCTGACGGAGTTGTGTTGGGGTCATTTCCAGCGCAGGCAAAGGTTTGCAGCAACCACCTCCGATTTGTACTAACACGAAGTCATCCTGACTACTAGCTGATAGCGCTGGATGTGCTGAAGAGGTATCCAGACAGGTTGATAGAGATGGTAAGTGAATAGCCTGAGGATCAGCTCCTGGCTCGTCAGAATCGTGCATCTTTTTCTGAAAAATATCAGACAGCGTGCCACATGGTGAGAGATGGTCCTGACCGTAGACATGAAAATTTTCAGGTGTGCAGTAAATAGAGAGTGGGGGGGAAGAAAGCTGCAGTGACAACTGGTGCGCCATCTTTGAGGAGGACGGCCATTGTCGCCAACCTGCCAATCAAAGTACGCATCTGAGGAGTAAGGTGGGCCGGAACTTGCAAAGAAGTCCACAGGAGTGTGCATCTGAGGGGTAAGGTAGGCTGTAACTTGCAAAGAAGTCCAGAGGACATGATCCCTCCAATCCGAGGAGTTGGGTCAAGGGGGTGATGGCGACCTTCGGAGGGTGTGGAGAGCCTCTGAATATGTGACTGAGTGCATTTGCAGTAGGAGATTCTTAATGAAACATACCCTGTATCATTTGTTTAATTGTTAGGCTGGACCTGTATAGCAATGAGTGTTGAGGAACATGGAGCAAGGTGGTCGCACGTTGCCGAGTGTTGCCAAGTAGTTCCGATGGCAACAGCCAATCACAGATGGAATAAACTTCCTACTGAAAGTAAAACATAGCTGGAGCATCAGGAAATGTGTGATCACCTACATTAATAGTCAGAAATAGTTCATCATTTGTCCCCCTGTCAGATACTGCAAAATAATTGACATGTATTATATACCATTCTTGCCAATATGCACATGCATGCAATGTAGAGTCTGGCAGGCATGCTGTGTCACTTCGCATGTCCTTGTCCCCTACTGCGGTTCATATGGGGTGCACACCAAAATACTTCACTCTTCACGAAAGACAAGTTGCTGAACGCAGGCAGAAGGCCCTCTATGCATCTACTAAGTAATCGACATCATACGTCTGTAGTTCAACAATTGATCGAGATAAATTTCAGGGGCAAACATCTGCGACCTGACCAGAATTGCTGTGTGTACAGCAAGTGGGCTGGACGTCACGCTGGTAAAGACACTATTCGTAAAGGTCTTTTACCTGGATCAGATCCCGTCCATCCTAGCTCTGTCCCAGACCTGGTATCACCAGCACTTATCCATCATGCAACCATCCATTTACCCACGTCGCCCCTGTTCCTGGAAGCCACCCAGAGTGCTGATGCTCTGGATGAATCAGACCTCCCTCAATGGGAGAAGGAGCCTCCATACTCGTATGTTGAGCCCGATTCGACACCCGAAGAAGAAGGGTTCACTCGCAATCTTGTGGATGTCATGCTTGGTCGGCATGTCAGACTGTCAAATGAAGCGAAGGCTCAATGAGGGAGATGCTTCATCAATGGTGACTGTGAAATAATATTCAGTGAACTAGTGCATGTTATCAAGGAGCAGACAGTAAGATGGATGGCTATTTATAATAGCATCAGAGATGGTACATCCAGAGGCCACAACAGTCAAATGGCAGCATGTTGGCTGCAGTGGCAAGCTCACAGCATCTACAGTAGTACACACGAGGCCTTGGAATTGGAGAAGGGGGGAAACCCCTACAGTGATAGTTCATAGTTACTTTCCAGGTACGGGGATGCTAAGTATAAGTGATTGAAGGTATCGCCAAAACCCCCCCATATCCTCCTCATGTAGATTGGTAATGTCACCACCCTGTAGAACTGCTGCTACTTGTGCCAAGACCCATAGCCTGCAGTCATATCCATTTGTCTGCATAGGTTCAAGCTGAGAACTGTACTGAGCGACTATTTTCAGACATATCCCTTACTACTCACTGCAATCAGGTGCGCAGACCAGGATCCCAAAATACACTGAGCAATTCCGAGCTTCTTGGAAGCAACAAAGGATAAGCAGGAAATAAGCTGCATAATATCCTATGAATAGTTAGCGAGCGCAGTAGACAGAGACATTGGAATACCTTTATGTCATGTTTCCATGGCCTTTGCTCTGCAAAACTATCAAAAAGCAAAAGCTGTTTTGAAGTAAACTTGACGATGCATACAACCCAGTGCCCAACTGGGGATGGGCGATGAATGGGGAGTATCCAGGTTGGTTTCTCCCAGTATTGAGTCCACGAAATATTGCGCCATAAGGCATCATCTTGAGCATGATATCGGACACGAGGGAGGTCATGAGTGGAGAGCATCACACATTGTGCAGCTGCTGAGGACAAAAATTTTGAGTAAAGAAGGGCAGAACAACCATTGATGCAAGTGTCATTGAGACGAGCTGTTGGGGAAGTGAGACGCTCGTAGTCGTCCGCCTCGAAAGTCTGACGAGGAAATCTGTCTCATGGCTCTTGGACACGCCTTGCAAAGACTCCGCGGACAATGAGGGTGTCACTGTTAATGTCAAGCATATCAACAGCCAGGCTCAGCGGAGCAAATGTTACTAAATTAGGCCACATTTCAATCGAACTTACGAAGGGGATTTGCCAAACAAAATCTACACTATAAGCATTCTTTGGGTCTTCTTCGATATTGCATGGGTCTTCTTCATCACTGGGATGTACTTCTGTATCTTCGAGAATGTCCCCCAAAGCGATCTGATCTGGGTCCAAGATGGGCTCTTTGGGATCCAAATCTGCAAGAGGTAATCCAACATCTTCACTTAGGTTTTCCACAGGTAGGGTGCATAGAACTGGAGAGAGCCATTGCAAGTCGAGCGGCGCAGCAGCACCTGCGAGAGAAGCGGCAACAGTCATGGCGGTGCGTGCCTGACTAGCATAACGAACAGCAGAGGCCAGGGGGGTGGGCCACCTTTCTTGCAGCTGGGACAAGGATTCACAATGTTGCTGGAGGACTAAAAAAAACATAGAATCTAGATATCATTAGCCCCTGGAGCTAATGAGACATTTGCCCACTTACATTCTGCCTGTTGTATTGCAAGTTGAATTGCACACAGCTTGCGACTGAACCACCGGCACATGTTATCAGCTTCCATGCCAAGACGACGCTGTTCTTCAAGGCAACGATCGCTCTTGAGCATGGCTCTAATACCCTCTCTAACATCGACATCTTCTAGCCATCTTGGGACTTCTCTGATGGACAGAGTGACCCAGACATCTTGAAGAAGGCTCTGATCATTCCATAACTCTGTCAGCTTCGTTGGGAGCAGAGAAGGAAGGGGAATGCCAGACAATATGTCATACAGCTCTTCAAGACAGTCACAGTATGTATTAAATTTACGGATGGAGGATATCAGGGCAGGCTGGCGCTTTGTAATTGCTTTGTGAGTCTGCTGATGGAGCTTTGTGCCTAGAATGATTTAGTGAATGTAACAGCGAGGAATTGCAGGCAATGTCACTTACCCAAGGCTTTCTGCTTGCCCCCTACTGCGCGATCAAGCTTGTCCCATTCAAAAAAGCTCCCAATCGCCCGCTTCTGAATGTTGATCTTCAGATCCCACGCCAAAAGGAGGGTGTGAATGAACTCTAAGCTAATGCCATGCAGTGCTGGAAATCTGTCGTGAATATTGAGGGAGGCAAACAGGGCATCCACCTTATTCAGAAGCCAGTCATGGCTGCACTCCAGACTCTCGAGAGCCTGAAGAGTGTCCTGTTTTGCATCCTTCACAATTATCATCCGTGCAACTTGCAGCGCTTTGTCAGAGGCCTCTAAGTCTGCCTGCAGCAGAAGAACAGTGTCCAACTCCTTTTTCAGCCGAGCTGGCGCATCTAAAAATGGGGAATAAGGAGCAGAATCCAAATACCATTATTATGCAAAGGCTTACAAGTGCATACAGAAAGCTGGGCAGTGCATTGATCAGACCACTGGTTCCACAACTCAGGGATATCGACTCCACAAGCACCAAGGATGCGTTGCGCTTCAGTACCTTGTTCAGCTATTCCTTTCTTTAGGTGGTGTTGAATCCAATCCCCAAGATCACTTTGCATTTCGAGTCCTATTGCAGAGGCTTGGCGATCAATTAGCCAGATCTGCCGCTGAGTAGTTCAGTGTGACCTAATACTATAATTATAGCTCACCGAAGAAGCTCGTTCTATGCCAATGAGTTTGATAAAGTGTGACCAAAGCCGTTCCATTCCCTCTCCATCCGAAAGACCAACTCCTTGAATGATGCGTGGGTTGTAAATAAGTTGGCAGGCCCATTCGTGGCCATAAGCATGCATGGCGGTTGTCACAAAACAGATGTGAGAAACAATATCATCATCAAGAATGTTGTACTTAAGGAGATCAGTATCAGTATGAAAGGAATGACTTGACTTACCTTGTCTAAAGAGCGAGCGAGAATGCAACCAACATCATATAAAGCAACTACGGTGGCCGTAGATGGCAGGTAGGAGAAGAGGTGTTCAAGGAGGGCAACACTATATTTTTGTTGTTCCCCAGGTGTGTCGATGTTCACAAAGAACAGAGGGATGTTGTGATGGCAGATCAGCACCATAATGCCGGTGTCATCGAAACATTCCATGGAGGCCTTCTCTTTATTACCGTCTGCTGCTTCATACAACACTTCACATTGGTCAATTGCTTCATCAGGAACTGTAGTGTGCCGCTGCTTCGGTGGCTGCTTACACGCTCATTCAATCCACCGTCCGACTTCATCCACTTGAGCTTTGGGGATGAAATACACAGGATCGTAAAATGGAGGACAGGTACCTGCCAAGCGTCGATGACGATGGTGAAAGTTCCCATCAGTAGCGACATGAATATCACCACCTCCGCTCAATGGCTGCCCAAACGTGTTGCCTGAAAAGCAGGCTGGGCATCTTTGGATAAGAACTGGTGCGCATGAGTCACACAATGATGAGTCCGGGCATTGAGAAGATGGCGAGATCAGAGTCGGCAGTGGTTGTTGACCAGATTGCGCGCCATCAAAGTATTTCACCACAGTTTGGCGACAACTTTCAACTATGCTTTCGACATGACGCTCAATATGCACTTCCAAAACATCATACCACTGTACTGCATGGCTAATGCTGCAACGAAACGGTTCTTGAACAACTCCACCCTGTGTCCCATACTTGTAAGTTAAAGTAAGAAATGAATAGAAAGCTGCATACCTCTCGGGTGGTCATCTGGAAGCCTCAGCACTCATAATGGGATTTCAGCACAGAGGCAAGCATGTTGATAGAATCACAAGAACGTTGAAATAGGGCACGATAGAATCCAAGTAAATCGACAGAGACGGTGATGCATGGTTGGGAGGGGGAAGTGGGAAAAAGGCTGGAACATAAGAGAAGTTGGGGAAGTGATGAACACTTGCAGCTTAGGACAGTGACTGAAGCAAACCCTGTAAAGATATTAGTGTTTGCACAGAAACAGGAGTTAATGATGCACGGTCAAAGTATAAACAAAGCAGAGAAGAACACTTCAGTTCACAATCTCCTCAACAACAATGGAGTAACGTGTCGTGCGTTGAGAGTGGTTTGCCGATTGTATCTGTCAGATAGTGTAGATACGACTCAATGACGGTAGGAATAACCATTGACCAGTTCTCATATAGCCGATCAACAGCAATACTACCTGGTACTGAAAAGTCAACGTCTTCGTGGGATGGTTCATCGGCGAGTTGTTCGAAAGGAGTGTCATCTATGGGCGATGATGGTTCTATGATACCATCTTCTGGGGGAGGAGCACTGGAAGGTGACGATGGAGGTTCACAAGACTTATCGTTCAAAAGGTCATTTAAGTGTTGAAGGAGACGTTGCCGCTTTGCACTTTGACCTGGAAGAATAACATGAGTTTGGGTTTTCTTTTTGTTCCTCCGTTTCTTTGGAGTTGAAAAGTGCTCGCCCATGCCCACAGTTGTGCTGGGTAATGCACGACGGGATCCAGGATGGGGATGCATGATAAAATATGAAGGAAAAAAATACACACAGTGTGAGATGTAGGACGAATCTGACCAATGCCGATGCTGGCCGATGATCCTCCCCAAGAGCATCATCGACAAGCTCTCCAGATGGAAGGACGAGGGTTGGGGAGAGGCGAGATGTTCTCGAGACAGAAGGCTGGAGGTGAAGGAAGGGTGGGCCGAGGGTGAGGGCGGAACAAGGGTGGAAAGTAAGTATGCCAAAAATGGTATGGGTTCCCAACATGATTTGCCATGCTATTCTTAGCACAGGCCAGGAAATGCCAATGCAGATAGTGGGTCTATTAGATATATTGTTTATGTCACAAAAACTATATCTAAGAGACCCTTATTGGTACCGAAAACTGCTGCCTTAGGTGGAGATTTATGAGGCATAGATCTAAAGACTTAGCTATTTGATTTTTGGATACAACATGTACTAATGAATTCTGAGTCCGACTGGGTGCCGTACCATTCGGCACGTCGGAACTAAAAGCAGGCCTGTTCACAGAGCCAACTTCAGAGTGCTGCCAGAGTGCGTCCAGAGCACCTCCAGAGCGGTTCCAGAACCACTCTGAGTACCACTAATAATTGATTGGATCAACGCGTCTGAACGCGTGATCACGTGCTTGATTCCACGTTGGGAATGTCAAATGCGGAGATCGCGGAGGGCTAAACTATCGAATTGTTGACCTTCCCTAAGAGACCTGCCAACGAATGCAGACGTCATTTTCTGCGAACTTTGCATACCGCTGTAAAACAACTGTCAATGCAACTGTCAATGCCTTCCAGAGCACCAAAGGCCCCTCCACGTATAGTAAGTTACCATTATGGTCGTGGTGCATTACTCAGAAGCATCCTTGAGCAGGTAGCCCCAAGTGGGATTCGGGACTCAACCG
>Ga0307516_10001439_pt1 | contig 32863 bp, 31 predicted proteins | sample 19_EM_MG_FD_203310 | JGI IMG/M metagenome (GOLD analysis project Ga0307516, IMG submission 203310) | Populus trichocarpa ectomycorrhiza microbial communities from riparian zone in the Pacific Northwest, United States - 19_EM | ecosystem: Host-associated > Plants > Roots > Unclassified | place...
CGCGGCAGCGTCGGGGAGGGATTGCACATGGCGCAGATGATCGGTGCGCCGTACCAATTCGACCATTTTCGATCGCGCCTGCGCGCGGTGCATCAGAACAAGGCGCCGACAGGAGCCTATCGCGGCGTCGGCCAGCCGCTGGCCTGCACCCTGACGGAAACGCTGGTGGACCGCGCCGCGCGGACCATCGGCATGGATCCGGCGGAACTGCGCCGGCGCAATTATCTATCCGCGGAGCTCGCCTCACACACGACGCCTGCCGGGCTCGAGATGAGCACGGTGTCGCTGCAGACGTGCTTGGACACGCTGCTAGCGATGATGCAGTACGAAGAGTTGCGGCGAGAGCAGCAGCGTTTGCGCAAGCAGCGGATTTACCGCGGCATCGGCATGGCGTCATTTATCGAGCTGACGGCGGTCGGCGCCGCACTGTACGGCGCCAACCAAATCGCGGTTCCCGCGCAAGAGGGTTGCAGCGTACGGCTCGAGCCCTCGGGTACCGTGCTGTGCCACTCGAGCGCCACGGATCAGGGCCAGGGCGTGCGCACCGGCATTGCGCAGATCGTCGCGCAAACCCTGGGTATCGACGCCGCGGATGTGACAGTACGCGCCGGCGACACAGCGTCTTCGCCGGTAGGCGGCGGCGCCTGGGCATCGAGAGGCATCGCCATCGGCGGTCAGGCGGCGCTGTTGGCGGCCGAGGACTTGCGCGGCAAGATTCTCGAACTCGGTGCCCGCATCCTGGAAACCCCGGCCGAGCAGATCGACATCGTGGAGGCCACTCTTCGCAGCACCACGGCTGCACGGACGGTGTCTTTTGCAGAGCTGGCGAACATTGCCTACTTTCGGCAACACCAGCTGCCGGCGGGTGGCTGCCCTGAACTCTCGGCCACACGCCACTACGTCTCGCAAGGTTTCCCCTACTTGACGGCCAACGGCATGCAGGGCTGTCTGGTCGAGGTCGACATCGAAACCGGCTTGATCAAGGTACAGAGGCTCTGGGTCGTACACGACTGCGGCCGCGTCATCAATCCGTTGCTCGTCGATGAACAAATCCGCGGCGGCGTCGCGCAGGGCATCGGCGGAGTGCTCTACGAACACTGCGAATATTCGGAGAGCGGACAGCTGTCGAACGGCACCTTGGCCGACTACCTCGTGCCCATGGCCGGCGAACTGCCCGACATCGATGTCGCACACGTTGCGAGCGTCGCCGCACAAACCTCGCTCGGCGCCAAAGGCGTCGGCGAGGCGGGCACCATCGGTGCGGGCGCGGCCCTGTGGAACGCGGTGAACGATGCCCTGGCTCCGCTCGGAGCCGCCATGGAGCAGCAACCCTTCAGTCCGGACCGCGTACTGCGGGCGCTGGCCGCAGGCGCGCGCACGGCCAAATCGCCCGCGCCGGCCGCAAACTCCGGCTTGGTTCCGGTCAACGCATAAATCGAGGCAATCAAAATCATGGAACTCGTCGGCCAAATTGACTTGAACGCCACTCCCGAAGCGATCTGGGCCGCGCTGTTCGATTCCGCCGTGCTGCGGGGCTGCTTTCCGGGCTGCAAGTCGGTCGAGCGCAAATCAGAGACCGAATATGCGGCCGTTCTGCAGGTCAAGGTAGGACCTCTGAACGCCGGCTTCAACGGTCTGATCACGCTCACGGATCCCGAGTATCTCAGCGCCATCACGTTGGCGGGGACGCTGAACGGGGCGGGAGCGGGCTTTGCGAAAGGCACCGCCCGCATCACTCTGGCTCCGCGCGGCCCTGTGACCGAACTTTCCTACAAGGCCGACTTACGGCTGGGCGGCAAGCTCGCGGCGGTTGGCGATCGGTTGTTCGGCACCGCGGTCAAACGCAACATCGCCGATTTTCTCGCGGCGTTCGCAGCCACCGTCGACGAGCGCAAGGAGGACACCGCGCCGTGCGCGGCGTCGCTCTGACCATGATTTCGGTTCGTACCATCTCCACCGTTCTCCTGGACTTGCCGATGATCCGGCCGCATCACCTGGCCATGGCGGTCATGCAGCGGCGCACGCTGCTGCTCGTGCGCATGTTGTGCAGCGACGGCATCGAAGGGCTGGGCGAAGCGACATCGATCGGCGGATTGGCCTATGGCGACGAGAGTCCTGAAGGCGTGAAAGTGTGCATCGACACGTTCATCGCGCCGGCGTTGCAGGGTACCGAGGCAACCAATATCAACGCCGCCATGGAGCGGGTCGGTCTGGTCGTCCAAGGCAATCCCTTCGCGAAGGCCGCGATCGAAACGGCCCTGCTGGATGCTCACGGCAAACGGCGAGCGGTCAGCGTCGCCGAATTGTTGGGCGGTGCGGTACGTACCACGCTGCCGGTGCTGTGGACTCTGGCGAGCGGTGACACCCAGTGCGACATCGACGAAGCGGAGAAGATGCTCGCGCTGCAGCGGCATCGCGTTTTCAAGTTGAAGGTCGGGCGCAGGACGGCGAAGGAGGATTTGACGCACGTGCTCAAGATCAAGGAAGCGCTGGGTGAGCGCGCCGGCGTGACGGTCGATGTGAATCAGCACTGGACCGAGGCGCAGGCGGCACGCTCCATCGCCACCCTGGAGGAGGCGGGCGTCGACTTGATCGAGCAGCCGATTGCCAAACACAACCGGGCCGGGATGGCGCGGCTTGCCGCACGTTTCGTCGTGCCGCTCATGGCCGATGAGGCCTTGTATGGGCCGGAAGACGCGTTCGATCTCGCACGGCAGGCGGCGGCGGATATATTTGCGCTCAAAGTCGTCAAATCGGGGGGCCTGCATGCCACGCGCCGCACGGCAGCGGTGGCCGACGCGGCCGGCGTGTCCTTGTACGGCGGCACCATGCTGGAAGGGACCATCGGGACGCTCGCGGCCGCGCACTGCTACAGCTCGCTGCCGCATCTGCAGTGGGGCAGCGAACTTTTCGGGCCGCTGTTGCTCGGCGACGACATCGTCGCGGCGCCGCTGCGCTATCAGGACTTCGAGCTGCACCTGCCGGACGGACCCGGACTCGGGGTCGAACTCGACGAAGACAAGGTTGCGTTTTATCGGCGCGATCGCAGTGAAGTTTCGCCCTCGACTTCGCGGAGGCCGCATGTTGTTCCACGTTGAAATGCAGGTTCGCATCCCGCACACCCTTGACGCGGCCCTCGCGGAGCGGCTCAAGGAGGAAGAGCGCGCAATCGCGCAGGCGTTGCAGCGCAGCGGCGTGTGGCGCCATTTATGGCGGCTGGTGGGCTGCTACGCCAACGTCAGTATTTTCGATGTCGAGAGCCCGGCGCAGCTGCACGACATTTTATCGACGTTGCCGTTGTTCCCCTATATGGAAATCACGGTGCGGGCGTTGTGCCGGCATCCCTCGGCCGTCATCGATGATGAACATTTGAATTAACCGATCAACACATGACTATTGCGGGAGGACCCATGGCTGAACTCACACGGCAGGAACTTTTGAAGCTCGTCGAGACGACACGAGTCGCGGACGGCAATGAACGTGTGCGCCGCATCGTCGGGCGCGTCGTCGCGGACCTGTTCAAGACCATCGATGACCTCGACATCACGCCGGACGAATTCTGGAACGGCGTCGGCTGGCTGACGCGGCTTGGGGCATCGGGGCAGACCGGTTTGATCACAGCCGGATTGGGCTTTGATCGGCTGCTCGATATCCGGGAGGACGAGAAGGATCGCAGAGCGGGCCTCGCCGTAGGAACGCCGCGCGCCATCGAAGGGCCGCTGTATATTCCCGACGCACCGCTCTCGACGGCCGAAGTGCGCTTGGACGACGGCGCCGCTGCCAAGGCCTCCGTGTTGGTCATGGAAGGCCGGGTGCTCGACGCCACGGGCGTTCCCTTGAAGGGGGCCATCGTCGATATCTGGCATTGTAACGAGCATGGCCGCTACTCGCATTTCGATCCGTCGCAAAAGGAGTTCGAATTACGCCGACGCGTCCGCGTGGACGGGAGCGGTGCGTATCGGTTTCGCAGCTTTCTGCCCCCGGGTTATGCGATACCACCCAACAGCCCGACCTCCGAACTGTTTGCGGCGTTGGGGCGTCATGGAAATCGGCCCGCGCACATTCATTTCCTGGTCTCCGCTCCGGGAGCCAAAACCCTGACGACGCAGATCAACATCCCGGGCGATGCCTTCATCAACGATGACTTCGCATTTGCCACGCGCGACAACTTGATCGTGACGCTCGAGACCGTGACCGACCCGAAGGGCTACGAATCGCTCGGGATCACGGATTCGTTCACCCGGATCCGATTCGACTTCCGCCTGCAGCCTGCAGCCGCCAAGACAGAGCAGCAGCACCTCGCCCGGGAGGCGCGCGCCCACGCATGATGCGACGCAGTCAGCGTTCCGGCCCGAGTCCGCGAGCGTAGCCGAGCATGCCGTCGGTACGCTCGGGGTCGGTCGATATCCACTACGAAGTGCAGGGTGCAGCGGAGGCGCCGCCGTTGCTTCTGCTGCATTCCCTTGGCGTCAACCTCGGCATGTGGGACCCGCAGATGCCGGGTTTTCTGCGGCACCATCGAATTATTCGCTACGATGTGCGCGGTCACGGGCGTTCCGGCGTTGGCGCCGCTGAGTGTTCCATCGAGATTTTGGCGCAAGATGCAATCGCGGTTCTCGATGCCGCGCAGATCGTGAAGGCGCATTGGTGCGGATTGTCCCTCGGCGGCATGACCGCCATGTGGGCTGCTTCCCACAGGCCCGAGCGCGTGGCGCGGCTGGCGCTCTGTAATACCTCGGCACACCTGCCGCCGGCAGCGCTGTGGCACTCGCGCATGGAACTCGTGCGTCGCGAAGGCATGCGGGCGGTCGCGCCGGCCATCATCGAGCGCTGGTTCACCGCTAGCTTCCGCAGCTCACAACCTGAAATAGTCGCGCGGATCGAAGGGATGCTCGAAGCCACCTCGCCCGAGGGATATGCGGCTGCCTGCGGAGCCATCGCCGCGATGAATCAGCTCGGCGACATTCGCAGGATCGCATCACCGACCCTGGCCATCTGCGGCGCCGAGGATCCGGCGACCCCCCTGGCGCATTCGCAGGCTCTGTGCGATGCCATCGCGGATTCCCGGCTCGTGGTGCTGCCGGCAGCGCACCTGTCGAACGTCGAAAGGCCGCAGGATTTCTCCGCCGCCGTCGGCGATTTTCTGAGCGCTCCCGCGCACCTGCCGTAGGCAATGCTTCGTCCCGTTCTCGCCATGCATATAATTTCCACGTGCACTCAAAAAAGACTTGTATTCGGTTTAGAATTAGAGTATTTCCTATAATTACCGTAATTAATTCCATCTCTATGACGAATATAAATCTGGATTGACAGTTTTGACGTGGCATATGACGCAGATGTTCTACTGGATTCGATGCGGGTATAGCCATTCGGCAGGGCCGATGGATAATGCTGCCAGGTCGGCGGGGTGTCAGTTTAAAGAAGAAGGTAATTCGTTATTGAGTGATTTTTGGTGCCTGTCTCTTGGGTTCGGAAAAAAACGATGAGGGATGAACATGCCTAGGAATGCCTGGTTTTGTTGCGCCATGATGCCCTTGGCGGCGCTGATGACCCCGCTGGGTGCGCTGGGCGCACCGGATCCCGCGCCCGCCGTCGACGAGGTGCAGGAAATCATCGTGACCGCGCAGAGGCGCAAAGAGCGGCTCCAGGACGTGCCGATCGTGGTGAACGCATTTGCCGGCGACCAACTCGAGGCGGCCGGCGTCAAGTCGACCTTGGATCTGGCTGCGGTGACGCCGGGACTGGAGTTCGGCACTCAGGCAGCCTACGGCCAGCCGTTTCTACGCGGCGTCGGAACGGTGGCCAACGGTCCGGGCGTGGAGAGTCCGGTGGCGTTGTACGTCGACGGCATCTATTACGGGGCGATGATCGGATCCGTGCTGACGCTGAATGACATCCAACAGGTCGAAGTGCTGAAAGGCCCGCAGGGCACGCTGTTCGGAAGAAACGCCACCGGCGGCCTGATCCAGATTACAACCAAGGATCCAACGCAGAAGTTCGACGGCTATGTCGACGCCGGCTACGGTAACTACAACACCGCGGCCGGCAATCTTTACGTCGCCGGCGGCGTTTCGCAATCGGCGGCGGCCGATCTGTCAGTGCATTACCAGGATCAAGGGACGGGCTTCGGCCGTAATGCCTTCACCAACACGCAGGTCAACAAGACGAAGGATCTGTCGGCACGCAGCAAATGGGTGTTCATGCCGGGCGAGGCGACCTCGATCAAGGTGATCTTCGACTACTCGCATCAGAATTTTGCCCAGGCGTACGTACCAGCAGCGGGCACCAGGCCGCCGGGCGATGTGCCCTACACCGGCGATCCGCAAGGCTTGAACGGCATTTTCGATCCGCTCGGCAGACTCGACCAGGGCGGTGCCAGCATTCAGGTGCGTGAGGACCTGGGTTACGCCGAATTCGTCAGCCTGACCGGCTACCGCCGATCCGCGGTCTATGAAGCATTTGACGGCGGACTGACGCGCGATCCGAATTCCGTGCTCAATCTCGAGATTAATGAAACTCACACGCAGGTCACTCAGGAATTTCAGCTTAACGCCGCGGCGCAGAGCCGGCTCAAGTGGTCGACAGGCGTGTTTTTGTATCATGCCTACGGCAGATCGGAGCCCCTGGTCATCACCACGTTGGGACTCTTCGGACCACCGCCGTTCGGCCTCAATCACATCTATGTGTATTCCGATCAGAAGACCGATTCGGCCGCGGCCTACGCGCAGGCGACGACCGAAATCGCCCCGGCAACCAACCTCACCGCGGGATTGCGCTATACGTATGAACGGCGAAAGTTCGGCATCAGCGAAGCGCTGAACGATTTTACCAACGCGGCCGTTCCAGGCCCGCCAGACGACAGCGGCAAAGTATCCTTCAACAAGGTGACCTACCGCCTATCCCTCGATCATCGATTCTCATCCGAGGTCATGGGCTATGCATCGTACAACCGCGGCTTCAAGAGCGGTGGCTTCAATGACTATCTGATCGCCCCCACGCTGGCGTATTCGCCCGAGACGCTCGACGCGTTCGAGATCGGCGCCAAAACCGACCTGTTCGAGCGGCGCGCGCAGCTCAACGTCTCGCTGTTCGACTATGAGTACAAGAACATTCAAGCGGTCGAATATCCGCAGGGTGTCCAAATCATCCGCAATGCCGCGAAGGCGAGACTGTACGGCGTGGACGTGGATGCGAAGACCTACCTGTCGGAGGGTCTGTCTCTTACCTTGGGGTTCGAGTATCTGCATGATCGCTTCACGGATTTCCCGGACGCCACGATCGCCATACCGCTGCCGGGGGGCGGCACGGCGTTCACGCGCGGCGACGTGCGGGGCAATCGCCTGGGACTTGCGCCGGATTTCACGGCGAACTTAGGGCTCGACTACAAGCTGCCCCAGGCTCTCATGCCCGCCGCGTGGGGCAGCGTCACCGCGAACGTCACTTACGCGTTCAACGATGGATGGTACGCGGAACCGGAAAATCGATTGCGCCAGCCGTCCTACAACGTCGTCAACTCATCGGTATCGTGGTCGTCTGCGGACGAACTCAATAGGGTCAGCGTGTGGGGCGACAATTTGTCGAACTCGCAGTACACCGTCGCCTTGGCGTCGCAGGATACCGGAGACTTTGCCATCTACGCCCCGCCGCGCACCTATGGAATCAAGTATCAGAGAAAATTCTAGAGCCTCGGGGGCGCGATCTAGCGGCGGCTGGGCTAAGCTAGGCGCCGCTGCCATGCGCGGGGTCCGCAAGCAAGTGCGTTTCCCAGAGCGACGTTGGTGGGGCGTACGAGGCGCAGGGAAAACGAGGTTGGCTTTGGTTCAGATCAAGAAACCGGACATCAGGCAGGCCATTCTCGAGGGGGCCTTTACGTCCTTCTCGCGGAACGGCTATGCCTCGACCAGCATTGCCGATATTGCCGCAGCCGCCAACATCACCGCGAGCAACGTCTATGTGTATTTCCCCTCGAAACTGCACATTCTCTACGATATCTACCGGCCGTGGCTTACTGACCAGCTGCTGAAACTGCAAAAATCGATACGGCGGCTGCGCTCGCCGCGTTTGCGCCTGCGGCGCATCTTCATCGGGCTTTGGAGCGATATTCCGGCCGCCGATCATTGTTTTGCCAATGCGCTGATGGAAGCTCTCGCTTCGTCCTCGCCGGGCGCCGGCAAGGTTTCCGACTTGCTGGCCTGGTCCGAGAGTTTTCTCACCGACCTGCTGCGGGAGTGCCTACCGGAGGATCGTCAGCAGCTGACCCATGACCACATTCTTTCGCATATCTTGTGGATGGCCTTCGACGGCTTCGCGATGAATAAGCGGGTCGGCGACACCCGCAACATCGAAACGCTTGCCGACTATGTGACGGATTTGCTGCTCGCTGGCTCGGCCGGCGCGACTCTTTTGGGAGCTGAAGCCGCTGACGCAAGTTCGAACGGCGGAACGCGTCGTAGCGGTGCGCGCGCTCGGGGAGACGAATGACTGCGACCGTTGCTCGAACCGAAGTTCCAGAGGAGACCCTCGGAATGTCCTGCGACAAGATCATCAACACTGTATGCGCGCACAATTGCGGCGGCCGGGCACGACTCGCCTGCACGGTGCGCGCGGGGAAGCTGGTGCGGGTGGCGGCTGCCGAAATGCCCGATCCGACCTATACCGGCGCCTGCGTTCGCTGCCTGACCCTGCCGCAATGGGTCTACAGCAAGGAACGCATCGCGCAGCCAATGCGCCGAACCGGCGCGCGCGGCTCGGGACAATTTGAGCCGGTTTCCTGGGACAGAGCGCTGGATGAAATCGCGGCGCGTTTCACCGCGCTCATCGCCGAGCACGGCACGCAGAGCATCGCCTTCACCCGCTCCTCGGGAACCTCGACCCTCGGCCGTTATACGCGTATCGCAGCCTTGCTGGGCGGGGGCGGTAGCATGGATTTTTACGGCGGCGTCGACCTCGCCGTACACATGGGCCTTAACAGCACCTTTGGTGACAAGGGCATGTATGGTCAGCATGCTAACGAATGGACCGACCGAATGCGTTCGAAGTTCATTCTGGTGTGGGGCCACAATCCGGCTGAAACCGCGCTCACCTCGATGAAGTTCCTGCTCAATGCGCGCGACGCCGGCAGCGAACTGGTGGTGATCGATCCGCGCTACTCGGCCACAGCCATGCACGCCACCTGGTGGCTGGCGCCGCGCGTCGGCTCCGACCTGGCGCTTGCGCTCGGACTGCTACGCATTCTCATCACCGAAAACCTCATCGATACGCCATTCGTCATGGCGCATTCCTCGGCGCCGCTGCTGGTGCGGCTCGACAACGGTCGGCTACTGCGCGCCGGCGATGCCGCCGGCGATGTTGGTGCACCAGCGCAAAGCGCCGGGGACGCGAACGCGCCGTCACCGCACGCGGGCACAGAAGCCGAGCGACGGGTGGGGCCGTCGGAAAGCGGTACGGGCAAGGACGCCGCGGTGTTCAGGGTCTGGGACGGCGTGCGCGGCCGAGCGTGTGCGCCGGACGAGGCCGCGGCCGCCACGCTCAACTGGCGCGGCGAGATCGACGGCCTGCCGGTGGCCACCGTGTTCAATCTCCTGGAGGCGAATGTCGCTCCGTACACCCCTGAGAGGGTGGCGCAGCAGACCGGACTGAAAGCGTCCGATATTCTCGATCTGGGACATAACTATGCGCGCAGCAAGCCGGCGGTGATTGGCTTCGGCTATGGCGTCGACCGTTACCGGCATGGCGAATTGCTGGTGCGCGCTGCTGCAGCCATGGCGATGCTCACTGGTAATGTCGGTCAACCGGGCGGCGGCGTCGGCGTGCAGAGTCACGGTTCGGGTTTCCGTCTACCGCGCCTGGCGCGTGACAAGCCGTTGCCGCCTTGGGCGCGCGCGACGCCGGTGGCGATGATCGAGGTCACGCAGCGCGAACTGCCCGTGCGCGCGCTGTTCTGCCAGGGCGACTGGCTCAATCAACGCATGGGCGACATGAATAAGACCGCCGAATACCTCGGTAAGCTCGAGTTCGTGGTGACCGTCGATCATTTCTGGCAGACGACCACGCAATGGTCCGACATCGTGCTACCGGCCTCGACGTTTCTCGAAGGCACAGCGCCGGTACGCGACGCGGTGGTTACCGGCAACAGTGTGCTGTTGCGCCAGAAGGTGATCGATCCGGTCGGCGATTCACGCCCTGACGCCGATATAGAACGCGACCTTGCACAGCGGCTTGGCCTCGGCGAATGGTTCACCGAGACCGCGGAGGACATCGTGCGCGGCCAGATCGACGGCGCACGCGATCCAGCGTTCGCAGGCATCACGTACGAGAGACTGGTCGCCGCTGGGGGTGGTTTGCGGCTGGACGTGCCGCCCACGCCCAACGTGCAGTATGCCGATCTGTGCTTTACCACTCCGAGCGGGCGCGCCGAGCTTTATCTGGAGGAGCTCGCCGATATGGGTGAGGCGCTACCGGTGTATGTGGAAGATCACGAGGCGCAACGCTCGCACCCGCTGGCGGCGGAGTTTCCACTGGTGCTGGTGCAGGCGCATGTGCGCCAGCGCGCGCATTCGACGTTTTTCAATACGGGCTGGACGCTGGAAGTGTGGCCCGAGCCGACTCTGGAGATGAATCCCGACGATGCCGCAGCGCGCGGTCTGGTCAGCGGTGACCTCGGCGAAGCGCGCAACCACCGCGGGCACGTGGTCGCGCGCGTGGTCTGCAATCCTGATCTGCCACCGGGCATGTGCAACCTCGGCGAAGGCTGGAAGCAGCAGCAGTACATCAGCGGAAATGTGCAGATGCTGACCAACGACCTAATCAATGACGCGCACACGCGCGTATGGGGACACTCCAACATTCCATTTTACGACACACGCATTGAAGTGCGGCGCGCGAATACGGGGAAAACACCAAATTCGGCGGCGGCGTCATGAGCCGGCTGGGCATGGTGGTGAACCTAGACCGCTGCATCGGCTGCTGGGCGTGCGCCGTGGCGTGCAAGATGGAGAACAGCATCGGCGAGGGTCTGTGGTGGCAGGAAATTAAGACCATTGGCGGCGCCGACATAGATACCTCAGCAGGGGTGTTCCCCAATGTCAGCAAGCATTATCAACCGCGCAACTGCTTTCACTGCGCCGACCCCCCATGTCTGCCGGTGTGTCCGACGGGCGCGATCGTGCAGCGCGCCGATGGCATCGTAGATATCATTTACGACAAGTGCATCGGCTGCGGCAAATGCGAGCCGGCCTGTCCCTACGATGCGATCGAAATGAATCACTTTGCGCCAGTGTTGCCGCCCGGCCTCGAACAAGGCCACGGCGCAGCCGAGGTGCCTCCACGGCGCGCACATGTGGTCGAGAAGTGCACTTTCTGCAGTCACCGCGTCGATCAGGGTCTGCAGCCGGCCTGTGTCGAGGCCTGTCCGACCCAAGTGATCACCTTCGGCGATGTCGAGGATCCAGATAGCGCCGTGGCGCGAGAGCGCGCCAAGCCCGATGCGTTCCGCATTGACGAACAATCCGGCGCCGATCCATCAGTATGGTTTCTGCCGGCGAAGGCGGGCGCAAAACAGCGACGCAGCTGAAGAGCATGCCCCAGCCGGTCATTCGATACCCGGTACGCCCGCGATGGAATTCTGGGGGCAAACTGGCGCCCGCTTATCACGTTGAGAACGGGATGACGCCGCTGCAGCAGATCAGCAAATAGGACCTACACACCCCGCCCTATTCGAATTTGGTCACTTGCATGATGTTGTCAGCTTGAGCCTCTCCTTGGTGTGCTACGGGAAATACACCGTATCTAAGATTTCAAAGGCTTATCAATGGATAACTGACGATTCTGTAGCACAACCGAAATGCCAAAATTCCTTGCTTTATTGGGACTTACGTGGATTGGAATACGCTTCTTCGAACCAGGTGGTCGGCGTTTCGACGTCCTCAAAAGAGTATCAAAAATCGAGCGTCTGGAAAATAGCTAGGTGCTCGCCGAATTGTCTAAAAAGTCGGGAAAAGCAGGAACTCAGTGTCCGACTGAGAATATCAATCGAGGAATTTCCTGTACTTCGAGATGAGACCATTCGGATGCCAGGAGTTTTTGCGGGACTCGGTCGTGCTGTTTTGCTTTTTATCCTGCGGAGCGAGTGAATCTCTTCAGGCTTGAACGCTTCGACACTCGAGGGTCTCCATAATGTATAGATTCGCCGTGAGACCGCCGTCGACAACCACATTTGTACCGGTAATCCCGGAAGCCGCGTCCGAGGCGAGGAAGACGAAGGCGTCCGCAACCTCACGCGGCTCAATGAGTCGGCGTAATGGAACCCGGAAAAAGGGTGATGACAGACGGAAGGCCTGTTCGGCTGTCAAGCTCTGCGTAATCATTTCCGTGCGGGTATAGCCGGGGCTCACGGCATTTACTCTGATGCCGAACGGGGCCAACTCAACGGCCATCGACCGCGTGACGGCAAGAAGACCAGCCTTCGAAGCCGAATAGTGCGAGTATGGCCCATCGACCCCGGCGGCAGCGATCGATGCGTTTTGCAAGATCACGCCGCCCCGGCCGCGATCGACCATGTGCCGTGCGACCAATTGTCCAGCAATTGTGGGACCGGTGAGATTGACCGCGATTATCTCGTCCCAAACCGCCGCGCACATGTCGAGAAAAGGAGCAGCGTTGCCGGACATTCCGGCATTGTTGACCAGGACGTCGATCCGATCGCACAAGGAAAGTGTTTCCTCGACCGCTCGCGGTATCGCGGATCGATCGCCCATGTCACAGGTGACCGCGACGGCGCCCCGGCCAATTTCCCGGGCTGCATCGGCCACCTTGGCATGATGACGGCCCCATAAGACGACTCTTGCTCCTGCCGAAGCAAACCGCTCGGCGATAGAGCGTCCCATTCCCCGGGCTGCACCTGTAACGACGACTGTCCGGCCAGAGAGATCATGTGACATGGTCATGCCCTGTAGCGCGCGAGGCGCAGCACGACGGCTGATACTCCCGCAGCATCACTGTGCATCGCACTTAACCATCGAAGGCGAATGCCGGGATACCCGTCGCGAATTCTTCACACGCGAAGAGCCCGCCTGCGAGCGGTGCCTCGCGCAGTTGGGCTTCTGTCATCCCCGTTCGGGAGGTGGTAATAAACAGCGTGGCGCCATTCATTCCGCCGAACGCGCACGTCGTGACGTTAGGGGCCGGTACATATACAACAGCATCGGCCTTGCCGTCCGGTCTAAACGCCGTGACTCGCGCGCCACCGAAATGCGCAACCCAGAGCCGCCCGTCACAATCGACCGTCATGCCGTCAGGCAGCCCCGCCTGCTCGTCGAACTGTACGAAGACCCGTCTGTTTGCTATCACGCCTCCATCCAGGTCCAGATCAAATTGGTAAATCGTCCGTCGCATTGAGTCGGTGTGGTAGAGGATACGACCATCCGGGGAGAACGCCGGGCCGTTCGTGCACAGGTAACCATGATCGACTGCTCTCCAACTGAGGTCTTTCCTAACATGGTAGAGCGATCCCACAGGCTGCGAGCAATCGCGATCCAACGTGCCGGCCCAGAGACAGCCGCGCGGATCGACCTTGCCATCGTTGAACTGACTGTTCGGAAGTTGTGGCTCGGGGCAGGCCACATCTACCGCAGCGTCGAGGTCGGTGTCCAGTTTGTAGAGCTTATTGTCCATTCCGGCAATAAACCCTCCGCCCACACGCTGCGCAACAAACCCAATCACGCCATTATGCCGATGCACTTCACCGGCGCCCTGGGATTCGCTGTAACGCAGGAGCCTTCCCCTCATGCCGTCGACGAAATATAGCGCTTGCTCCTCGTCAACCCAGATAGCGCTTTCACCCAACTCTGCCCGGGCTTCCCAGATACATTCAACTTTAGGATCGGCTTTCATGCCGGCACGCGTCGTATTACCACTCGTGATGTGCTCTAACTCGGCTGATCCGGTAAGCGGTCGGACTTCGTGCGTGAGCCTGCTGCGACACTGCGCAGAGAGTACAACGCCAGACCGAGGCTGATGAATAGGGTGATCGCCGATGTGACGCCGATGGGCGCGACGGTCTCGGCGACCAGCATGGCGCCGAGGGCAGGTCCCACTGCAGCTCCGAAATTCGCGGCGGCGCCGCTGAGGGCCGTCGCACGTCCTGTGCCATCGAGCGATGCGAGCACGCCCTGCACATACGGCGTGGTGAACGACGTCGTCATGTTTGACACGAGTGCACCCGCGATGAAAAAACGGCGATCGAATGAGCAGTACATCGCGAGTGCCACGAGAGCCTGGGTCGTGAAGCCCACGATCAGCGGGACGCCATAACCGCGGCGCTCGCCTAATGCCGCCGCGGCGACAGCTCCAAATGGCGTGGTGAAGCCTGCGATGGACAACCAGCGCACCAGTGAATCACTGTCCATCCCAGCTTCTGCGCCTGCCGTACCCACAAAGGCCCAAAGTGCACCCTGGGCGATCCACATTAGGCCAAGCGCCGCTAGCGAGCTTGCGGCGCCCTCGGGGAGTTGCACCTTCGGACCCGCGTTTAAGCAGGCAAGGTCGGATACGACCCCTCTCGGGAGCAGCAAGGCTGCTGGCCCGAGGGCCAGCAGAAAGAGGAGATCGACGAGAAAGACAGCGTCTCGGCCGGCGAAGGACTGCACAGCGCCCACCACGAAGATCGCCAATCCAAAAACCACGCCCAACGCCAGCTGCATGTAGGCGAACAGCTTTTCGGGGGCACGATGCAATGCAGGCAAGGCGTTGGTGGCGGCCGCAATGATCCCTGTTCCGACACCGAACAATAGTCTGAGGCCGATGATAAGGACTATATGATCGGTAATCAGACAACCTGTCGCGGCCCCGGCTGCTATTGCGATACCCAGAATGGTGAGCCGGCGCTTGTCGCGGAATGCAATCGATTGCCCGACGTAGGTTGCTGCACAGGCGAGCGCGAGGAGTTCGGCGGCTGTGATCCAGCCCGCTCGAGTCGGGCCGAGGTGGTAACCGACGGAGAGTGTGGAGACCTCATAAGGTAGTAACGTGACGCTCAGCCACGCACTGGCGCTGACGGCGGCCAGGGCGGTCACGCGAGTCGGCCCAAACTGTTCCGCGCGCATTACTGGCATGAGGTCCGCACAATTTGGACGCCCGCGCGTCGCGTGGTGTGTCTTATCCTAAATCGCATGGACGTCTCGCACCCATAGCTCCTCAACGACAGCGTCAATCTCACGTGACGCATTCCTGCTGACTCTTCACCGCGACGACACGGGCGACCCAAAATCGCCCTGCGAGTCGAGTCGTAGGCTCGCAGTGCGACGGTCCGTAAGGCTAGTGGAGGAGTGGCCAAATTCATACCCCACTCCTGCACCTGGGGACATGGAAGCGCAAGACGTCCAGTGAAGTTGGCCATTGCTCACCTCCCGTTCTGTTACGGATGCGCCGGAAGATAAGCCATCAACTACGGGGGAAAGCCATGCAAGTCGGCCTGATGCCATTGTTCCAGGGTCATCCCGGAACCTCGGATGTCGAGATCTATAAACAGGAGCTCGACCTGGCGCTCGAGGCGGAAACAATGGGATTCGATCTCCTGATGCCGGTCGAGCACCACTTCTTCGATTACGCGATGATTCCGGACAACACCGTCCTACTGAGCTATGTCGCGGCGCGCACCAAGACGATCAAGCTCATGCCATGCGCCTTCATCCTCCCATGGAACGATCCGCTCCGTGTGACGGAGAAGGCGATTCTCTTGGATCATCTGTCCGAGGGGCGGGTAGTAGTCGGATTCGGCCGCGGTCTCGCGAAACGGGAGTTTGATGCCTTTCGAGTCAAATTCAGCGAGTCGCGCGAGCGCTTTGATCAAGCCGCGGAAATTATTTTGCGCGGCCTCGAGACAGGTTTCGTCGAGGGAGATACACCGCACTATCAACAGCCGCGGATCGAAGTGCGGCCACGGCCATTCAAGAGTTTCCGTAACCGCACCTACATGGTCGGGATGTCTCCGCAGTCCCTGGAAACCGCAGGTCGGCTCGGACTTGGGTGCATGAAATTCGCCCAAGGACCTTGGGAGAATGCAAAAGTCGACATCGATCGTCATCGCGCTCTATTTGAGCAATCATGCGGTTTTGCAGCGCCGCCGCCGATCGCTGCAGACTGCATGGTCTGCGATCCGGACTTAAAGCGAGCCGAGAAGCTCGCGCGCGAGCACATCACCCGATACTGGGTTCAATTGATGGATCACTATGAGTTGCTCAGTGACAACTTTGCGAAGGCAGGCGCTGCGTATGCCTCATATGCCGAGCAGACAAAGCATTACCGATCGACGAGTCAGGAGGCTCAGATTGAGTCCTACCTCGAGGCCAACATCTGGGGAGACCCTGCGCGCATCATTGACAAGCTGCGAGAGCGCCGCGAGTTGCTCGGCGATTTCATTTTGGGAGTCTCTCCGAGCTTTGGCGGCATGTCGTTTGAGGACGTCCGCCGATCCCTACGGACGTTCGTGGACCGAGTGATGCCGGAAATCAAGACCTGGTAGCCATCAACTCGCGATGAGGGCCCGCAGATGGCGGCCTCGGCGCCGTAATCGATTCGAAAACCATGACAAGAGGGGATGACAGCAGATGGTCCAGAAAATTCTGCATCGTGTGACGCCGAGCATTGATCGCGCTGGCCGGGCAGATGGCTCGACTGACGGTCGGGGCGCGCGGGCTCAAATCACCTGGATATCGTTGGTCGGACTTCTCTCTGCAGGTGCGACACTGGCGCTCCCGTTGATCGCGAGCGCGGACTCGGTTGAACTCAATGAGGTCGTCGTGACCGCGCAGCGCCAGAGCGAACGCAGTCAGGACGTACCTATTGCCATCACAGCAATTTCGGCCGACGAGCTGCACGATCGGGGGATTCGCCAAGCCTCAGATATCGCGTCGGTCGTACCCAACATGCTGTTGAACCTGCCTTGGGGACCCGAAGCCCAGCCGACCTTCACGCTGCGCGGGGTGACGACAACGGATTACAGTCAGAACCAGAGTAGCCCCATCGCAATGTATGTCGACGAGGTTTACAAGGCCGTGGGAGCGGTGCAGGCTCTGCAAGTCTTCGACACGGACAGGGTCGAGGTGTTGCGGGGACCGCAGGGCACTCTCTACGGCAAAAACGCCACCGGCGGCGCCGTCAGCCTCTATTCCGCCAATCCCAGTCTCGCGATGACCCAGGGCTATGTCGAGGCGGGGTACGGTAACTACAATGACCGCTCCGTGCGGGCGGCCTTGAGTGTGCCGCTGATCGACAACGTCTTGGCCGCGCGTGTGGCCCTCTACTACGAGAACCGGAATGGTTGGACCGAGAGCATCGTGCCCGGAGTCGATCCACTGAACGGTGTGGACGCGCTCGCGGAACGTGTCACCATCCTCGCGCAGCCGATGGACGACCTCAAGGCCACCTTGAAGTTCTCCTCGACACGCTCGAACGGCACGCCCTATGGGCCGCACGCGCTCAACAACGAGCCGGCCGTGACCGGGTTCTCGGGGGATATTCCGTGGTTCGACACCGGCTCCAAGTATTCCGTTCCCAAACAGATCCGCAGCGACAGTGCATCCCTGAAAGTGGAAGCGGGGCTCGCCGAGCATCTCCTGTTGACCTCCATCTCAGGCTACGACTATGGTCGCTGGAACACGTTGAGCGATGATGGCGGGCTTCCGATCACGGCCCGACTCGATGATCCCAACTCCTACTTCTCGAGCGTCAACACCTTCTCCCAGGAATTGCGCCTGTCGTCCCGAGACACTCATCTTCTGAAGTGGCTTGCGGGGCTTTACTATGGGCGCGAAAGCGTGCACGCAATCGTGCAGTATCACTTTTTCGACGGCTATCCAGGGTCATTCGTGACGCCCGCTGCGCAGACACTCTATGGCTTCGACGAATACAACAACTTCGATCAGCTGAAAGACACCCGTGCCGCGTTCGTGAATGCGACCTTCGCCGTAACGCGCACGGTCAGCGTTCGAGCCGGCCTGCGATATACCAAGGACAAGATCGAAATCACTCACTTCTACGCGCTGGAGGGTGGACTCGAAGCGCCCTCGGCGGGGTATGGGCCCAGTCCCGGCACGACGCTCTGGACGCAGACGATTCCGTACGTTACAGGGGTCTCCTACACACAGTATTCGAGCCTCTTTACTCCGCCTGGCGGCGTCAATGCGCCGCTCGAGTACAACAACAACAACACCAGCGGTAAGGTGGGCGTCGACTGGAAGCCAGACGAACAGACGCTGCTCTACGCAAGCTTCTCCCGGGGGTACCGCGGAGCAGCCTTCAACGGACAGGCCTTCAACGCACCGGCAGAACTCACCTTCGCCCAACCGGAGAAGCTCGATGCCTACGAGGTCGGCTCCAAGCTGGAGTTCTGGCAGCGGCGAGCCTCCCTCGATCTTGCGGTCTTCCATTATAACTACCGCAACCAGCAGTTCCTCGACGCCTTTGCTCTGCCTGGCGGCCAAGGAACCGGCCTGCGTACGGTGAATGCGCCCAAGTCGCGAGTCGACGGCGCTGAGGCGGAGTTCCGGGCCAAAGCGACCGAAGATCTCGAGTTCTCGGGCAGTCTCGGCCTCCTCAACAGCAAGTACCAGGAACTGGAACTGCACGGTGTTGATCTGTCGGGTGACCAACTCATCCAGGCACCGCATCTCAGTGGAAGTCTGGCGGTCAATTGGCGCTTCTTACAGCTCAACGCGGGTGACCTGCACCTGATGCTGAATGGAAACTGGTACAGCAGGCAGTACTTCGACGCCCAGAACACTGAACGCGTCTCCCAGGGCCCTTACGCCATTGCGAACGGCCGGCTGTCATTTGCGGGCAACAGGGCCTCCACGAGCGGCTTCGACGTCGGAGTGTGGGTGAAGAATCTGGCTGATCGGCAGTATCTTCAGTACGGCCTCGCACAGCGCGACCCGAGTCAGGGGGGCTTGGGATTCGATTATGGACTGGTCGGTGAGCCGCGGACCTTTGGAGCCGATATTCGATTCCGCTTCTGAGGTTTTCGAATCTTTCCGCCTAACCGGAGGAGCCATGACGCTCGATCGCGACACGCTGCTGCTTGCCTACAGGACGATGCGTCGCATCCGCGAGTTCGAAGATCGCGTCAATGCCGAGTTCGTCGCCGGTCACGTTCCGGGATTCGTGCACCTTTACTCGGGCGAGGAAGCTATTGCGGTCGGAGTCTGCATGCATTTGGACGCGGCCGACTACATCGGGTCCACCCACCGCGGACATGGGCATAGCCTCGCGAAGGGATGTGACTCGAAGCGCATGATGCTCGAGATCCTGGGTAAGGCGGAGGGCTTGTGCGCCGGCAAGGGCGGCTCCATGCACATCGCAGACTTGCAGCGCGGGATGTTGGGCGCGAACGCCATCGTGGGTGGCAGTCCGCCGCTCGTCATCGGCGCGGCGCTGACGGCGAAGACACTGAAGTCGGATCGCGTTGCGGTGGCTTTCACCGGCGATGGCGGCAGCAACCAGGGCACGATTTTCGAAGCGATGAACATGGCGGTGGTCTTGCAGCTGCCGGCCATCTTCATCATTGAGAACAACGGCTACGGGGAAGGCACGGCCGCAGACTACGCGGTGGGGGCAGAGGACGCGGCGCGGCGCGCAGCCGGTTTCGGAATGCCCGCCGTGAAGGTGGACGGCAGGGATTTCTTCGCAGTTTACGCGGCAATGGCCGATGCAGTGACTCGTGCGCGAGCCGGCGGCGGTCCGAGCTTCATCGAGGCGCGGTGCGCCCGCATCCACGGACACTATTGCGGTGATCCGCAGACCTACCGCTCCAAGGAGGAGTTGACGCAGGCCCGAGAAGTGCACGATCCGATCGTGAGATTCCGTCATCGTGTACTCGAGTCGGGCGAATTGACGGCGAGCGAGCTCGATTCGATCGATCGGTCGTCCGCCGAGGAGATGGATGCGGCCGTGACCGCTGCTCATGCAGGCTCAGCGCCGCCGCTAGAGGCGTTGTACACAGACGTCTACGCGACCTATTAACGAGGTCCACATGGCAAGAACGTCATTCCGGCAGGCCCTCAACGATGCATTGCGCTCCGAGATGAGACGCGATTCGAGCGTGGTGGTCATCGGTGAGGATCTCGCGGGTGGGGCGGGCGGTACCGGCGTCGACGATGCCTACGGTGGAATCATGGGGGTCACGCGCGGACTCGTGGGCGAATTCGGCCGCGCTCGCGTCATCGACACCCCCATCACCGAAAGCGCCATCGTTGGGATGGCAGCCGGAGCGGCCATGACGGGACTGAGGCCCGTGGCAGAACTGATGTTCGTCGACTTTTTGGGTGTCTGTCTGGATCAAATCCTCAATCAAGCGGCGAAATTCCGTTACATGTTCGGCGGCAGGGCACGCACGCCACTGGTCATACGGGCCATGTTCGGCGCAGGATTCAGCGCCGGCGCCCAACACTCGCAGTGCCTCTACTCGATCTTCACGCACATTCCCGGCCTGAAGGTCGTCATTCCTTCATCGCCTTACGATGCCAAGGGCCTCCTCATCCAGGCGATCCGCGACGACGACCCCGTCATATTCCTCGAACACACGAAGCTCTACGACCTCGAGGGAGAGGTACCCGTCGAGAATTATACCGTGCCCTTCGGCGAGGCACATGTATTGCGCGAGGGCGGAGATCTCACGATCGTCGCTCTCGCGCGCATGACTCACATGGCGCTCGACGCAGCGTCCGCATTGGCCGAGAAGGGTGTCGAGGCGACCGTCATCGATCCGCGCACCACCTCGCCGCTCGATGAAGAGACAATTCTAGAAAGCGTCGCGGCGACAGGTCGCTTGTTGGTCGTTGACGAGTCCAATCCGCGTTGCAGTGTGGCGAGTGAGATCGCAGCGGTTGTAGCGGAGCGGGCCTTCCGCGATCTAAAGGCGCCGATTCGGCGCATCACCGCTCCTCATACGCCGGTGCCGTTCGCCCCGGTCCTCGAGAACGCGTATATCCCGAGCAGCACGGCCATCGAGGCGGCAGCAATGGAGCTTGCGAGATGGTCATGAGGGCACCGCTGATTTGGGCCATCACCATGCCCACCTGGGGTCTGTCGATGGAGGAAGGCACCATCGTCGACTGGCGGGTTGCCGAAGGGAGCCCGACGGCGCCCGGCGTAGTGCTGGTGGAGATCGAGACGTCCAAGATTGCCAATAGCCTTGAAGCACCACAAGCCGGCGTGCTGCGGCGACAGTTGGCCGGGCCCGGTCAGACGGTGACCTGCGGCGAGTTGATCGGCATCATCGCCACCGGCGAGGTCTCAGAGTCCGCAATTGATGCTTTCATTGCGGAATTTCCTCGCCCGCGGACAGCTGCGTCTCAGGGCAGAGAGAGTACATCATCAGATCCAGGCTTGACTGTCGAGCTCCCGTCGGGGAGCCGACTGCGATGCTTGACGAGCGGCAGCCTCGGCTCCGTTGTCGTATTCCTTCACGGCTTCGGCGGCGACTCGCAAACGTGGTTGTTCAATCAAGGACGCATCGCCGAACATCACCTGACATTCGCGTTTGACCTTCCCGGGCACGGTGGTTCAACCAAGCAGGTCGACCACGGATCAATCGAGGAATTGGCGGGCAGCGTCGAGGCAGGGCTCGACCAGTTAAAATTGAGCCGCGTCCATCTCATCGGCCACTCGTTGGGCGCAGCAGTTGCGCTTGCACTTTGGGAGCGGCAGCCTGGACGGGTCGCGTCCGTTTCGCTTCTGGCTCCATTTGCCTTCGGCAGTCATGCAAACCAGCGCTACATATCCGACTTCATCTCAGCGCAACGCACTCGGGACGTGCAGCGGTGCCTCGCGCTGCTGTTCGCCGACCCGAAGGCGGTCGGCCGCGAGATGACCGAAGCTGTGGTGCAGTACAAGCGGCTCGATGGCGTGACCGATGCCTTGACGAGGATCGCCGCCAGCGCATTACGTGCGCCTGCGCCTGTTGAGATGGCGCCGACCTTGAAATCTCTGACGAATCGCGTGCTGGTGATACGAGGTGTCGGCGACAACATCGTTTCAGCGCGGGAGATTCCTTCAGGCGTGAGGTTACAGATACTGACTCATAGTGGCCACATGCCGCACATGGAGGAGCCTGATCGAGTCAATGAGTTGCTTCTGGCGCACTTCGCAGAGGCGGACAGCGCGAATGGGAGGGTCCGGTGAGGCTTCAAGGAAAGGTCGCGTACGTGACCGGCGCTGGACGTGGCATCGGTCGAGGCATCGCAATGACCTTGGCGCGCGCAGGTGCGCACGTGTTGGTCGCGGATGTTGACGCCGTGGCGGCGCGCGCGGTCGCTGACGAGGTGTCTGCCGTGGGCGTTCAAGGCCACGCCATGCCAATGGATGTCACCCGGTGGGACGATGCGCAGAGGTTGCGCGGCACGATCGAAGAGAGGTTCGGCAGGCTCGATATCGCGGTCAACGCAGCGGGAGTGATCAGCGTGCAGCTTGTCGAGGATATGAGTGAGGCAGAGTGGGATCGCGTCATGGATGTCAACGCAAAGGGAACCTTTCTGTGCTGCCGGGCAGCCATTCCCTTGCTGCGGCGTACCGGAGCCGGGACCATCATCAACATCTCCTCGGTATCAGGAAAGGACGGCTATCAGGGGTTGGCGCACTACTCGGCGTCCAAATACGCGGTCATCGGCTTCACCAATTCCTTGGCGAAGGAGCTGGCACGCGAGGAGATTACCGTCAACGCGATCTGTCCCGGCGTGGTGCGCACAGCGATGTGGGACCTGCTCGCCAAGGAGTGGAGCAATAATGACGAGACAGCCGAGCAGTCATGGCAACGGCAGGTGCTGGCCTTCGTTCCCCAGGGTCATCCTCAAACAGTCGAGGATATTGGCGATCTCGTGGTGTACCTCGTGTCGGCGCGCAATCTGACCGGTCAGGCGATCAACCTCGACGGCGGCCTGATGTCGCACTGAGCGCAGCTGCAACCGTGGAAATCGAAACACGATCGATCGATTATATCCCCTTGGCGGAGCGCCACGGGAAGGTCCGCGACGTGTGGCCCGTCTGGTTCAGTGGCGGCGCGCAGCTCGGCACGCTTGCCACCGGCATGGTGAGTGTCGAGCTCGGGTTAAACCTCGCCTGGAGCACCGTGGCGATTCTCCTGGGCTCGGCCTTCGGGACGCTCTTCATGGCTTTGCACTCGACTCAAGGTCCGCAGCTCGGGCTGCCGCAAATGATTCAATCCCGCCCCCAGTTCGGGCGACATGGCGCGCTTTTGGTGTGGGCGGTAGCGCTCGTTACCTACATCGGCTTCAATGCTTTTGGGCCGGTGCTGGCCGCACAGACCCTGCGCCAGATAGTCGGGCTTCCGCCCGCGGCGACCATACTTCTGTTCACGGCCGGCTCTCTGGCGCTGGCCGTCATTGGCTACGATTCCATTCATTCCGCGCAGCGCTGGCTCGCATATGCCCTCATTGCCTGCATGGTCGTGTTCTGCCTCGGCGTGGGTGTCATCAAAGTTCCCTTGGGCGACCTGCGGGCCGCGAACTATCTACTGGTGCCGTTTTTGGTTCAGCTCTTCGCATCGACGGCCTACCAGCTGAGCTGGTCGATCTATGTCTCGGACTATTCCCGCTACCTGCCGCCCGATGTGAATCAGCTCCAGTCGTTCCTGTCGACCTACTTCGGGGCGTGGACGGGCGGCGCTTGGATGATGATGGTCGGGGCCGTGGTCGCCGCGATGAATCCACACTTGGACGTCGCCTTGGCGGTGCAGCGCAGCGGCGACGGCATGTTCAGTGGATTCGGTACGGTGTTGCTGATTGCATCCTTGGGCGGATTGCTGACCACGACGGCGATCAACTTCTATGGCGCGTCGCTGACCTTGCTGAGCGCGATCGACACCGTGAAACCCCTTCAATGTACGCGCCGGGCGCGCATTCTGAGCCTGCTGGCGACCGGCGTGGCTGCGAGTGCCGCTGCGCTGTCGCTGAAAGGAGATTACGTATCCAGCTTCAAGGACTTGCTGACTATCCTACTGTATCTGTTCACTCCTTGGACCGCGATCAATCTGGCCGATTTCTTTCTGGTCCGCCATGGCCGATATTCGATCCGCGAGATATTCAACGTCAACGGAATCTACGGCCAATGGAATTGGCGGGGCCTCAGCGCCTATGCGGTTGGCTTTGCTGCCATGATCCCATTCTTTAGCACAGGGTTTTACATGGGGCCCGTCGCCAGGCAGTTGCAGGGAGCGGATTTGGCCATGCTCGTTGGCTTGCCCGTCGCGGCGGTGGCGTATTTGTGGGCCTGTCGTACCATCGACCTTGAGGCCGAGTTGCGGCAGGTGGTTGTCGCGGATCGGGATCTCGAGCCTGGGCCCGCGGTCCAGCCGATTCCTTCTGATCCGCGGCCTGAGCGATTGCCGCTGTCCCAAAAGAGTGCATCGTGAGAGGCCGTCACGTAGGACACCTGGTTGTGTTGCTTGCTCTGTCTCGAGGACTGCTCCCTGAAGCCGGGCACGCAGGAGATGCAGCCAAAGCTTCCATTCCGGCGAACATCGAATGGTCCTCCTATGGCGGAGGTGCCGCGCAGGAGCGATATAGTCCGTTGGGCGCAATCAACCCAAAAACGATACGGCGACTGGGCCTTCAGTGGGCTTTGGACTTACCGAACGAGACAAATCTCGTCGCCACGCCGTTGATGGTACATGGTCTTTTATATTTCACCGGCAAGTTCAGCATGGTTTATGCGGTCGACGCACGCACCGGCAAGATCGCGTGGGCGTTCGACCCAAAAGCCCGCGAGGAGCTTGCCAAGATTCCACGCCGGATGGCGTTCAACTGGGGAACGAGTCGAGGTGTCGCTTACTGGAAGGGCACAATCATCGTTGCCACCGCTGACGGTCGGCTTATTTCGCTTGCCTCGAAAACCGGCAACCTCTTATGGTCAGTCCAAACGCTCGCCCCATCGGTCCCGTATCTCTACATCACGGGAGCACCGCTGGTCTTTGGCGATCGGGTTCTCATCGGAAACGCGGGCGGCGATTTTGGCGCGAGCCGCGGCTACGTGACTGCGTACTCGGCAGTGGACGGCAGAGAGCTATGGCGCACGTTCACCGTGCCTGGAGACCCCGCCCACGGATACGAAAGCGAGGCGATGAAGGGTGCAGCCAGCACGTGGGGCCCGGAGTGGTGGAAGACTACCGGAGGGGGGAACGTCTGGAATGCGATGACATACGATCCAGAGTTCAAGCGCATCTACATAGGCACGGGGAATGGCTCGCCGTGGAATCAGAAAATTCGTGGCCGTGCGGGAGGTGACAATCTGTTTGTTGCATCAATCATTGCGCTTGATGCCGACACGGGAGAGTACGTTTGGCACTATCAGACAACGCCCGGGGATAACTGGGATTACGACGCGACAGAAGACCTCGTGCTGGCAGATATTGGAATGCGTGGTTCGAACAAAAAGGTGTTGATGCAGGCAAATAAGAATGGATTCTTTTACGTCATTGATCGGTCCAGCGGCAAACTTATTTCGGCGGAAATGTTTGCTCACGTCACGTGGGCGGATCACATAGACCTATCGACCGGCCGGCCGGTCGAGTCGCCGGGGATGCGGCCGATCGGACCTTCCTCGCGCGTCATCAATATTTGGCCGTGGGAGAACGGTGCACACAGCTGGCCGTCAATGTCGTTCAACCCGAAGACCGGTCTGGTCTACATACCCGGAATGGATGCAAGGCAAATTTTCGACGCCCGAGGGATAGATCCAAATACTTACAAGGCGGATGGAGTGGAAATATGGACCGGCTACTCGGACGTAATCGGCAGAGATCAAGCGGCGTCCAAACCAGGTGGCGATACCTTCAGGCAAACCGCATGGATCAAGGCGTGGGATCCACGCGCGAACCGGGAAGTCTGGAAGGCAGAGCAGCCGGGCCTTTGGGCCGGTGGTACGCTGACCACCGCGGGCGGCCTTGTATTCATTGGCCAGGCCAATGGGGATCTTGCTGCCCTTGACGCAAGTACCGGTGAAAAGTTGTGGCACTACAATTGCGGGCGCCCGATTTCCGCGTCACCAATTTCCTATGCGGTTGACGGCGTTCAGTACGTAGCTGTACTCGTAGGGTGGGGTGGGAATCCGGCAATAGAAGGCTTCATGAGCGACCCAGGTGGGCTGCGGATGACTTACCGTGATGGAGGTAGGGGTCTGTTTGTGTTCGCGCTGGATGGCAAGGTCTCAAAACAGGTGCACGCAGTCGCAAAAGTCGTTCCGATTGACGTCCCGGGATTCCATCCTGATGACGAAAAGGTGAGGCGCGGCGAGCATTTCTTCGATAACAACTGCAATTACTGTCACGGCACCGATGCATTGAGCGGCGGGCAGGCTCCCGATCTGCGAGCTTCTCCTCTTGCGGCGGATCGAAAGACGCTCGGCGAAATCGTGCTGAACGGCATATTGCAGTCGCAGGGAATGCCGAAATATCCGGATTTCTCGGACCAAGACGTCGACGCCATCTATCACTATATTCGGTGGCGAGCCCGCAAGGACCTTGCGTGCCTGCGTGGCACGGGAGGCGACAGTACCTGCTCAGGCGCCCCGTAACGCTATGTGGTTCCGCGGCGCTTGGTGGATTTTTGCGCGATAAGTGGCGCAACAGACTGAGACGGTGGTGCAAATTCCGGGTGGTGACCGATGCGAAGGTGGGGTGCGCCTGGTACACGCGGGCAGGGTGGGAGCGGCTGCGCGGGCTCGCCGAGCTGACGAGCTCTCCGGACGGGTTGGCCGGCTGCTTCTGCCTGCTCCGAGGTACGGAGGCCTGCGACAGTGGAGGCGCTAGCGCGGTCCTCTCGTCCGTCCGTATAGGCCGGACAGAAGATTTCCCGCAACCAGGCGTCTTTCATCGCGGCGATGACCTTCTCATCGGTGCCCGGCAAGGCGGGCGCACCCCGATAACGAAAGATCATGACGCCGTCGATATGAGCGCCGATCATCAGAGCGATCATTGCGGCTCGATCGCGCGACAGGGCGGGATTGAGTTCCGCCACGAAATCAGTCAGGAGGCCGTGATAGGCGACGTAGACTTCCTCGATGAGCCTCGCCACCTCCTTGTCTTTCGATGCAAGAGCGTAAAGCTCAAAGTAGCACGCACTGACGACCGGATCAGTGGACCAACCGATGATCTCGTCCGTGATCACATGAAATCGTTCCCGCGCTGGCAGGCTTCTGTCATGTTCGATGGCTCGGAGTCTGTCGATGTAGCGGGCGGTGATCGAGTTGATCGTAATCTGCAGTAGATTCTCACCCTTCCCGAAATAGTGCTGTAGCGTGCTGAGCGTGACGCCAGCCAGGCTCGCGACGCGCCGCATGGAAAATCCGCTCGCTCCCTCCTTTGCGAAGAGCTCGACCGCTACCTCGACGATCTCCTCAATACGCTTCTCCCGCAGCCGATCGCGGGGGGTCTCCCTTTGATTCAGCAGCTTGGCTGCCTTTGCGGGGTTATAGCTGCTCGGTAGTTGGCGTTTCATGACATCCAAGTTTTGCACACCTTGCTCCTTGTCGCCTATTGCCCGCCCCGGCCGCCCGGAATTGCCGGCGGACGTAAGCCGCGCCGTCAATTTGCACTCAAATATCTTGTCAGGTCACTCGATATAGTGTAAATGATACACATGACCTAGTAAAAATAGTATATGCGACCTATCACTGGGGCAACCAACATGGGCATCGAAGCGGAGGGTTCAATGATCCGTTGGGCGGAGGTTCCAAGGTTCTCACCGGAGGACATGTTGCTGGCGACCTCGGAAGCGCTAGCGATCGGCAGGTGCTTGTCCGAACGCGGGATTGAGAATCGCTCGCCGCTGTTGCATCGCGACACTCCGGTATCTGTGCACCAGCAGCTGAGCATGCTTCGGGCCGCATCATGCATAGCCGGCGATCCCTTGATAGCGGTCAGCGTGGGTTTGGGACTGCATCCAACAAGCTATGGAATTGCGGGGTTAGCGCTGTTGAGCAGCGCCTCGCTGCGGCATGCCTTACAGATCGTTGTCGAGTATGGCGCCCTGTTGTGCCTGAAAGTGCAGGTAAGCTTGGAGCAGTCGGGAGGCGAGGCGCGGTTGGCTCTCAACAACTGCTTCGGCCTCACTCCAGGGCTTCTTCAGCTGTGCTCGCAATTGGAGGTGGCCAAGTTGTGCACGTTGTTGCGCGATTTGTCTGGGTGCCGGGTCAGCCGGATTGAACTCGCGAGCCCGCCCGAGCTGCGCCGGCAACTGGAGGTACTGTTAGGTGTGCCGGTCCTGTGTGGAGCGGACACGAGTTACGTCTCATTTGATGGCGCTCTGCTCGACGCACCGTTGCCGCAAGCAGATGCCACGACACACCAGCGTTGTTTGCGCTCCTGCGACGAGCTGATCGCCAGTCTTCACAGGTGTCACGAGATACGCCGCAGGGTGCGTGGAATGGTCCGAAGTGCCAACGGCACCGTGCCCACGCTTTCCCAAGTAGCGAGTCGACTGTTCGTTTCGACACGCACGCTACGGCGAAGATTGGAGGATGCTCAAACCTCTTATCAGGAGATAGTGGCGGAGACACGACAGGGCTTGGCGGTGCGATATTTGACCCAGACGTCCCTGAGTACAGAGGCGATTGCCGAGATTCTTGGATACAGTGACACGGCGAATTTCCGACAGGCGTTTAAGCGCTGGACTGGGGAGTCCCCGCAGCAATATCGCAGCAGGGCTCGGTCGCCGGCATCGGCGCCGCCGCAGGAAGTGCGGCATATTCAACCCGAAGAGAGCGAAAGCCGTCGCTGTGCGCAAGGAAATCTCGCCACCTTAAAAGGTCATACGCTTTGGCGGCTTTCTGCATGCTGAAACGTCAAGACCTACATGCCCCACAACCAGGAGCAGCAGCGGCTGGATATGAACCGGAATGCTCCGAATGGGGATTTCCCGATGTCCTTCGTTTACATCCATCAACACGGAGCGTGGCGGCATGACAAGCAGGGTATCGCTGGAATGCGTCGAAGCCGAGCGCTATCGGGACGCAATGCGTCGAGTGCCCGCGGCGGTAACCATAGTGACGACGCAGCTCGACCATGAGGCGAACGGGCTGACTGCCACGGCGGTCTGCTCAGTCACTGCCGATCCACCACAGGTTCTCGTGTGCGTCAACCGGGGGGCTACCGCGCACTCATTGATTGCCCGATCGCGACGTTTCGTTGTCAACTTTCTATCCGAGGAGCACGAGGATCGAGCGCGACGTTTCTCGCAGGCGAAGCTCGCTGCGCAGGAGCGTTTTGCAGGAATCTCTTGGGTCGTGATGGCGACCGGTAGCGCGGCAATGGCGGATGCGATTGTCGCCCTAGATTGCAGCGTGAACACGGACGTGATCTGCGGTACCCATGCTATTTACCTCGCCAACGTCGTTGATCTGCGCGTGGGCAACGCCGCGCCGCTTCTGTACCGAGCCGGTGAATTTTGCCGGCTCATGCCTCAAGGCGAGTCCTCATGAATATCAATGCGCTACGGGATCCATACGTGCCAAGGGGTGGGACACGCAAGAAGCCCCAGATACTGAGCGTGCGCACGGCGGCACGATCTCGCCTCTTCCACATTGAGAGCGTTCAACTGAAGTTCGCTAACGGCAGCCGCCGCGAGTTCGAACGCATAGCAGCAGAGCCGCGCGCGGGAACGGCGTTGGTCGTTGCGATGCCAGACCCCACAACGGTACTCCTGGTGAGGGAATACGCTGTGGGCCTCGATCGCTTCGAACTCACGTTGCCGATGGGGCGGATCGAACCCGGAGAGTCCGCTATCGCTGCCGCCAACCGAGAGCTCATGGAGGAGACAGGATTCAGCGCCGCACGCCTGAGGTCCCTGCACACCCTGACCCTTGCACCTGGAATATTCGGATATCAAGCGGAGATAATTCTTGCCACTGAGCTGACGCCGTGCGCTCTCGGAGGCGACGAGCCCGAACCTCTGGAGCTGGTCTACTGGCCAATCGCACGTCTTGATCAGATTGGGACCACTGGGGAGATCTCAGAAGCTCGTACTCTCTCGTCGCTATTCCTGGCTCGCTCGATCTTGGCGCCCCAGCAAATTCTACCCGCATGAACTACACCATTCCTCGCTCCGCGGGCGGAGTCGGACAGCATGACTTGAGATAGCCGCCGTCAGGTGCATAGGACGCCGCTTTAAATGATTCGGTCCAAAGATTGCGGGGGACGGCAAGCCGTCATGAACCTTTCGTGCCTGATTGCCTTCGTGTTCCTGTCATGCAAATGCCTGATGGCGCAACGCAAAATAATTAAGCGAGCGGAGCGACACGAGCCCGGCGGATCTACCGTCGCTGTTCGTGGAAGTCAGGACAAAGCCAAGAACACGGTGGCGGGAAAATCGAAAATGGCAGCGGCAGTCGCATGGCCTCTGTGGAAGCGCGTGCGTTAATTCGACTCTCGCAGCCAAGGCCAAATACATAGGAGCGACCTCAAAATGTTAGTTCTGCAATCCACTCAAGATGGCGTCCGCGCCACGAGTGACGGAGCGATCCTAGAAGTCACGTTGGACCGACCAAAAGTGAACGCGATCGATCTTGCGGCGAGCCGCCGCCTCAACGCGATTTTCACCGCCTTCCGCGATGACCCGGCGTTGCGCGTCGCCGTCGTAACCGGCGCCGGCGAAAAGTTCTTCTCACCGGGGTGGGACCTGAAAGGCGCGGCGCAGGGCGAAGCATCGGATTCCGATTGGGGAGTCGGCGGCTTCGGTGGCCTGAACTATCCGCGTAATCTCGACAAGCCCGTTATCGCGGCAGTCAACGGCATTGCTTGCGGCGGTGGATTCGAAATCGTCCTCGGCACCGACATCATTGTGATGGAAGAACATGCGCGCTTCGCATTACCGGAGATCAGTGTGGGCGTATTGGCCGATGCCGGCACGATCAAGCTGCGGCGTCGGATTCCTTACCACGTGGCAGTGGACATTCTCATGACCGGCCGCTGGATGGACGCGGTCGAGGCCAAACATTGGGGGCTCGCAAACCACATCGTGCCTAGAGGCCAAGGCATCGCCAAGGCACGCGACATTGCCAGGCAACTGGCGGATGGACCTCCATTGCTCTACCCAGCTATCAAACAACTTTTACGGCACAGTGAGGTGTTGGGTGAGCACGAGGCGTTTGAGATCCACGACAGCCTGCATGCCGTCCAAAAGGTCGTGCGATCGGAGGACCTTATGGAGGGTGCCCGCGCTTTCAGCGCCAAACGTAGGCCGGTATGGAAGGGGAGGTAAGTCCGCTTAAGCGCACCAGCGGAGTACATCGGTTGACAACATCTGACTGACGGCACTCATAGTGCCCGAGGCCATGCACCTAACTGATTGGGCCTTGGACACGGGACGTTTTGTTTAAATTGCGAGCGGTTTCTCGGACGGACGGCGTCAAATGCTTGCGTGTATTTTGCGGGACTCGGTCATGCTTCGCTGTGCCTCGTCATGCTCGGCTGTGGATAAGCAACGGACATCCCACGAGCGAGGTTGATGAATATCAGTAACTTACAATCGCCCAAACTCGAATTTCTACAGTGTGGCAAGCTTCGAACCAGGTGGTCGGCGGTTCGAATCCGTCCGGGCGCACCATCTAATTGCGGGTCCGTTAATACGCCACCCCAGGAACCGGATGTCATCATCGCTCTCATGAGAGATCTGGAGCGGTTTATCAATGACGAGGAAATATTCGATGCCGACCCACTCATCAAGATGGCGCTGATTCATCACCAATTTGAGAGCATCCACCCCTTCTATGTTGGCAACGGTCGCACCGGCCGCATCATCAATGTGCTGTACTTGGCCAATCAAGGACTACTCGACATTCCGGTGCTCTATCTCAGCCGCCACGCGTGCGCCGCTCTATTCAGTGCGCTTCACGTGCCCGGACTTTACGCGCTGGTCGCGCTCAAGAAACGTATCGCGTACATGAGCGAACAAGCGAGGTGGCAAGGGACCATAGGCAATCGTTGACGCATCCCGGCCCGGAACCGGCCGCAGATCGGGACCAGGCCAGACGAATTCATTTGCGTCAGTGATCACGATCCACGCTCGCTCGCCATCGAGCCCGAGCCGGCTCTTGGTCGTCGGCGGGATCTCAATAGCATCGGCAGAATCAGCCGGTGGACTGTGCGTGATGGGAAGTACCAAGACTTCCTTGTCGCCGTCCTCATCTACGATGACCATGACAATGGCGCAAGGCCGGTCCTTCGTGCCTTCTTCGCGCCCCGCGTCGAACTCCCGCTTCCAAAGATAGGAATATCGAATAACTAGACCGGCGTATGGTTCCGGGAAGCTCACGGCTTCCAGTCTTTGAGTTCTCGGTCAAGGTCAGCGTGTTGATCCGGAACCCTCGCATCACGCAGCGCCGCGATGTGGCGGGCCGACAGGTCGCCAGCTGCTATCACCCGGCGATCCCGGCGCTTGAGCCGGGCATATTCTTCCGCGGAGATCAGGACGGTCCTCTCACGACCGTTTTTAGTGATGGTAACCGTCTTCGTCAGTGCGATGTCCTGGTACGTCCCGATGTTGCGATGGAACTCGGCAGAGGTCACCGTTACGATGTCATCTGTGCGCATAATATGGAACTCCTAGAATATGCGTATTTTACAAATTATCTTAAATATATGCAACTTGGTCTTGTAAGCTCGACGCACCGCAGTAACTATCTATTTCTGTTAGCATTATCGCAGTTTACACGTCGTATGTTTGTGTCATGGCGAGGAAGCCGCCTACTATCCGAGATCGCATTACCGAGCGTATTCGCCGCACCCGGCGCACGGACGTATTCGTGCGCGACGATTTTGCCGATTTCGGTGCTTACGATGTCGTCGGCCGCGAACTGCGGA
>Ga0307516_10001440_pt1 | contig 32847 bp, 50 predicted proteins | sample 19_EM_MG_FD_203310 | JGI IMG/M metagenome (GOLD analysis project Ga0307516, IMG submission 203310) | Populus trichocarpa ectomycorrhiza microbial communities from riparian zone in the Pacific Northwest, United States - 19_EM | ecosystem: Host-associated > Plants > Roots > Unclassified | place...
CGCAAACACATCCCGGCCCGGCCGCGGGCCCCCCCCCCCCCCCCCCCCCCCCGGGCCATCCGCCAGTCCTCACGCACTCTTAGTCTTCCAACCACGAGGACCCACTGCCTCTCCAGCGCCCGCTCCGGCCAGCTGGCCTCCGTCTCCGGCTTCTCCGTCGGACGTAGCGGCCTGTCGGGGCTATCGCCCGCACCCTACGTTGAGCGCGCAGCGAGCTGCGTCGTCGAACTTGTGGCGTCTCTCGAATACCGAAGCGTCGCGGCGTTACGTAAGTCGGTGGTTCGGTGGCGGAGAAGAGCAAGAGACGGAGGTGGCGGAAGGGAGAGGGGAGAAGGAAGGGAAGACTCGGCAGCGCCTGCCTCGAGCAGTCAGAGGACAGTACGGAGCGCCATCCGCACTGAGGAGACAGGTCCGGAAGGTCACGGACGGCGTTCCCCATCCCCGCACCGACATCCTCCGAGATCGCCCGCCCCCATCCTTCGACGATTATAGCTCACTCCCCCGCAGCAGCAAGTCGTGGTCCAGCACGCTTGTGCGCTCCAGCGGCGTGGTAGTGTGGTATATGGCTATGTATGCTGTAAGTATCCACCTCCAGATTCTGCCGCGGGGGGTAATGGAGTAATACGGATGAGATTGGCGGGCGGTGGCGAACGGACCGGTCTCGTGATCATCCCGCATCGTCCTTGTGCGTTGTGGGGCCTTAGCTAAACAACCGTCAGCTATGATGTAGAGCTGTGGGCTTACATGCCAAGACGGCATCGCCGGGTGGGGCAGCGCTTTCTTTTCTTTTTCGTCTTGCTCTCGTTTATCTATTCTTTTCGGCTCGCTATCCTACTGCACTGGGTGCGGATATCCTGCAGCGAGAGCGTGGCGGATATGTACATTCCGGGCGCGCACGGAAGCGCATCGGACTGGATCTCTTGGCTTTCGGTCGTTCCGGGCGGGCGGGTTGCGTTGGTGAGTGGCTAGCTGTAACTATGTGGCGTTTCCATGCTGTCGCAAGAAAACTGGGTACCATGCTAATCCGGATATGTAGTACATACCATATTGACGCGATCCTCTTCGGATGGTTGCTAATGTATGTGGCATATCTTCCGGATCCACGAGGACACACACGCAATCACTCGCAGTCCAGGTTTCGAGTTGGGGGGGGGCTGCTCAGCTGGTCGGTACGGACCAACCAATAACAATGGCCAGCAACTTCCGCACTCCACGTACCGGCCCACAGCGGGCGGCCGTACCCCTGGACCGATACCGCACCCCGCCCCACCCACTACCCAACACACTCCGCATTCCTACACGGACAGTCCATTCGCCACTCGCGCACGATAGCACCATACACACTCCGCCTTTTCGCCACTCTGCTTCCCCGCCAGCCGGCCTCGCTACTCGATAGCGGTTCCACACGCGACGCTGCATGTTTCGACCCATGTAGCGTAGATACATACATGCCCAGGCGAACCCGCCGCGGTAGACAGGAAAGAAGGCAAGACACTCCTTGGCGCCCTCCGCTTGCTGGCGGATTGCGGGGAGCTCAGCGGCCGCGGATGTGGGGCACCTCACCGGGCGGTCATTCGGAGGGAGTCGGGACGGTGCTGCAGGGAGGGAGAAGCGAACGAAGAGGCGGTACTGCGCGATATACTCGCTGGATCGCCGCCGAGCGCGGCCTCGAGTGAGCGCGGCCTCGAGTGAGCGCCAAGCTCCGAAGATCAGTCCTCCGCCTCCCCTGTGCCGTCGTCAGGAGAACTTATACTGCCGTGCATGCTATGTAGGACGGGCTTCGTATGTATCTAGGCAGCAATCTCTGCCCGTTCATCCTTGTTTCTGCTTATTCGCGGTGGCGGCAAACAAGAGAGAGTGGGAGGGAGAACGACTCGACAACACTGGCCCCTCCGAGTGTGTGTCCGCAGGGTTGGATCCCTGGCACTCCCAAATGGACTCGCAATAACACCATAACGGTGCATCCTTGAACAATTGTTCTTTTCGTCGTGCCTCGCCAAGGCTGGGTGGACAGGGTGGCGGATGGCGGACGGCGGATGGATGTTGGCGGATGACGAATGAAGGAGGGAGGAGAGAGGAGGGAGGGCGATTCCACTCCGCGGCGGACGGAGGACGGACGGAGGGAGTGCGGTGGGGCTTGACGTCACATGCCTACCGACGGGAGACACCCAAGACAGACTCCTGCCTGAAGCCGTGGCGAGAGCGGAGGTGGTGGGGCTGGGCAAATGCTTGATTACTCCCTTCCATCTTGGCGCAGACGACTGGCGGAACCGTTGGACAAGGCGCTGGTGTGGGGTACAGTTATCTACATACTAACTGCTGACCAATGGATGCATACACAACCGCCGGCCAACCCTCCACTTGGTTGTCGTTCGACTCGACCTGACGTTCGCCAGGGGTGAGACTCCGCGTGTCGTCCGCGCCGTCTGGATACATACCCGAACATAGTGACTTTTAAGCCCAAGTCCGATAAGTCTGATCCCCACGGGTGTCGTTCGGTTGCTCGCCCAGCTTTTCTCTACGGTAATCGCGCAGGACGGCTTGACCATTGTGGCACTGATGATCACGTAAAGTAGCGTCTTGGCGAGGAGGAAGCCGAGAGGAGACTTAGAATCTAACATCGTTGCGGCAGTGTCTCCCCATACTCCATGTACTCCATGTAAAGTACTTCTTTTTTCGGCTTTTATCCCACATGGGACCCCTCCCGGCACCATAATATGTATCCAGTGTGGACCCCCACAAAATTGCATTAAGCAGGTAGTATGTGGTTTGGAGCAGGGTAAACCACCCAAGACCGGCGATATTGAGACAGAAAAAGAGCATTTTAGATAACTACCTTCCGATGTATGTGTACGGACCGAATATCTTGGATCCTGTGAATGCCACACACAAAGGGGGAGCGCGGCCTTCCCATGCATCATTGATACGGTGGTCGGATTTTGCCATAAGGAGATGCGCAAACACTTTCTGTGGCATCAGAAAGCCACCCATCAGACGGCAGCCCGTGGATCGCTATCGCTGAACAGGGCCGGGCGGTATGCAAGTACAGGCAGTAGCACCAGTGGTCACGTCGCCCGGATACATACACGAAGGTCCGTCTTTTCCCGCGGATTTGACGGCATCTTCCTGCCCCTGCGTTCGTCGCCAGGACACGGGCGGACCATGTGGCCATGCGGTCGCAACCATCCATCACCGTACGGCAAGAGCCCCAATCGACTACGTGCCCAAGACGCTTTCTCACGGCAATTGAGTTGCAACCTACAAACCCGACATGGCGCCGCTCGATTCCGGGTGCCCTAAACAGGTTTGCCGAGCTGGATCCGAACTCGCTGCTCCAGCGGAAGATGATAGCGGAGAAAACGAACTTGGCCTTGGCCAAGACACCCCGCGGCAGTCCTGCTGCATAAAAAGCGAGTGCAGAAGGGCGACGTGCGGAGCAAAGGTCACAATCCAAGCAGTGATGGCCCCCGCCATGCTGTAGCATCTAAAAAGGTGCAGGCCACTGCGCGCCTAAATGCAATGACAAAGTATTATTGTTTGGGGTCCATCGTAGATAGAGGGGTCCACGCTAGGTGAGATATTCGGTGCCGGGAGGGGTTCATGGGGGATAGATAAAAGCCGTTTTTTCTCCCCACTTTCTCCGTGTGCGACGTTCGGCTGCTTCGGGGTTTCCCCCCTTTCTGCCGTTTGAGTCTTCGGTGCGACAGCGCCAGCGGGGCCACGGGAAAAAGAAAAGAAGAACGGAAAAGAAGAAAAACAAAACAGAGAAAAACCGCAGACTATGTGTCGTGACGTTGCGTGAGAAGGTGATGTCGGAGACGCTGCATGCAGAGTGGAGTGGCCGGGACTGGACCGGAGTGGAGTCGAGCGCCGGAGGAGTGGAGGACGCATCCCGCACTGCGAACGGCAGTTCGGATCACTGGCACCCTGCACCGGAGAATCCTCCTGAATAGGCCCTGACTGGGCGGAGATCGATTCGCCGCTAGTTGCTGCACTCTATCGCCCCGGCCACAGCACCCACCGCCCTACATACCCCATCACCATCACTGCATCTCCCAACGAGGCGACAGCTATGTAGCTGCCCTCCCCCGCCGACACTGCGCCCCGACTGCTCCAGTGCTCCAGCTGCTGCGATTGGCAGTTCGTCTCCGCCCTCCCGCGGGCTAGTTATGGTTACTGGCAAGGCGAGATCCAATGTCGACCCATCTTCTTGCGGCGACAGGCAAGGCATACATACATACGTATCTGCAGTGCCTGGGCGCCTGGTTGATTCCTGGCGGTAACTGTCCCTCCATCCGCACGGTGCGAGAACCAATATCTAAAACCATACTAGCATTCGTCGTACGGGTACTACATATGTCGCGCGCACACAGCACTTGGTTAACTCCACCAATGTCCGCTGGGAGTCGGGCGATGCAGCGTGCAGAATCGTCGATCGAGGGAGGGAACTCTGTGTACCGTGCTGGAGAAACGAAGAGAACGATACCAGCGGCTGGCACGGCCGTTGGCTCGCGTGCTGCTCCGTGCGTGTGGCGTGCGTAGCCAACGCTCCACCTCCACTTGGCCGCCACCACTATTGCTTCGACTGGGCAGAGCGGGGAAGTAGCCGCGCCTGCAGCACGGATCGCGCTGGGCAGTGGCAACACAAGCTTTCGCGCCCCGTCGCCAGGTGCCACGGAGTGTCAGCCAGTGTGCGGTGTCTTACTTTCGGCAGCATCTGCTCCCCTACTTAATGGCGCCCCCTCCCCTGAGTCGCGGCTTAAACCTTCAGCCCTCTCCTCCAACCCCCACCTCCCCTCCCCCCCCTCCCCCCGCCCCACGCCTCCCCCCGCCCCACGCCTCCTCGTGCCACTTCGTCGGGAGACGGCATCGCCAGTCATGGGTCGCCTCGAGAGAATCGCTACCCATGTCAAGGAGATCTTCACCACCTCCCACGGCTACTTCATCAACGAGCATGGCGAGACCGTGTACGGGAAGCTTCCCCGTGCCAAGGTTGAGAACCCGCTCAAGACCATCTGTCGCCCCACCATGATGAGTGCGTTCATTCCTGGTCTCCCCCGGCCTTCTTGCGTGGGGGCTGACGGTGTTGTTGAATCGCAGACTACGTTTACTTCTTGGTCGGGTGGATGGCCTGGACTATGGATGGTCAGTTCGCAGCGCTCCTTGCCGTTCGTGGGTGTCGGCTACTGACTGGGACAACAACAGGATACGATTTCCACTCGGTGTCACTCTCGGTGTCCGCTCTGGCGAAATACTACGACCATGGTTTGTTCCCCCACCACTTGCGATCGATTGGCCGGCTGGCTGATGATCCACGAACAGAGCGAGAGAACATCAGCATCTCCATCACGCTCACGCTGCTGTTCCGTTCCGTCGGAGCTATCATCTTTGGACTCGCGGGAGACCTGTACGGCAGAAAATGGCCGATGGTACGTCGATACCGTGGGGCTGCCGTGCGCTGCGCACTGACACGGGCTAGATCATTAATCTGCTGATCATCGCCGTCCTGCAACTGGCGACCGCGTACTGCGAGACATTCGAGGCGTTCCTCGGCGTGCGCGCGCTCTTCGGCATCGGTATGGGTGGAGTGTGGGGACTTTCGGCCTCGATGGCGCTCGAGAGTAAGCAACCAACCGCTCCCGACGGAGTGGCGGGTGCTGACGCACCGCAGACATGCCCATGGAAGCCCGCGGCCTGTTCTCGGGAATCCTGCAGCAAGGCTACGCCCTCGGCTACCTGATCGCGGCCGGCTTCAACATGAGCATCGTCCCGGCGTCGAAACACAGCTTCAAGATGCTCTACTGGCTCGGCGCGGCTCTCACCGCCGCCGTCGCCTTCGCCCGGCTGTTCTTTGCCGAGTCCCAGCAGTTCATCGAGGCCAAGAAGAACACCGAGGTCACGGGGAAAGTGAAGATCCGCCTGTTCGTGGCCGACGCTAAGAAGATCCTGCGCGAGTACTGGAAGCGCATGGTCTACGCCGTCATCCTGATGGCGCTGTTCAACTACGTACGTCCTCCACTGCACCGCCGCCGTCTTGTGTTTTCCACAATCTAACCCTGCCCTAGATGTCCCACACCAGCCAAGACATGTACCCGACCTACATGCAGCAGACAAAGGGCTTCTCGAGCAAAATGGCGTCGAAAGCGACCATGATCGCCAAGACGGGCGCCGTGGTCGGAGGAACGTTCTGCGGGTACTACAGCCAGTTCTTCGGCCGTCGCGCCACGATTATCGTCGCCTGCACGCTCGGTGCGTCTCTGATCCCGCTGTGGGTACTCCCAACCTCCTGGGGCACCCTGACCGCTGGCGCGTTCCTGCTCCAGTTCATGGTGCAGGGAGCTTGGGGTGTGGTGCCCATCCACCTGAACGAGCTGGCGCCACCCCAGTTCCGCTCGTCCTTCCCGGGTATCTGCTACCAGCTCGGTAACATGATCTCCGCGCCCGCGGCGCAGCTCTCATCCACCATCTCCGAGAACCTCGACATCGTCGTCAATGGTGAGCACCGACCCAACTACGGCATCACCCAGGCGGCAATGATGAGCGTCATCTTCGTCCTGCTGCTCGTGTGGACCGCGTGCGGAAACGAGCAGAAGGGATCCCACTTCGAGCTCGCCAGGGCCGCCGGCGATCTCGGCTCCGACGGCAAGGCGAAGCAGCTGGAGGCCGGCGAACCCGACGTCGAACTGGTCGAGCGACCCGCCGCAGCCAAAGAGGCCAAGTAGTGCGCCATAGCAGGCAGGCCGAGAGCGAGGAGGGGAGGATCATGGCGTCCAGTATATTGAAAATATTGACAACAAATCGATTATTTTATTTTTTTGGAGGGGGGTTCTTCGTTCAAAGCATGCGACTTATATATAGGTCGTGGCTGAATTGGGAGAGCAATCGATGATCATGTTAGATTATAGCATATGTATTATACACAATCCTTTCCCGTTCACTATCCACCTCGACCTCGGTCAGTCCGCCAGTGGTACGTGGTGACTCCCCATGCCCCCCCGCCTGGCCTATCCCCGCTTTGAGATATCAAGTGAAAAGCAATAGATGGGTTGATACCGGATATTTGTGCGCGAGATTGTGACGCGATTTGATGTGATGTGATGTGGAGTGTGGAAATATATATGTCCAATGCCTTGATGGGCTGCGCCGTTTTCCTGTGTCGATTTCAGCCCCGCTCCGAGGTTGATAGCATGTTTTTTTTTCCCCTTCATAAATCGCATGCGACCCACTGCCTACACACCTCCCCCGTTTCCTGTCCACTGCAAAACAACATCGCCCGACGACGACATCTCATCCCCCAACTACGCTCTACGATTAGGCTTTGCAGGCGTCACGATGTCTATACCTAGTCACGGCACGGTCAATGCAGCGCAGCCCATCACGGGGTGAAAGTGGGGGGGGGGGCACTTGCTTGCTCTCTTACAGCGGCCGCAACGAACTCCCAGCAGGTGGGAGTGGCCTCGACCCCGGAAAAACAGGCAAGCGGAGGAAGGGGGGCGGGGAGATGGATCTGGATATGGTGGATAGCGAGTGGCGGAACGCGGCAGGGGAACCGCATGGAGACCCCTCACAGGACCGGAACCCACACCCCCTCGCGACCGAACCCTTGGCTCCGGTGCCAGTAGCTCCTTCAAAAGGGGCGGAAGCGAATTGCGGTCGGCTCTCCCCAAGGGTAACCGGACTACTCGCGCCTGCAAGTGCGACCAGCACCGGTCCAACTGGGACGGATCTCCACAGATTTTCGGTCAGCCGCTGCCGCGCCTGAGCGAGGGAGACCGCAGCACTATCGCGCAAAATACAGGAAACTCAGCACTGGACGCATCTGGGAGGGGGCCATGAGGCGAGCACTCACTTGGATTTGGGGGGGGGGGCTCACTGAGCTGGAAAAAGATTTGACACCTGCCGCAAGCCGATGTCAGCCTGTGTGCGCAGTCAACGGCAATGTACGGAGCGGAGCTGTGGTGGAAAGGAGAGGGAGAGAGAGGGATGGCAGGTGGGGCTGAGGAGCTCCAGAAGCTAGTCAACCAGGCGGCACGAGCAGTGATAGCCAATATGGGGGCGCTCGGGATAGAGGCGGGGGCCGCGCCCAGCATCGGCCCGGCTGGGCAATCAGCAGAGAAGGCTCGGACTCCGGCTGCTCGGCCGCCCCCGGGAGGCAGCCTCCTCGGGCCTTGGATACAGCGACCGATACGGGACAAGGCGGATGCCACCACCCAGATCGCTAGCCAACATCAGAAGGGAGATCACAGAGAAGAAGTGGGAGGAAGCCAAGGTCTAGGCAGAAGACAGGATAACCGCAAAGAAGTACAGAATGCCGAAGAACCAACAAGGCAACGGGGTGGTAGCGGGATGCTCTCCAAGCGCTTGGCCAGACGGCAGCACCAGCTGAGGACCGGCCACTGCATTGCAGGGCACCAGCTACAGTGGACGAGGAACCGCAACACCGCGGAATGCGGGTGGTGCCACTACAAGACACAGACGTGGGAACATTTGCTCAAGAACTGCCCGTGTCGGAAAGAGCAACAGAAGATTCTATGGGCGGAGGTGCGGAGGGATACCACGGGAAGAGGGATGAACGGTGCACCCATTCGATTCTGGACGTCTTGCGCACCACGAAGGTGGGGAGCAGGATGGGACCGCGAGCGGCGCCACCGAAACCGGGCGAGGACTGAGCTGAGGGCGGGAACGCGGACGGAGGGACCCAGGGTGATGAACGCAGAAGTGAGAACGGGGAAGTGGGCCGAGGGGAGGGCGAGGAACTGGAGGACAAGAAGGGCACGAGGGATGACGAGGAGTAGGTTGCGGGAGCGAAAAGTCCTTTTCCTTGGGTCGTGATGCAAGCTGTCTGTCGTCACCTTTTCATTCTTTCCTTCTTTCCCTTGCGATGTCGCGGCGGACGGCGGACGGGAGGGGGCGGTACATGATATCGCCATGATCCGACTAGGCCGCATGCGATCGATGAATCGTCGTCACCACCACAAGCTGGAGAAAAGAGATAGTACATCAACGTGGTCGCCAACGAGACATAGGTGGAGCTCAAGATTCTCATGCCCTGCAGTAGGCACTGTCAAAGGTACATGAGAGAATTGAATGAATATTTGACTTACTTAATTATCCTCCTCCTACGCCGAAGAGGGCAGTCTTTATATATCTATCTAAATGTATCAACTTGAACGTTCCATCTTTCGGTCGTCCCAAGTCCAGAGCACTCTGGTCAACTTGAGCGCTCCGACTCAAGTCGCACCATATTCTAACACTTCCCCTCGAACGGAAGTCAGATAATAAAGACATATCAAAAACAAAAAAACCTCGAAAGCCTTGCCTATTACCAGTCAGATGGTGAGAGGCGCCGGAATCAATAATCCAACTGCTGGAGCTAGCCTCGGAGAACGCTGCAAAACCATGTATAACAGTATCAGGGCCTAAAATTTCGCTTTCCACATGATTACCGGATATTGTTTTTGTGTCGGTTGTGTTTTTCCTGAAAGCTTCCGCTTTTTGCTTAAGAAAGCATTCTTTTTCATTATGTCCTCGTTTTAGACAGTAGAAACATTTTCCTCCTGATTTCGAATTGTAAGGTTTGTTTCTGTGACTTCGTCCTTTTCCCAGTCCTCGTCTATTTCCACGTTCTCGTCCAGGCTGTTGCTTGCCTTTGTTTGAATTGTTGGCTTCCCCCGTAAGCGCCTGTCCTTCTGAAAAATTGTCTGCTGCGCTTGAGTTTGATCCCATCTGATGTTTGCAAAGCGCATTTGATGTCTCGTATTCAATAAGCTGTGGTAATTGAATCCAGCTTTTCATTTTCGGTTGGTCGAATTGTAATGATGTTCACCACACTTTTGAATTTTTCCGAGAGATTTGCAAGAAGGTGGGAAACAAGACTTTCATCGGAGATTTCTTCTGGAGTTCCAAGGAGTTCTTGTTGAATTGTTGTAAGACGAGAGATATAATCTTGGACGAAAGAATTTGATTTCATTGTAGTAAGTTGAAACTTTCGACGGATCGCTAGTCTTCCAGATCGAGATGCAGCGGTATGGAACTTCTTGTCCAGAGCTTTCCAGACACGGGCTGGATTTTGATCAGGAAGTTTGTTAATAATTGCTCGGATGTTTGGTTCAACTGAAGAGTAAATCATCCTAGTTGCGCGACCGAATCTTTTTTGATAGCTTTCCTTTTTCGCAAAAATAAGGAGGATCTTCGCGACCGAGTGCTATATCGAGTGCATTCTCACACCCAAGGGAGATCATCATATCTGCCTTCCACGTGTGGTAGTTGCGCGGATTAAGCATCTGCATAGATCCATGCTTGCAGGTAAACGTAGAACTCATGGCGGTAAGATTGAGCAAAAAAAAAATTGGAAAGAAAAACGAGGTAGAGGTATTCAGGTGCCAAAGATATTATGATCGTAGTAGAGGCTCCGGGCTCATAACCTGTCAAAGATATATGAGAGAATTGGATGAATATTTGACTTGCTTAATTATCCTCCTCCTATGCCGAAGAAGGCAGTCTTCATATATCTATCTAAATGTATCAACTTGAACGTTTGGTCGTCCCAAGTCCAGAGCGCTCTGGCCAACTTGAGCGCTCCGGCTCAAGTCGCACCATATTCTAACAGGTGCCATAACGAGAACGGCCTGGCAGAGTTGCGGGAGGAGATCGAGGCAGAGAATGAGGGCGTCATCCCCCTCTTCTTGATGAGGTGGGTGCGTGCAAAGAGGGCCATTGACGAACACTTCCAGAGGGGTCGGCTCCCACTGGGGGAGGCATCAGTCGTGTTCAAGGTGCCGAACAAGGAGGCCGGACGCGCACTACTCAAAGAAATGTGGGTGGTAGGCAGCCATGCTCGAGTGAGATATCATGAATATCTGCACTCCCCCACACAATCCTTCCCCTACTGGATAACTTACGTGTCTGGTGACTCTCTAAGCTACTGGCTTCCCACGTGGCTGCTCAGAGCAGCGCACGGCTATGCTGGCTGACACCTCGGACAATGTGGATCCTTCTCTCCACATGTCTTTCGTAACTTCTCTTCTCACTCACAGTTTACTGTCCTGCATTCACTGTTTGGCCCAGATGCACCAGAAAACCCTCCCCCGTGGGGTGGGCTGCTAGGAGCCGCGGAGACGGTAGGTGCGTCGGGCGGGTGGACGGCCTGGGGTGGCTGATGTCGTAAGGTTGGCGGACTTACCGCGGACCGTCACCAACATATCGCCGTGCGCTAACCCCGCTGTGGCAAGCGGTTTGCAGCCGCCGTTGCCGTCGTGGGGGGTTGCCATTTCGGCAATAACATATATTGAGTATATTGAGACCCAGTGTTTAAACACCTAGCAATTGCATTTTATGATTTCACCGGAGAAGGAAGGAAATATGTACAAGACACGTATTCCGCCAGTTGCCTTGGAATCACTAGAGGATGGACATCCGGCCATGTTTGTCGTCCATTTCGGGATCGTACTGGTGCAAGGGTGTGTGCCGAGTTTGATTGGTATGGCCGCCCAAACCCTCAGATGTGCAGAAAGCATTGACGGATAGAAGTCTCATGTCCTCTTGCCGAAAGCGCCATCAAGAACCGGTACAGCTGTCCGAGAATGACCCAAGAGAAAATTCTAGAGATAAGGCAGGACCGACATCCCTTGCAAGAGCTGTGCATCGATACATATGTTCCAAACGATTGCCGTCTCGCTGGCGGAACCAATGCCGTGGAGATCGACAGCGAAGCTGGTGGGAAACTAGAGCAGCTTGCGAGTGCTATCCCTCCGACTGGACCGAACCTCTCCGGGAAGAGCGTTCATTTGAAGCAGGTTGCGCTCATCCACCTACATGGCGCACATCGGTAGTTTCGTTCCCGCGGAGAGTGCCGTCATTGGTATCACGGAAAAGATATTCACGAGGCTCCAGACGAGGGAGAGTGTCTCTAGGGGTATTTTCATCTGATCCCCCCTGCGGTGGCAGTCTCTAAATTGAACAGATCCAAAGCGCCTTCATGATAGACATCCAGCAGATCGCAGTCGCCCTGCGCCTCGCCACCCGCCAGAGCCTCATCGTCATAGATGAGTTCGGCAAAGGAACGACTCCGTCCAACGGGGCAGGTCTGGCCTGCGCAGTCTTCGAGCATCTCATCGATCTCCCGGACGCACAGCGCCCGAAGGTCGTGGCCTATCTAGACCCACTACCACGAGCTCTTCGAGTCGTCCTTCCTGGGTCCACACCCGCGCGTCTGGTTCGGTCGGGTGAGCGTCCAAATCAGCACTGTTGCTGGCGACGAGACAACTGAAGTCACGTACCTCTACAAGCTGATAGAGGGGAGGACATTGGAATCCCACGGGACCGTGTGTGCCGCGATGAACGGCATCGATAAGGCTGTCGTCGACCGTGCCAACGAAATCATCCAGCTAGCGGCCCAAGGAGAGGATTTTGGTAGCGGCATGTATGGCTGGCTATTAGCGAGGAAGAGGCCGCGGAGCTGGATGAGGCGCGGGCGATAGCGGTGAGGTTTCTGGACGAGTTCGGTGACATGGAGGACGACGCCGAGGAGGAGGAGGAGGAGGAGGAGGAGGAGGAGGAGGAGGAGGAGGAGGAGGAGGAGGAGGAGGAGGAGGAGGAGGAGGAGGGGATGGAAGGTGTTCGAGCAAGACTGGAGAGGGTGTTGCAATCTGGCTCGACGGATGCTTAGGGATATATGAGATGGATGCTAATGATGAGAACCAGTTTGTATCCCGTATATTTAGCGTGCAGCAGAGGAGAAAGCGGATCCAATAAGATACAGTCTTCCATGCACTCAGCCTAGCCACCTGCCACGGAGGCAAGCCCGCCTAGAGAGAGCGTAAGGAAAGGGTTGCGGTAACTAGTTACCCGTTGACCCAGCAGTCACCCTTCGCCCTAGTGAGAGAAAAAAAACCTAGTCTTTCAGAGGAGACTTAAAATCGTTAAGGTTGCCATCTGCAAGAATCCGGATGACCGAGATTTTCATATCGGTGGCAGAGGATGTTTGTGTTGCATAGCAGGTGAAAAGTGACATCGGATTTCTGAACGGGGCTCCCCACGCCGACTGTCAAACTCTTCTCCCGTGCCGCAAACATTGCTCAACCACAACTGTCTGTAACTACGCGCCGAACGTTACGCTCCAACTATTATTACCCAACACAGTTACAGAGTTTCCCCCCGGTCGTCTATGGCTTCCTTTATGTAGATAGTGCATTTGGGCAGCGCTATTACGGGCGATTTTTTGGTGGAAAACGATCCCTTTCGTCCAATAGGGTAGTTACTGACCCACGGAGCACCGCCAACGCCTCAAGCCACAGTGCATTTTGTCGCCGACAACATTGTGGCACAGATGATCGCGTGGAGATGGATAGCTAGCGTCTTGGCAAGGAGGAAGGTTCAGGTTCGGAGTGGGAAGCTACTCTACATATGTAGACTCAGAGTGACACATCGCTACGTGCAGTAGCCATCTACTATGTACATACATATGTAACATTGTGCTCGGGTTGGGTATCTATCTGCGCGTAGAAAGCGAAGCGCACCCATGTGCAGTCTCTGTCAATAGCTATGTACTCTACATAGCGGTTAGTACTTTCGCCTGTCAATCGTGCGCCAGCGCCGGGGCCCAATCCGCAGGCAGACCGGGGGGGGCTAGGGCTGCATGCGCATTGTTGTTGTCTCCGGCGAGCGGGATGCTGCACCTCTCCGCCATTGCACGCTTCAAAGTGGTCGGGCGTGACGAGAGTAGATAGGACATTTGTACCGAACTCCTCCATACATATGTAACAAAAACAACAAGAAGCCGAAGAAGAAGAAGAAGAAGAAGAAGAAGAAGAAGAAAAGAAGAAGAAGAAAAAAAGAAGAAAATGAAGAAAATGAAAATGAAACGCCAGTATGCGAGCCTCCAGACCCGCGAACAAAGAGCCAAAATGCCACCGAAACACCGTCCACCGCGCCGCTGAAGACCCAAAGAACCCCGCGCGCCCCGATCCCTCACCGCCGCACGGTCCCGATGCGGACGATGCCCGCGTCCACGCCCCCGGTGTAGGCCTCGAGCACCTCGTCGAACTCGTCCGTGTACTCCTCCTCGTCCTCGTCCTCGTCCTGGTCGCGCACGATGCGCGCCTTGAACGTGAGCATGCGGCGGATCTCGTTGAACAGCTTCAGCTCCTCGGGCTTGATTGCCGCCGCCGTCTGCGCTGTGGTGGTGGTGGTGGTGGTGGTCTCCGTTTCCGGCGTGGCGGGGGAGGAGGGTGTGGGCGGCAGCAGCACAACAGGCGACAACTCGGGCGGCTCCGGCGACGGCGTGCGCGACGCTGCCGCTTGGACGCGGTGGAACGCGGCGCTATGGGCGGCTACGGGGGCGGTGTTGGTGATGATCGTCGGGAGGCGCATCTTTGCCTTCGCAGGCTGCACCTGGTGGACGAAGTAATTTGATGCGCGCGGCATCTCGAGCGGCCGTGAGACCCATTCGCTGGCCGGCGTCGCGTTCCAGCCGTCGCTCGGACGGAGACTGGCGGCTGGAGACGCGGGGGGCCCCGGCGGCGTCGATGACTTCGTCTCGACCGGCGTTGACACGCTCCGCTTGGGCGGCGCGCTCCACCTGGGCGTGCCCGGCACGAAGGCGCACGCTTTCTGTAGCATCGCAGGACCCAGGAACTGCCGCTCCATGTCGTCAATGCCGCGCGCCTCGACCACCTGCATCTCCGGCTGCCGCGCGACGCCGTCGGCATTCCGGGCCTCGATGTCGTCGATCTCGGCCTGCAGCATCGCCGCGATCTCGTCCATCTCGCTGGACTTCTGCTGCGGCGGATGGAAGGCGAAATACTGGCTTCGCCGGTGCGGATCCTGCTGAGAGACGTACTTGTTCGCGGGCGCGGTCTGGCGGTTTCGTTTGACGTTGGCCATGCCGCGGCTGAGGGAGTCGGGTTGCGCGATACGGAGCGACGACGGGAGCGCCTTCTCGCCGGGATGCCGCAGAACAGAGGGCTCCGAGCGTGCTGCGGCGACGGCCACTCCGGGCTGTGGCCGTCGCATGGGGTCCGAGGCGGCTCGTCGAGCGGGCGACGCCGCGGGTCTCTCGACGTCGGACATGGAAACTCTCTGCTGCGGCGGGCGGCTCAGCCACTGGTCGAATGCCGGTGCGGGTGAGCCGGATGCGGTCCTGCGGGCGTCCTGCGGCTGCACGGTTCTCCTCCGCGCGGCCTCGTCGTACTGCGGGGGTTTCGGCGGGGGCGGCGGCGGCGGCGGAGGTGCGGTCGGGCCGACCGAGAGGCTAGGCTGGTAGTATTCGTAGTGCAGCGGGGCCGATGACCGGGCTTGTGGCGGGAGGTAGACCTGTTGCTGTGGGCATGGCTGCTGCTTCGGGGGAGGCGGCGGTGGTGGCAGCGGAGGCGAACAACTGCTCTGGCGGGGGCCGGGCTGCTGTGGCTGTTGCAGTGAAGCCGGTCGCCCAGACGGCCGTTGTGAAAGCGGAGGCACAATCTGCAGCGAGCGAGGTCGCGGCGGCAGCGGCGGCGGCGACGGGATCACGTGCTGCGCCGGCCGCTGGAACTGCGTGCACAGCGACGGCAGCTGCGAGAGCTGGGCACGCTGGGGACGCTGTGTGCACGGCATGCCGGCGTGTATATCCTATCGATGTCGAATCCTATCCGGTGGCTAGGCTTGCTGGGCGTGGGCGGCGAGTGCGGATCGGTGTTCGAGTACGGATTTCGAATTCCCGGAGCGAGAACGACGAAAAGATCAGCGCGGGGGGGAAAGGAGTCTTAAGTGTGTTCCGCCAACCAGCAGGGCCCTCCCCACCACGCCCGAGACCTCCCACGGTTCAGCTCGCCGTTCGCGTGGCAGGGCAATTCCGGCCAGTGTTGCTGGCATGGATTGCTGTGTTGGAGCCACTAATCCGTCGGGCCAATCACAGGCGGCAGACACGCTGCGCAGATATTTCGAGCGTACATACGCACTGGATCACATAAGCGGGCCGGTAATTTTGGACGGCTGCATGCGCGTTCGATGGCGGCATGTGTCATCGCATGTACTGGGTACGCCCGGCCACAGTCTGCGGTGTTGATGGTGGCGGTGGTGGTGATGATGGGGATGGTGGTGGTGGTGGTGGTGGTGGTGGTGGTGGTGCGCTTTGAAGATGCAACAGCAGTAGCTAGCTGCTCAGCCACACGCGGCTGGTGTCGTAGCGAATTGGATTTGTCCATATTGGGCGGGGCGCCTAAACGAACGGGCTGTCAGCTGCACAGCGCTGGGTCAGCCTCCAGCGTCGAGATGACCACCAAAAAAAAAGCAAGAAAAAGCACGTATTCTACATATATCCATCATATGGAGCTACCGAAAGAAGCAACCATCAACCATCAACCGTCAGCCATCGGTTGGCAACCCCACTCCACACGAGCGAAGGGGGGTGGCCGGCCGTCCATCGGGAAAAAGCCATGTTGCAAGGGCCGGCCGGCACCGCGGACAGCGGCGGCGGAGGTCGGTCGTTGCGTCGTCTCCAGCAACACACGATCACAACCGAATCTGCTGCTCGCGAGTCCCCGGATTTTCAGCCGCAGCCGGAGTGACGAACAGGGGTGCGTGATCCGCCATCTCGTCCGATCGAAGTCGCCGGACGACGCCTAAAGATAGGAGGGCGGAGGCGAGGGGGCGGCGCTGCTGCAGACGATATGTGACCGTGAGAAGCGAGTGGCTCGCTCTGGTGGAGATTGCGGCGCGGCTGGACGCAGCTAGCGCTAGTATCTATCTCTGCCGAGGACTGGGCATTGTGCGTATCTATCTATCAGTTGCAGTTGCGCAGCTGCGGTCCGACGCCCAGCCGAGAGTCGACTCGTATATAGCGGCCGTCGGCTTGCAGAGATTTGCGCGGCCGGGAGAAGCATCGGAGGATGCAGTCAGGCCGCAGCTTCAACGGACGTGTTGCGAGTTTGGCCCTATTCTCTACTTGCTTACCTGTGATGGTATTCTAGGTGCGGTTATGGTGCACACAGCTTCAGCCCTGTGCCGCTGCTATCGTCGGGGCGTTCGGCTGACATCATCCGCCTGGCAGTGCTAGATAGGTGTGGGCAGGTCATACAGGTTTGCCGAATACGGACGACGCCGGATATTGAAGATGCGAGTTCGTCTGCGTGATACCACCGGCCGGCGTCAAGTCGTTGACGACGGTGCTGCGGTGTCCGGCGGTGATGCGTCCCGTCGGTACCGACTGTCCGTCTGGTTCCCTGTTCGCGCTGTGCATCCCCATCTCTGGCAGCCATCTGCAGTCTGCTGTCGTGCCGTAGATATTCTGGCACAAGTCTTGCACCCGTACTGTGTCCAGATGTCAGAACTCCCCGCGATCTTTAATGATCTCCGGAATACTTTTCCATTCCAATCAGCACGGGTGTGTTCGCAGGGTTTGCACGCAACTGCATCGTCAGGGCTGCGAGGGCGGTTCAGTCCACATCCAGACGGCAAAAATAGGAAGTACGAGAACAGGGTATATGTGTTTCTATTTTGTGTTTTCTCATCCTCGGAAAATAGAAGTCCAAACGTAAAAAATAGAAGTCCAAACGTAAAACTCACAACTTCTAGCATCGATCGGTCGACGTGTGTGCGTGGCAGTGTGTGGCTCGGCCGAGGAACGGGGAGCGAAACTATCTTTTCCGCGTCGGTTGCGTGCGGGGTGGAAAGAGTATGTACTGGTACATGATGCCAACATCTCATTTTGCCGCTCAAATCGTCGGAGAAAGTTGACGTCTAAATAAGTACATACTATCTGTTCCTAAAAAAACATCCGGCTGTCAGACCCCACTCCCACATGTTCATTTCGCTGCTCGATTCGCCTAACAGGGAACAGATTCTTGGCAATCCGAGTACATACTATCTATTTTTCCGCCCCCCCCCCCCCACCCACAAGCCACATTGCGTCAGAGCACAAACTATCACTCGTGCCATGGCGACGACGCAAAGATGGTGGAACCGGAAGGAGTCAAGGAACGGCCCGAGAAGCCACAAAACTCGCTCTGCACTGGAGGTGTAGCTGCGGCCTAGGAGGAACGCCCTTCACGTGCTAACCCAGCAGCTTCAACGCTCTTTGTGACTGTAGTCCGAACAATGTCCCCGACAACCCCCCGTGGTGCAGTTCTTTCGTTTGCGCAAATCTATCCTAATTAGTGAGGTATAAACATTCAGACATGAGGATCTGTTTCTAAGCTCCTCTAGACATGGGCTGCCCTTCGGAGGGTGCAAACTCCCTTTCCTGCCTCTCGATCCTGGCTCTTTCCCAGTAATCCGCCCCGTCCACCGAGGTCGGGACTGAGACAGATTAAAGCGTGTAGTCCCAAGAAATACATGTAAGGTCTAGCCCTGGTCCTAGGAGAGGGAGGGACTGGACTATCATAGGATCCTACAGTCTGACGAGTGATAGCTATGATGCGACAGAAAGTTCTACTCTGGGAAATCGGAGCGCGGATCAGGTCTGGGGCCTTCACCACTGAGATTCGGTCGTGTTTTATTACGGCAGGCGGTTTTTCGCTTTTCGTCATTAGGTGCTATGTAGTCAATCGAAACTTGCCTCAACTCTGATCCAGGCTGGCGGTTGCATCCCCACCCTGATAAAAACGAGCAATACTAGTCCCGGCAGAGGTCCGACAGGACTAGTCCTTCGGGTTCACGGACAAAGTATGTATTGTAGGGCCTAGTCCTGCCCGGAGCAGGCTCGCTCGATCTTCCAGCCTGCCAGCAAGAGCAGAAGACGTCTTCCCCTTCGTCGGCATCCCTGCGCGAGACAGCTTGAGAGTTTTCCACGCGGACTGCGGTGCCTGAGGACGTGGGGTTGGAGCCTCGCGACAACCGACAGGACGGACGATGCTGTTGCCTCTTTTTGTAACCCTTCTGCCTGAGCCGTCGTCGCAATGCGTAACCTACGGACTAAGGGAGTCATAGACCGGCGTGTGAAGCCTAGGCAGTTGAATCATGTGCTAACGTGGCGTAAGACGGCGGATTCCTTGATTGCTGGTGGGCTTCCGCCCTCGAAATCTCTCGGACGACCTTGCACCGCAGAATCCAACAAAATCACATCAATTGACTCGAGTACCTAAAATGCACGACTAACAATCCTGACACCGATCTGCAATCCGAAGGCGCCCGAGAGAAGGAGCAAGTGCCGCGCGGAAAAAGACATCAGCGCTACAGAACCAACATGAGAAACCTTCCTGGCCGCGATGACTAGCTGATGCCCCGGACCGATAGCAACATACAGGATCGGATTTACCTCCGCCAGGATCACCTCCGCAAAAAGAACCACGATACAGCCTTGAGGAGGCGCATAAACCAGGGCGACTCGGGCGGCGGCCCTTCGCCCGCGCTCTCCTTCGGTTTTTTTCGGTTTTTCTTGAGTTTGAGGAGTTGGGGTCTCATTCCCGCTATCGGTCGTCTCTGACGGAGAGGGTGGTGACTGCGGAATAACTGGACTGTCATCGGTTGAACAGCTCGGAGAACTCAGGGCAGTAGTACATACCATTGCTGTCCATTTGGTTCGGTGGGGGAGGTAGGTTGGAACTTCTCCGCAGCACACCTCCCGCCTTGGTGCTCATGATGTCGACCTTCGCACTCACCTCCTTCTGGATTCTCGGCGTGACTCTTTCCGACGTTTTGTAGTAAGTCATGATTTCCTCGAGTTCTCCTCGTGCCAAGTTGCGCTGCTTCTCAAGCTCACACCTCTCTTCCTCGGTGATCGGATCTTCGGGTTCAGCCACTCCGTGTCGGAGCGAAAATACCCGAGCACCGCCAGCGATCAGCGTCTTCCAGGCATCTTGCTCGAACTCCCTCTGCCGCTTCTCTGCAGCTTTGGTGGCGGAGCGGTTCATATCGCCCCACATCGTCGTGAGAATCGTGACATTCTTGAAAAACTCCTCGCCACAAAGCGCTTCCAACATGTCGAGATTCAGTACGGCCGATTTATTGAAGCGTTTTGGAGTGATGTCATGAACATAAAGGATACCGGCGAGGTCACAGTAGGGCGTCATGGTGTGGAACCATTTGAGAATCTCTTCGAAGACTTCCATATCAGTGCGAACTTGGTCGTTGAAGCCCGGAGTATCAATCAAGATGTAGCACTGCTCGTCGATGATGGTGGGGAACATCACAAAGGTAGTGGTGCCTACGGGGGAGAGGACAATTAGGCCGAAAGCAACGGGGAGGGCATGAGTTGGGAAAGGGAAAAAACTACCGGTGTGAATGGTATGCTCGACATGTACGTCTTCACCGGTCAACGTCTTGATGATGGAGGATTTTTCCACCCCAGTTAATCCGACCACCGCCACAAATTTGATGGAGCACCTGGAAGCCGTCAGCCATAGTGAACAAGAACTAAAGCTCAAAGACCTACATTCTCGCGGCCATCTGGATCGCATGTGCCACTGACACCTTACCAGAGAGTCCTTTGGCTTTGCTCTGAAGGTTTGCTGCCACATCCAGTGTTGTACCCACCGTGGCGTCCCAGAACTGCTTTCCCGTCTCGAGGGCCCACCCTCTACCATCATTACTTGCCTTCTGCCTGTCGCTTTTCACTGCTGTCGCTCTGGGAGGTTCCTCGGGGTCGCACAGTGGAACCGCGTCTTCTTGGTCATCTTCCCGCTCGTCGGGTGGAGGTGGTGGGGTAGCAGGCGTGGTTGGTCGTCTAACTGCTACCATGGTGCGTAGCGTGTTTGTACGTATGTGATATTGGGAGTAGGTAACGGTGGTAGAGTCAGCGAGAAGAAGAGGTTATTCTTATATGTGCACTGTACCCTGCAGCCTTAGTCGGTACAAACCCACACAGTTTGATACCAGCCCTGGGGGGGAAGGTGGAGACAAGATGGCGGAGCCAATAGGTACCCAGAGCACCCAGTGGCTATATTGTAGCACGCTCAAAAACACGGCAGCGCCCGGGCATTGGGCTGAGCGAGCAGATAGCTGGCCACCTTGGCCCGGGAGGGGGGCAGTGAAGGATCGGCGGTTGCTGGAAGGAAGGGGAAGAGGAGGAGGGATGGATATACGCCGGTACTGGGGGAGCTACACAAGCCGGTGTGAGGGGGCGGCGAACACAGAGCTGACAGGAATGGAAGCAGCATGTACATCGCCGTCCGGATAGGTCGAGTGCGATTCGACGAAACCGAAACCGGAAAATCCCAGCACAACATTCCGTCCCGCGAGCAGCTATGTGCGCTCGGACGGCCGACCACGTACCGCTTGGAGACGGCGTCCAGTTTCTTTACAGAGAGAACACCTAAGCGGAGCACGGTTAGGTATATTGGGTAGCTCGCCAGTGACTGCCTGTTGTTTAGCTCCGGACCTCCTATGATAGCATCACCCTTTCTCTTTCTCTTTGTTTCGGCCTTCCTCTCGGTTCTGCAGTCATAGGGGGCTGAGGTGCAGCAATACCGGGGAAGCTGCCGGCAGCCACTTGAATACTTCTGATCTCAACCACAGCATTCCGATCAAGGGGCGCGGTTCAGCGGAACTATAGGTGTTGGACCAGCTCTTAAGAGTAACCAACGCCGGCATAGTCCCCTGGGTCACTTCTGATAGAGTAGATGACATGTCCCCACGGTCTCGGTATCCTGAAACCGTTAGCAGGTACATGTTTAAGCATCCAGATCAGCAACCCACTGTCGGCCGTCCTTAGAACCTGTCCACAAGCGTCATCGCTCATCTCCACATGCTGGAGCCTCGGTACCCTGAGGGTGGTGAGAGCGGATGGTGTTCGGCGGGTGGCCTGGCCGCCGTAGAGGAGCGAGGGAGTGGTATGGCAGCGGGCGATGTTGGTTGGATGGGGGGCGGTATGTGTATAAGTGCAATCCTCTCCGTTGCAGAATCAGTTCTCTTGTGTGGTGTTCTAGCGTTGAGGCCATGTGATAGGTTGCACTTGCCCGGATCCGGTATTTTAGTTGGGGTACATTAGCATTGGAGCAACTTTTTAAAGGCTCGGGTATCGGGACAAACAGCCGTAAATTCTATTCGGTCCCATCTGAAACCCAAACCTGTCCCGAAACGCACCGGAAAGGACATTGGAAATTGCCAAAGGGAAGACAAAGGAAAGTCACCCCCGCCCCCTAATTCCCGCCTGCGGATGCCATGAATGAGGGTGTGGGAAGGAACAAGTGGCTGCACCTCCCCGACGCCCAGCGCCTCCGCCTCCGCTCTCCCTTCCTCTTCCCGCTCCCGGAGCTCCCATCCCGACACCTCGCTCCCTGCGTCTTCCTCGGCCGGGACCAGCCTTCCCTCGTCCGTAGTGGAGGGGGGTCTAGCATCGCCTGGCTGCATCTCCTTCCACACCTCCGCCAATCGTACTCGCAGTCAGCCTAGATATGTAGACTATGGCGGCGCGCTTTTTGTCTGGGTATCCCGTCCGCTGTCCGCGCGATGGCGGCACTGCAAGCTCCCCTTTAATGCCCTCCGCCAGGCCTGTCCTAAGAAAGGATAGCTGCGCCCGATGGAAATCACCAAAGAAACGACAAAGAAAATCGTGACAGAGAAGGGAGAACAGAAAAGGAAAGAAAAGCGTACTCCTCGTCTGCGGATGCCGTGAAGGAGGAGCGTGGGCAGGAACAGCGGCAGCTCCTTCCCCCCGGCCCCCAGCTCCTCCGCCTCCTCCTCTCATCTTTCCGCTCCCGGAGCTCCGATGAAGACGCCCCAGAGCGAGGCGTCGGAATGAGAGCTCTGGGTGCGAGAAGCAGGGGGCAGAGGCTGAGGAATGCTTACAGTACTTCCCGACGCCCTCCTTCATGGCCTCCGCAGAAGAGGATCGGGAAGGCGGCTGTTCTTTGCTCTTTCTTTTGTTTTTGTTTGTTATTTCCTTGGCGCGCTCTAACAATATATTATCTTAGGACAGGCCAGTGGGGAGGCGCAACAAGCCGCAAGGCCAGTGGAAAAGTGTGTAGATACTAGTCAAGGAAGGGTTCTAAGCGCATACATATTGCTATCGTGAAAAACACGTATTTGGACCGTTTTGATACGCGTACAGCGGGAAAACTACGCAATGATCTAGTCATCGCATGCGGTTAATGGACAAATGGTGGAGAGAGAAAAAACCCCCCTCCGCGGCAAAAGAAAGGCGGACGGACTGGTCTCGGCATTCGCTGTGAAATATGCAGATAGGGGCAAATCTCGCACGGGGCCGGGGGGGGGGGGGGGGGCGCGATTAACTACTAGGTGTTGCGCACACGCCGGGGGCAAACCGGTCAGCGGATCTAGATATTGCGGGGGCGCGGGGAATGTGCGCGCTTACAGTGCGACCGGCATCGCAGGATGTGCTCTAGCCGACGACAACCTGGCAGCGCGTACGTCACGGCCTCTCACTGATGGATATTGGAACCCCACTCGAGCGCTTCCAGTATCTGGCACTTGTGAACAAACCCGCCGCCATAGCCTACATGGGCTAGATGCGGGTACGGTTGGACACAAAAGAAAAGCGTTTGTACACAACATCACCCCGCGCGGGGGTCAGTCGAAGCGGGGCGACAAGACAAAGAGAAGGACGATGAATCACCATCAGCGGCTGAGGCCGATACGAGCATGGGTTAGATATGCTCCGCACTAGGCAGGAGTGGGTTGCACCTTTTTTTTTCCGGCAAACCTTTAAAATGCCATCGTTTTTGGCGTCTTCCTTTAAAATGCCACAGCTGGCGCTTTTCCTTTAAATTGCCACCGGTTTCGGTCATAGGCAACAACCACGAGAAAAATCTCACCACAACACACTGCACCTTAACCCAACAATCCTCAAGCATGCAAAAAGACGGCAACTCAACAGTAAATCTAGAGTCAGAAATTCGATTCTCTGGAGTCATTCAAGCAAGCGGTCATGAGTTGGGCGATTGCAGTGCACTTCCAACCGGGGCTGACTGTTATGCGCCCCATCCGAGAAAGCCACACGGTCGGCCAAAAGAGAAGCGGCTGCGCAAATGAGAACGCTGCCGCCGCGAAATTTCTGTCAGAGCTGTCACTGGGGCACTTGCGGAGGTCCCAGGAACACTGAACTCTGCGGCGCTGTAGCCAGTGTCGCGATGTGGGACGCAGCCGTAGTACTTGCCGGAGGGTCGTATGATTCCCGATGGGTGGCTTGTAGATACCTGCGAGGAGTTTAATAAGAGTTGTGTTGGGGGGGTTTTTCTGGCTGTTGCTGCCTACGCCCGAAACCGGTGGTATTCTAAAGGAAAAGCGCCAGCTGTGGCATTTTAAAGGTTTGCCGTTTTTTTTTGTTTATTCATTAACCGCATGCGGCCAATAACCGAGATCAATGGAGTGGTGCTGCGGCTGCCATGGCACGCCTCGGACTGCATGGTGCGAGTGAGAGCGGATGGAGAAGATCGGCGTCCGGATCAGGTCCGCCGGTCGCGCCGACACAGCCGCCGCTCCATACGTACGCAACTATATAGCGCTTTACATGCCACGTGTTTGCGTCCTTTGCGCCCAGCTGTACAACACTCCGGAGGACATGGAGAATGCACACTGCATCCGGCGCGCCGAGCGAAACAGCATCCATGCAGAGTCTCTACGCTGGAGCCTACACCGAAAGACTGTCCGCGCGGGATACGAAAGCGCGGAAGCCGACAAGGGTTTCCAGACTCTGCACGGCATTGGAGGATGACTCTGTCCTTTGTCTGTCGGATTGGCGTATTGTGTAGTTATTGCTGATGTCGCCCAGACTCAGTCAATGCCACTAGCCTTCTTTCGCTGAGGAAAACTGACCGAACGACGCGCGCGGTGCGCTAGCCCCCCCGGACGGGCAGACTGAACGCCATTGCGACCACCACGTCCCCAGACCCCGCACTGGGCGAGGAAGCGCCGGAGAAGCACCCCCGACAGCGATGCTGACGGAGGGGCGGGCGGGAGCACGGAAGGTGGCGGTGATAACGGGGACAGGGACGGCCCCCCAGGGAGAAGCCAGGAGGAAGCGCCCGCGGGCCACTGGCAGCGGCTCTGGGGCTGGGGCGTCACCGCGGGAAGGGCGGAGACGGCTCCGAGAGCAGCGCAGATGCCAACGGGTCCTTCCGACAGAGGTGCGGCAGCAGCTCATGCGCGCCGCGGTGAAACGGAAAGAGATGGGCTCGGGTGAATACGAGGAATTCTGCGTCCAACCGGAATCAGTAGAGAACCCAGATCCGTCCTTCGTATGGCAAAGGCGCTCGAGTCACCAGAGAATGGGGTTTCTTTCTGTTCCCTGCTCTTCATTACGAGATAGCCCTTTCCATAGCTGCATAGCTGTGGTCCGCCCTACCTGTTTTGCTAGTTGCTCAATGCTCATTCGTTGGCGCTCAGCCTTTCTTCCAGGCATTCAGGTATGCTGCATGCAGAGCCGTGGTTGTGTTTGCTATCTTTGATGGTGGAAGACATGTTTGCTGCACGGCCCATGTGGTGACCGTTGGAATCGCACCGGCAAATCCATTTGCGGCAGGCGGAGCTGCACGGCCCACCCAACGTCTCAAAGACTGCGAGGAGGAACAGCACAAGTGAAGGGGAGTATGTAAATATCTGCAAACTGCCGGGCTCGCGGGCCGACCGGCAACGCCGATTGCGGACGATGACTCCCAATTGATCCTGCTTGCGCAAACCGTTTCAGCGATAAAAATATGTCCCATCCGTCCATATCCCCCCCTCAGCCCCGCTCTCGCTGGGGACTGTCCACCGCCCCCACCGCGCGCGACGCTATATAATGGGCGTTCGTTCTTCTTTCCGGCAAAGACTCCACACCCTCAGACAGATACCCCAACTCTTGCTCCCCCATTACTTCGAGTACCCATCCCCATATCTACCAGCGACGCACCAAAGGACGAAGTCATGTTTCCAATTGTAAACCATAAGCCGCTGTCGTCTCCGCCGCTACAGCAGGCGGGAGCATGGCCGGCCGAAGATGCCACGAAGGAGGCCGCAGAAGAGGTCACAGGGGGGTGCACAAAGCACTCCACTCCGAAGGACTCGTTAGGGAACACGCAGGTCTTCCAGGGCGGCGAGCTCGATAGGCTGTTCAAGACGATCGATCAGCTTCGAGAGTGCGGCGTCAGCGAGGACATCTCGCTGCCACAGGTATCCACTCCCCCGCCGCCTCCCCAGACCGTAGCAGTGGCCTGTGTTCTAACCGTTCGATCTCCAGCTCGTGGTGGTCGGCGACCAATCGAGCGGAAAATCCTCTGTTCTCGAGGTGAGTTTCCCCCCCGACGCAGGCGTGGTGTGGCAAGCTGGCGATGCTGACCGTCACAGGCTCTCACGCAGATCCCCTTCCCGATCGCGAGCACGTTGTGCACGCGCTACGCCACGCAGATAAACTTCCGGCGGGCTGTGGACGAGCGGATAGTCGTGACCATTATACCGTCAAAGCACAGCGAGAGCGGGCGTGCCCATTTGCTCCGAAAGTTCTCCCGGACTCCTAAGCAACTCACTCCGGGTTCCTTCGCGGAAATTCTTGCCGAGGTATGTTTTTCCCAAAAAAAAATGGGCGTTGCTGACGGGTGCGGGCGTAATCGTAGGCGTCGGAGGCGATGGGACTGCCGAGGCCTGGCCAGGAGTGCCCCGTCGGATCCAGTGCTCGCTTCTCCGACGACGTGCTCAGGATCGAGCTTTGCGGCCCGTCACGTCTCCATTTCAGTGTCGTCGATGTCCCTGGGTTGTTCCACTGTAAGCGGCCCGGTTCAGCGTTTGTCGCTCGGTCGTTCCTACTTGCTGACTGATGCTGTGCGAAGGTGCTACTGCCCACCAGACGGAGGAGGACGCCCTGATCGTCGAGAATATGGTCAAGGGGTACATTGGGGAGAGTCGGACTATAATCCTGTTAGGGTTCCCATTCCCCGCGAGCAAATAGTGAGCTAACTATCCCACCATCCCGCCAGAGCGGTTGCATCCGCCATCAACGAGACGGCCAACCAGCAGGTCTTCCGTCTCGCTAAAGAAGCGGACCCGAAGGGCCTTCGCACCGTCGGTCTCCTGACGAAGCCGGATGCCGTCCAGGCCGGCGACGAAGACCGTGTGATCGACGTCGCGCTGAACCGCGTAACGCATCTCAACCACGGCTGGTTCCTGGTGCGCAACCGGTCGACGGACGACGTCAAGAAGGGTGTCACTCTTGAGGGACGCCTTCGCAACGAACGAGCATTCTTCCAGACCGTTCCCTGGCGGAACCTCGACAAGGAGCGGGTCGGAATCCAATCGCTGGAGGTATTCCTCCGCAAGCTCCTGCACAACCACGTGCGCAAGGAGTACCCGATCTTGGTGAAGGAGCTTGAACGGAAGGTTTCCGTGGTACGGGACCGGGTCAAGAACCTCGGCCCGCCGCGGGAGACGGCCGACCAACAGCGTTTGGTCATCATCGAAGTTGCGACACGCTTTCAGCACGCTGCGCGCGACGCGCTGATGGGGTTCTACCGGCTCATGCTCAAGGAAAAGGACCTTCGTCTGCGCACGAGCATCCGCGTGCTGAACGACGACTTCGCCAACGAAGTCAAGACGGAGGGGCACCTCTTCGACTTCGCAGCGACGGACGAGAAAAGCGTGGCGAAGATCCATGCGTGGATCCTCGGCGTGCACCGCGAATCGCGCGGCGTCGAGCTCGAAGGCTTGGTTAATTATGAAGTTTTCAAGTCGCTATTCCACGAGCAGACGGCCAAGTGGGAGAAAATCGCGATGGACCATGTCTCCGCCGTCCACCTCGAAGTGAACGAATTCGTGCAGCGCCTGATGGAGGTCCAGTGTCCCGACACCGACCTGTGTTCGAAGCTGGGGACGTACCTGAGTCCGTACTTCGACGAGACGTTGGACGGTGCGATTGAAGAGCTGCAGAAGATCCTGGTCGTGGAGCGCGGCGAATTTATGCTGACCTACGATGACGGCTTCGTGGCGTCGCTCGAGGCCATCCGTATGGAGCGGATGGTCGGAGAGATCACAGCCAATTCTGCGGGGCGGGGGTCGGCCACGAAAGACGGCGTCGAGGTGTGGAACTGGGAGACCGTCAAGTCGTCAATCCAGGATTGCTACCGCACCCGCCAGGAACAGGGCGTACTCGAGATCTACGACTATCTCAAGTCGTACTACAAGGCGGCACGAACCCGCTTCATCGACTGCGTCTGCCTCCAGGTCGTCGAGAGACACTTTCTCGGCATGGACGGAACCGTCCAGATCTTCTCGCCGGCCCTCGTCGCGAGGATGTCGAACGAGACCCTGCAGACCCTCGCGGGTGAGGAACTGACTGTCGTCAACGAGAGGCGCCGGCTGACCGAGAGGCTCGAGAGGCTCGAGAAGGCGAGGCGTATCGCTACTTCTGGATGGCGCTGATGGCTGGGCTGGGTCGTCGTGAGGGAGTGGGGCAATTTTCTTTTTATGTTTTTCGGGCCATTTGTTATGGATTATGTATTACCTGGGGAGAATCGTGTATTTATTTATTTTTACTCTATGGAAGGAAAGATGTTCGATGTTTTGAGTCCGTCGTGGTGGTGATGCCGTAAAACCCAGCATAAGAGTCCCCCACAATAGATACGAGTTTAGCGCGCAGTAACGCGCGCTAGTGCGTTGAGGGTTAGCGTGGGAGTGGCAATAGAACGTCATCCAAGTAATTACGGCTGACGCTCGTGAGTAGACATGATCTATGGCAGTGAGCTGGCGCCCTCTGAGCTGAGCAGCATCGCGAGACCTTTACAAAGCACCCCACGGAGACCAAGTCAACAGGAATCACTGGGGCAATAACGGAGAACGGCGGAGAGACAGGTGACCGCAAACCCCTCGCGCAAGTTCCCTTTTGGGGGAAACGGGCGTTCACGACTGCATTCAAAATTGGGGGTCTTGTCATACCACGCGACATATGGCAGGATAGGTGATAACAAAGGCAGTTGGAGCTCCGACGGCTAAGGAGGTGTGCGAACGTTAGTTACAACCTAAAAACGATGGTATCTGAGACCACCATATCAATGGAGGGACCCAAGAATTGGAAGCGTGCGCCCGCTATTGGTGGTTCCGCCTGGTAAGAAAGGTAAGCCTGTCACCAAGTTCTTGAGCCTCGCGCACTGCCGCAGCGGCTGGACCCGAGGCGGTGCAAACTCTCGGCACGATCGGCGGGAAATCTTTCTGTTGAACGAGTCAGTTTAGCTAGAAGACATATGCAAGGGACTGGAAGGAGTACGTAGGCGGTATGTGGCTGTAGAGCTGTTCCCTAGTATCGGCGATACCGAAGATGGTGGTGTGTTGGAGAAATGAGGAGGCTGCGCTGGTGAATACGATACTGATGAAGCACCAAGCGCTCGACGGGCGCGCCAAGTCTGCCAAGAATGGCGCTAACTGCTTGAGGTGGGAGGACTGTTATGCGAGATCGGTAGGTAAGTATGTAATCGCGTGCGACCTATGTAGAGTCTGTCACGATGACGATCGAGTGCGGCAGTGTAGGCCGGTGACAGGTGACAGGTGAGCGGTGGTGCTTCTATGTAGCCCAACCTGCCTACTTGAGTGGGCCAATGGCGAGGCTTGCAGTAGAGAGGATGCATGGCCCGCGTTTTTAGCTGGGGTTCGAGGTTCGGCTACCAAACTCATAGATATCGGCTACATACCGTGCATCCTCTCTACCTGTAGAAGTAACTTTTGCTGGCGCTGTTGGATGAAAGCGGGTTTATCTGTGAGTCTGCCTCTTAGTGTATGCGCCAGCAATGTTTCCAGTCAGCAACATGGCGCAGCGGAAGCGCGCCGGGCTCATAACCCGGAGGTCCCTCGATCGAAACGAGGTGTTGCTATTTACTTTTTTTTTTCCTGTCTCCGCCCCGCACCCCCCCCCCCGACCCACCGACGAGGCGCTCAATCACTACCGTACACGACCTACTGCTCCAAGACCCGTTGTGCTTCCTCCAGCTCCTCCTTGACCACCTCCCCCGGCCTGTCGATCACGCTAAACCCATCCTCGAGCACCTCGATCAGTTGATCCAGCCTTTCGACCACACAGTCGATAAAGTCATGCTCTCGGATCGCCGTATTCCCCGCATGGCCGACGAGCACGGTCGCGGCGCCGGCGCTCCGTCCGGCAGCTATATCGTCGATGGAGTCGCCGACCATGATCACGTGCGCGGGCTCGCAGCCCCACAAGTGGGCGATGTGACGGATCCCATCGGGCGCAGGCTTCGGGGGGAGGAACTCTCTGGTGATGATGGGATCGAAGCCGTGCCGCCGGCCGAGATGGGTCGTGAGGAGGTGCCGGACGGGGGCGGGGTAGTTCCTGGTCAGGATGGCCTTACGGATGCCGCGGCGGGCGAGGTACTCGAGCAGGGGCTCAACGCCGGGCGCGACCGACGCCGCACGCATTGCCTCGTCCTCGACGCGCTCGACCAGCGCCATCGCCGCCGTCGACGTGGCCACGTGCGTCAGGATGTCGGTCCCCGCGGGAACCCCCAGCAGCGTCCGTATCTTCGCGAACATGCACGGCTGCGGACTCGTCAGCGTCCCGTCCATGTCGAAGATCACGCCTGCGAGTGCGGGCGCTGCGCTGCTGCCGCCGCTACCGCTGAGCGGCAGGAATCGGTGTCGGCTGTGTAGAGACATCACTGGTGGTAGTGGTGGGGGTTTGGATGAAGCCACCGCGCCGTCAGGGGGTGCCGCTGCGTCGCTAGTACGGTCCGCGCTGCATCGGCCGTCGCGGTGAGGCAGGTAGGGGTTGTTTGCGCGCCATCGCCGATCACTCGGGATCACCTTCCAGAATATAGTGCGCCCAATCGGCGAGCGTCTAGCCCTACGATCTATATAGGTCGCATGCGATTAATAGACGAACGGAAAAACAGGCGAGCGTCTAGCCGTGAGCTTTGCGGATCGCGCGCTGAGCAAGGACAGCGGTGAGTGAGCTGAATCTCGAATATCGCGCACTACCGGCTAGATAGGGCCTTTGGAGAACGAATTGGGAGAATCGTCCGAAAACTTTTTGAACCGAACCGGACCGAAGAGTCGGAGTCGCATTATGCTGCACTACCAGCGCGTTCTTCCGGAGTCGGGCCTGTGATTGTGGCTTGCGCGAGTTATCTCTGCCGGAGCGCCCCACACTACTGCCTGTGGGTACCTAGGTGAATAGGTATCGGTGGCTTCGTCATCTGCCATGACTAGGGCAGCACAGTGCGTATATAGTTACTGCTCCACTCGTTGCTCATCGCCAACACCGCGCTCGCGATGCTGCAGAAGAACATTGGCCACTCCGGCAGCCGACGATGATTCGCGTGTGCACGCCGCCAAGGTTTCACCTACGCGCCGCTGTGCGCAGCGCCGAACCCGGGATGCGCGTTGCCCGGACGAATTGCTTCCACCACTATCGTCGTCCGAGAACAGGGCCGAAAACCCACGCCAGCCGACGAAGAGCAGCAGAGCGGCGGTTGGCGCGGTGGGTGAGAGCAGTTGGAGACGGAACGGGATAGCACGCACCGGAATCCGTAGAGGTGAGTGCGGAAGGGAGTGCGGGTAACTAATGGCGATCAGACACTTCCCAATCGGCTGGGCGTGAGTACGAACCTCCTTCCGTGAGCCCGTCGGCTCCCAAAGCACGGTAGATACCCAGAACCGGTTCTTTCGGCGGTGGTGAGGAACGGTCGAGCAGCCGCAAGTGGCAGCAATACGGAGGATAGGGACGCGGCCTAACATGTACGGTTTTAGCTTTTGTCGTCGGGAAGCGGCAGACCAATGGATGGAAATGATTGTATAGCGATGGAGAGAAGATCTCAGCAGCGCCCACCATCGGGCGCCTGCGCTGTTTGCGAGGTAAGTATGGAAGGACGGAACTCTTTGAGGTAGTTACTCTTGTACGGATATATCTTCGGGGGCAGCATGCCATCTCACTCGCTGTAGTCCATCCCCACGAGGCGATTACATAATCAATATTATCGGCCGGAGATTCCAATCACGCATTCATGGAGGTGCGGCGGTGGCCTTCTATTCTACCACTGTGGGGTATGCCAATGCCGCCGCGGCGCAAAACACAGGAGTAAAGTTGCACTGGTCCACGCCGCAAGGCGCTTCTGCCCGAAGCCCCCGCCCTCCCAGCCTGTTCTCGAGAGGCGGAACCACGTTCGCATCCACAGAAATCCTCTTTCTGAGCGCTTTGGGAGGGTAAACCTATGGGGATGGGCCGATGCGCGATTGCTGTGGCTTTGAGGAGCACGACAATGTTTGTGTCTCCATTGGTTGCCGAGTCAACTGCGTAGCCCACATTGCGGATCACGAGGCTCGCGTCTCGTTCTAGCCTGAGCTGTAGCCAATAACCCTGTGGTGTCGCAAATTTACCCTGTTGGGCAATTTCCAGCGAGCATGCAGCAAATTCACCCAATGCGGAAGTAGGCTAACCGCTTCCGCGGTAGCCCGCACACTTATCGCACGCTTGGAGTCATTCTTGTCGCCGAAGGCAGCAAGAAAGTACACGGCTCTAGAGCTCTCAGGAGCTCACTGGACGGACAAAAGCCCCACCCCGCACCCACCACAAACCACCACTCTCCCTCCACCACCTCCTCCACCGCTCACCGTTTGCAATCACCTCTCACTTCTCTTCCTCCTCCTCCTCCTCGTCGTGCTCTCTCTATTCTGCTGTGAAGATCCTGCTCCCTCTCTGCACGTCTTTTGTCGTTTATCACCCCCTTCTGTTCGGCTGTCGACTTGCTCCCGTCTTCACGTCTCGCTTGGATCCCACGACGAAGGGAAACTCATCGGTCGCCGCCACTTGTCCCCGACACGATAATAACTGCTCGACGACAGTTCTCGGCTTGCCGGCTGTCATTTCCGCTCGGGCGCTCGACAGCTGGACGAAGCTTCACTCTCATAAGTGCCACAGCACGTACTCGAGGGACGGAACCTTGTGTAGCGGACACGGCAATCCGATATGTATCGAGGTGAGTACTAAGTCGTGGCGAGGCTGCA
>Ga0307516_10001441_pt1 | contig 32847 bp, 44 predicted proteins | sample 19_EM_MG_FD_203310 | JGI IMG/M metagenome (GOLD analysis project Ga0307516, IMG submission 203310) | Populus trichocarpa ectomycorrhiza microbial communities from riparian zone in the Pacific Northwest, United States - 19_EM | ecosystem: Host-associated > Plants > Roots > Unclassified | place...
AAAGCGCTGGTCCGGGCTCATAACCTGTTGAAAGTGATGAACGTGTGTATTGTCTAAGTAAGGCTGAAGCCTCGAGAGAAAGGAGAATATAGGGGCAGGTCCATACCTGCCCGCCATGACTAAGCAACGAGTGAGATATTACAACACGGCCGGCGGGCCGGAAAACGAGGGAGATCTCATGATTGACTAGTGTCTTACCATATTTTGGGCGCGGGTGGGTTTCCAGGTTTTCGACTGCAACTAAACCATTACTGGAAGCTCTCGGCATCCACCACAACAGATATAATATCATACACACCTTGCAGAGCACTGGAAATACAAGACAAACGAGATTATCCAAGAATTCTGTTAGCCGGAGAAGAGATGGTGGAACTGTAAGCGAAATCCGGTGGGTATTGCGCTGCGGGTGGGTTTCCTGTTACTGAGAGCTTTCGGCCGCCACCATAATAACAGGCAGAAAATTGTACATACCCGGAAGAGCACCGGAAACGTAAGGCTATCAAGATTATTCAAAAATTTCGTTAATCGAAGAAGAGATGGTGGAGTTGTAAGGGAAATCAGGTCCGCATTTCTTGGGTTGTGGGCGGGTTCCCGGGCCACACCAAACCCGCTACCAGGAGGTTCCGGCCACCAACACAACAACAGAGAGAGGATCGAACATGCGCGGAAGAGCGCCGGGAAGATAAGGCAAACAGGCTCATCTAAAAAAAATTGTTAATTGGAGAAGAGACGGTGGAGCCGCCATGCGCGACAATACCCTTTCTGACCGATAGTACTGGCTTTGGCCCGCGGGCGCCCGCCGGGCCGACCCGGGCCAAGGCAGTTCGGCCGCTGGCCCCACCCAGTCGGACTGGGCCATCCCAAAAGCCCGCGGGCTATCCGCGGGCCGGCCGGACTATTGAGACCCCTGCTTGCAGCAAGTTGCTGAACCACGGGATAGTCGGTGTCTCATATCCTACAGAGTCTCATCGCCATTCGGTTCTTATTCCCTCCTTTCGCGAACAGACCACAGCCGGAGAGTATGTATGGTACACGGTTTGGCGGTTGCAAGAAGCGATAGAAACATTAACGACTGACTACGCACGTAGTATACCGCCCACGCGCCTCCACAACCTTCTTGATGCTCTCCGGCCCACTGCGCGATAAAGGCTCGAAATAGTCCCATGTAGGCAAGTCCGGATTTCCCTCCTCATCGCCCACCCAGTCCTCTCGGAGCCACATAGGCGGGGGTAATTCTGCTCAAAAACTGCCCGCACTCGAGCCCAAGCATGTTTATTGGGGCAACTCCACCGTCTCCACAAACCTGCCCTGCAGCCCCCTGCACCCGGGCGCTATCGAGCCAAACCAGTTCCCCACAGCTGGCCCACTGTGAATCTCAGCAATTTCTTGCACGAAGACTCCCCACCTGTGGACTGTCTCTCGATGCACCCGTCCTTCCTCTCACTTCGCTCGCGGAGAGACCAGAATCTCGTAGTGCCCCAAGGTGGCCTTTCTTCCCGGCAGTAAGTCGTCCTTGTGGGAAATCCATTTGAACGTCATCGTGGTGGTGGTGTGGTAACTTGTAAAGTTATGCGATGTTGTGATTCCTTTTCTGGGTGGTGCTGGGAGCCTGGGGCTAGCGTAGTCTAGGCGCGCCAAGCGTGGCAGTAGTGTGATCGAATCCGCCCTCAGTGCCAGATATGTATCGTGAGTGGACAACTATCCAGGTGCCATTCGTTTTTTTTGAGTGACGAAGCAGCGAGCGAGGAGTGATGCCACTGACTTGTAGTTAATGACGAAAAACTGGCCGAAATTCAAAATTACGTGCCTGCGACAGAGGGGTACGATAAGTTCGAACGGCCGTGGCGAGGCAATCGCAATGCACGTCTGGGTGTCGCTAACATGGGCTCTCTTGGGACTGGGAACTGCTGATACCCATCCCGTCGATCCGCTCACCATGCAATCCGAGGATGTTTTACCTCACGCACTGCTTGGTCATTCTATTTTTGGTTCATGAAGGAGCACTCAAATTACCTAAAACGGTTCAGCGTTATTCCTGAAATCGCTATGCAGTGCGCTCCAAGTGTGTTGGATGCGGCATATCTAATGGGCGGTGTTTGTACTCAGATGCATATGTGGTCAGACGTGGGTTAGTCAGCTCGAGGCTAATAAGCGAGTATGTAGTTCTATCTACATCCTGTACACATCCCTTGATCACAGGGTCACAATATAATCCTCAGTCCCACCGCCTTCCTTTTGTAAGTGCCTTGTTTTGCCTCCTTGGAACGGGTCTTCAGTATGTACAGTAGTTGACAGAGGCGACCATACACGATAGAGTAGCTAGCCTGTTGGCTTGCCTCAATTAAATACCGCCCTGTCCATTGCTGTGGCGATAGTTGTAGTTGTATTTCATGCAGAAGTTGCAGAACCTTCCGAGTGCTCGAAAGAATGCTTCTATCTGGGCGGAGATACTCAGCGGTTCTACATAGATATGTAGTCTATGGTTGGGAAGCCAAGAGTCTCTAGCGTGCCAAGCACGCAACACCGAAAGTAGTGGCCGGTCGCGTTTTCTTGGTACTTATAATAGTGCGAATCCCCGCTCCGCTTCGTTGTCAAGTCTCCACCTACTTAAGTACGCAACCCCACAACATGTCCCAACAACTGCCCTCCAAGAACATCTTTCCCAATGCTAGCTTGGATTGCGATGTTAACAGCTACGCCCATGAGTCCGATTTGACTGCCGTCCGTGTCGATAAGGCTGAGTTTATCAAGATCTGCGAGAACGCCTCAGTGTTCCCTAAGGGTACATATGAAGTGTGCATTTATACCTGCGGCCTCAGGTCAATTGCCACTGCTCATGGTAGCCCCCCAAAACCATCGGCCGGAAGTTGTTGGCAGCTCTGACATGGGGGATTTTCTTGGTAAATATGTAGCCTCCCAGACAATCACAGCACTTGGCAGCATCGCTGGAGTGATCGAGGAGTGGTCCAGAAATACGCGCTTGGACCCGGTACCTGACGTCAAAGCGCTGTCGAAGATGTCGAAGGAAGAGGCGGTGGCTTTGGCTACAACGAAGAGGAGGATACCGTATACCTTTTTTTTGAAACGTGGCCCCTCTTGTAGGTATCTCCGCACTGGATAACTACTAGTATACTCGGCCACTGACGCCGTCTATCTACTCCATTCTAGTTCGCCGGTGATTTGGTTGCTTGGCCCGCTACTATACACACCGATGTTCCTTCACTCAGTCAGTCGAATAAACGTGAAATTCTCCTTCCGCAAGAGTCCAGTTATATCATCGAAGACCCAATCGTGCAACGCTGAGCGGCGGCTGACCTAAGACGACGTTCGACCGATTACGTATTATATCTGGGAGCCGGGCGGCCTCACCATGAGTAGGGGGGAAGAGCCCACAAAACGTGATGGCTCTGGGCCGAGGCAGCTCCCGTCCCGGCCCACCGGCACTGGCGAAGAGCCCGTGCATATACACCCACAGCCACGACCCATATACGCAACCCGAATGCTAAGATGATGAAGCAAAAGGAAAGAGAATGGATGGCCTCTCGTCGTGAAGCCAGAGCTATTCTATCCACCGGAAAATTTTGTCCGTCACTTCCAACTTGTTCTTTGGTAGGAACAGTCTATGTACATCAATATGCTGTCTATCCCCTCGATCGTAGCGGCTGGTGCGTGCGCGGCCACACGAACGTCCTGTAGTAGCCCGTCAAGGCCATCGAGATCAGCCGCCCGGCAATCGTGCGGGATTTCGCTGTCGTCCGTTGAGTCGCGTCAGTCAACTAGTCGGTCCATTGCGGAGCCGGCGGGAATGAGAGGAGGAGGGGAGGGGAGGGAAAGAGGTAGTCGCTTTTCTTCGCCATGGGTCGGGCAGAGGGGCGGTGGCTGCGTGCGGTGGGTGTGCGATGCTTTGGATCGAGGGGCCGGGTTGGTCGAAGATGCCCGTCGAGCGAGGCGCGGGCATGCGATGGGCTGCTCGGTCGCGCGCTGCTACCTTCCGACACGGCCGCTGACATGTATAAGTATGTTCCTAGTGAAGAGGCGGGTTGGAGAGTGAGCGCGGGTGATAGCTGAACCGTATTTGCAGATCGCCAGACTCCTTCAGGAAACGCCCTAGACGACAGAACTGTCGCGGTCGAGCGCGTGAGGCGGCGATCTACAGACAGAAGTGGCGTGGGCCACGGCAAAGTGGACGCGAGCGCGTGGAGTGCGTCGATCCGGCCATGTAGCTCTGTACTCCACACGACCAAGGACGTGGCGTACGTAGACCATCGATCGAGCCGACAGCCAGCTCCAGCTGCACGACCAGCACCGCCGCCCGCATCCACCAACACCCGGTAGCCATTCAGCAGTCTCTTTCCCACACGATGGCCAGGCACAGCCCGCCCGACAACTCGCGGCCCAAGAACTTCGAACCCGCCGACGACGACGGCGCGGGGCCAGACGTGAACCAGTAACAGGTGTCAGATCTAGACGTCCGGTGCGCTTCAGTGGTGGAGGAAAGTGGCACCAACGGGACAAGAGAGGCACCGGTGGACAAAGGATGTCCCGGCGGAGAAACTGTATATATACAGAACCTGTTGCTCACGACGATGTAAGGGTATCGAACAACCAATCTCTATTTCTCTATTTATCGCTATTTATCTGACAGGTTATGAGCCCGGATTGACGCTCTCAATCCTTTAACCTATCGATATTCCGACCCAGCCTTCATTACAGTACCGCGTCATTGACATTATGACCGACTCCTCCATGTACACCTGCAAGCACGGCTCGGTGCCCTTCCTCGGCTCAAGAAACTACTACTCCTGGAAGAACCACATTATGAACCTCCTAGCTATGGACGGCTCCCTTGAGATTGTCCTGGGAACGGAGCCCGCACCGGCAGCCAACGCAACACAGGTTCGAGGTTTTCGAAAGCGATCGAACCGAGCATTTGGCATGACCTGGTCATCGTCTGAGCCCAGTATTCGTACGTTCCTGAACCGCTTTGGCCACCGTGATCCCCATGGAGTATGGGAATCTCTCGGACAACGTTATGATATTGCAGCGTCACAGTCTGCACGCGTCGCAACCCTCGCCCGTCTCCACTCCGCTGCCATGAAGCCAGGTACCTCGGTATCAGACTACATCTCCTCACTTTCGGACATTTGCCAGGCTGGAAGGGACTAGTTACAGTTACTGAAAGAAGTTTGACTATGCGTGTCCTTGCAACCCTTCCCGATCAATTCGCCAACATCGTGGACATTCTGAAGAATAGACCCATCGAGGAGCAAACCCTAAATTCTATCAGTACAGTTCTAATTGAACACGAAACGGCACGAGCTCTTCGTGACGCCACTGGCTCAAATTCGAATCTGGCTGGCACCTCTGGACAAGCCATGACTGTCAATGCAAAAGGTGGTAAGTATCGAGGAAAGCATACCAAAGGAAAAGGTAAGGGGGGACGCAACCCCGCAATCGAAAACCGGAAACCTCTGACCCAGTACGCTGTACTGCACGAAGAAAGGATACAAGGCAGCCGATTGCCGCACCAAGGCAGCAGCCGTTGGGCTGAAAAAGGGAAGAGAAGAAAGGCATGGAAACTCCCCATCATTTCCGAGCTTAAGCCTTATTGCAAGCTTTGAGATTTTGGAGAACTTTGGCTGCCATGATCTCACTATATAGGGTCGCATGCGAGTGATGATATAAACAAAAAACCTGATCGCACGCTAGTGCCGCGCGAGTTTGTTGCCATTGGTGTAGCGGCAGCTCGAAAGGTTGCTTCTATATAAACGATGACGTCTATCTGGGAGTGAAGGTATCATATGTACATACTCTGCGGTTCTAGATATCTATATTGTTGGGGACGCATACATGCCAAGGGTCTCTAGTGTGCCAAGCACGCAACACTGAATGTGGTGGTTTTCTTGGTACATAGATACCGTATTTCTATCCTATAGCCCTCTTCGCTTGATTATCAAGTCTCCACTTACATACATACACAGCACCACGCACGACATGCCCCGAGAACTGCCCTCCAAGAACATCGTTCCCAATGCTAGCTCGGATCCCGACATTAACAGCTACACCTATCAGTCCAATCCGTATATTATCCCTGTCGATAAGGCCAAATTTATCAGGCTCTGCGAGAACGCCTCAGTGTTCCCTGAGGGCTCATATCAAGTATACTCTTATCCCAGCGACGGCTCCCAGTCAAGTGCCAGAGGTTGTGGTAGTCCTCCCTGCCCCCGAAACCACCGGCCGGAAGTTTTTGGCAGCTCTGACATGGGGATTTCTTGGTAAATAGCCTCCCAGACAATCACAGCGCTTGCCAGCGTCGTTGGAGTGATCGAGGAACGGTCCAGAAATACGTACTTGGTACAGCCGCCCAACATCAGTGTGCTGTTGGAGATGTCGAAGGAAGAGGCGACGGCTTTGGCTGCAACGAAGAGGAGGGTACCGTACACCTTTCGTTTGGAACCTGGCCCCTCTTGTGGGTATCTCCGCTCTGGATAACTACGAGTACTCTTGGTCACTGACACAGTTTATCTACTCTACTCTAGTTCACCAGTGATTTGATTGTTTGGCCGATACATACACACCGATGTTCCTTCACTCAGTCATTCGAATAAATGTGAAATTCTTCTTCCGCAAGAGTCCAGTTATATCACCGAAGCCCCAACCGTGCAATGCCGACCTAAGACGGCTCTCGGCCGATAATGTATTATACTTGGGCGCTGGGCGGCCTCACCGTGAGTAGGGGGAAAGAGGCCACAACGTGACGGCTTTGGTGCGAGGCAGTTTCTGTTTCGGCTCATCCGTAGTGGCAAGAGCCCCGTGTATATATGTATATACCACAGCCACGACCCATATATGTATCCCGAATGCTAAGGTGATGGAACAAAACAAAAGAAAGCATGGCTTCTCGTCGCGAAGCCAAAACTGCTCTATCCCCCGGGAAAAGATTGTGCGTCACTTCCAACTGGTTCTCCGGTAGGAACAGTCTGCATCAAGTTATCAACATGCTGTCTATAGCGAAGGCAGAACGTAGAGCTCACCGTAAAGACCGACAATAGGCATCCACCTGCCTGGGGCGGCGACCATGTGCCAGTTCATCTCCATATCGCCCCCCAATATCCGACCTGCCGCAGTGGCGCGTTTGGAGGTTCCGTAGGCACGATGTATGACTAAAGTCGATGAGCCCGGTAACTTCGCAAACTAGGGGATCTTCGGGATGCAGAGCTGGGGACCTGAATCTCTGCCCTTCCTTGCACGAATGCCACCGTAGATCCAACAGGAAGCCTCTGGAGCAGATCCCCCCAACTCCTTCTGCAGATGCCAGCGGTATCCGACGGATGGCGCGCTCCCTCTCTTCGCGGGACCCGGTACGCCATCTTGCGACCTGCGAAGAAACTCCAGTAACGCACACTGCCCTTCATTAATCTCGTCTCCGCTCGCGTATACGGCGGGTGAGGATCGGAGTCCCCCGTGACGTCGCCGCCCGGCTCGCTCTCGGTCGGGGGTGTCGCTGGAGCCGCGAAACACATAGGTATGTCCTCAAGAGGAGTTGGAACTTGAAACCGACGAATGTACGCCTCGTCGGTCGATATCCACTTGCCAATCGTCCTCGGTGAGATGGGCCCAGCGGTAACAGAACGCGGCGGTAGCGAGACGATCCCCCCCCCCCCTCCCAACCCTAGTGGATGGACCACAGCGGGGATCCGTTTGTGATGTCTTTCTCGCGGCAACTTCGCTGTATCGTTCTTTTTCTGACGCTGAGCACGGCATTCTGCGAAGGGAACCTGCAGCGGTGCTCTGGTGATGGTGTCGAGCATCGCTTCGTCTTTGTGCGCGCTCAGTCGACGGATCGTACGCGGAGGGAGGCGGTGGCAGGTTCTCGCCGCCGGGCTCCCAACCTTGGACTATTGTTCTCGATGCACCCGTCCTTCTGCTCACTTCGCTCACGGAGTGACCGGAATCTCGTACTAGTAGGGCCGCAAGCTAGCCCTTCTTCCAGGTAGTAACTAAGCGTGGAGTCATCCTTCGGGGAAATTCGGTCGAATGTCATCGTGGTGGTGGTGTAGTGACATGGCTTTGGGTGTCACTCAGCGGCATCGTGAGTGCTCGAAAGGATGTTTCTATATAAACGATGACGTCTATCTTGGAGTGAAGGTATGTACTCTGCGGTTCTACATATCTATATTGTTGGGGACGCATACATTCCAAGGGTCTCTAGTGTGCCAAGCACGCAACACTGAATGGGGTGGCCGGTCGCGTTTTCTTGGTATATAGATACCTTGTTTCTATCCCCTCCGCTTAGTTGTCAAGTCTCCACTTACTTACACAGACCCCCGCACAACATGTACCAAGGACTGCCCTCCAAGAACATCGTTCCCAACGCTAGCTTGGATACCGACATTAACAGCTACACCTATCTGTCTGGTTCGACTATTGTCCCTGTCGATAAGGCGAAGTTTATCAAGATCTGCGAGAATGCCTCAGTGTTCCCTGAGGGCACATATTCAGTATACGCTTATCCCAGCGGCACCTCCCAGTCAAGTTCCAGAGGTTGGTCCCCTAGAATCAGCGGCCGGAAGTTGTTGGCAGCTCTGACATATTTTCTTGGTAAATAGCTTCCCTGCCAATCAGACCGCTTGCCAGCGTCGCTCGAGTGATCAAGGAGCGGTCCAGGAGTACGTGCTTTGTACAGCCGCCCAACATCAAAGCGCTGTCGGAGATGTCGAAGGAAGAGGCGACGGCTTTGGCTACAACGAAGAAGAGGGTGCCGTATACCTTTTGTTTGGAACATGAGCCCCTCTTGTAGGTGTCTCCGCTCTGGATAACTACGAGTACAATTGGTCACTGACACAGTTTACCTACCCCACTCTAGTCCCCACCATGGTTCACCAGTGATTTGATTGTTTGGCCTGTTACTGTACACACCGATGTTCCTTCACCCAGTCAGTCGAATAAATGTGAAGTTCTCCTTCCGCAAGAGGCCACAACGTGACGGCTCTGGGTCAAGGCAGCTTCCGTTTCGGCTCATCCGTAGTGGCAATACCCCCGTGTATACCACAGCCACGACCCATATATGTATGTAGCCCGAATGCTAAGGTGATGGAACAAAAGAAAAGGGAGGAGATGGCCTCTCGTCGTGAAGTCAAAACCACTCTATCCTCCGGAAAAAAAATTGTGCGCCATTTCCAACTGGTTCTTCGGTAGGAACAGTCTACAACATACTGTGTACAGCGAAGGCAGAACGTAGAGCTCACCGTAAAGACCGACAATAGGCATCCACCTGCCTGGGGCGGCGACCATGTGCCAGTCCATCTCCACATCGCCCCCCCGATATCCGACCTGCCGCAGTGGCGCGTTTGGAGGTTTCGTAGGCACGATGTATGACTGAACTCGATGAGCCCGGTAACTTCGCAAACTAGGGGGGATCTTCGAGATGCAGAGCTGGGGAACCACCGCAGCTACGAACTGAGTGGGTGTTTACGAATCCCGTCACAGCTCGCGTCCGTGCTCTGTGGGCCAGTATTCCAGTCACGATGGGCGGATGTCCACTGATCCGGCGTTTCAGCAACTGGAGTAACTAAGTTGCCCAGTGGTTTGTAGAGTAGTGTGCTCTTGATCTCACGTCCCGGGCCACAATGTGCCCTAACCGTACTTCAGCCCAGTTGACCGACCCATCCCCCACACTTACAACTAGGCTCTAGCTAAGTCTGCTGGCGGAGGCCCGGCGCCCCAGAGAACTGCAGGAGTCATGGGCGGGGAAGATGCGACGAGGATTGTATACGGATCGAGCCAGAGTAACCCAGACCCATGGAATGACAACCGCATTCGTATGTAGGACCACTACAAACAGCCCTGCATCCGCGAGTATGGCCCATCATCTCCCGAGTCGATCGAACAGGAGGAAGGCTGTGCCCCTTCCAGTGAAACCCATACGCGTTCCCATTCCCATGGCCATTCTGATCGCCAGCGCAGCTGCACGGGAAACACCGCACCAAATGGTATGTATGATAGACAATCCATCCCCCACGCCTCCCTCTCGTCACTGGTGAATTATGTAGCTATAGTTATGAGCTACGGCCAGTCATAAATCATATCACGTCAAATCGCCGCTGCATCTTCTGCCCACTGCCATGGCCGAGACTCTCACGGATTCTCACCTCCTTACTTGCTGATGGCATCGGTGCAGTATAAGGCTTACTGAATCACGATGGCATGATGAGAAGAACCTGGATTAAAACCAGGCTGCTATTCAATCTACCGGTGGCATTCTTGATATTCCTTGTGTAAGCACAGCACTACAGCGCACGCCCCGCCGCTGCCACCACAGTGTTCGATTTACACGTATATATGTGCATAGTGCGGACCTAGTATTCACCTTCAACAGAACATCGTTGCTTTGCGTGCCCAAATTATTTTGTCGCGGCGCTTGCTCACTCGACGACCTTGTAATACATAAGAGAAACTACATATTTATGCACTCTTCATTATTCAAATCCTCAGTAAGAAACAACTGAACTAAGCACTAAACATCTGGCCTCCGCCGCTTTATGAAAATGCGCCCAATCCTCGCTACCAACATGAATCACAAACAAGCCACCTATGGAAACATCAACCCAGAAAGTCGTGGAAAATGAAACATGGAAAATGGAAGATACACTAAAGACGGCGCCCTTCCGTCAGTCGCAAGCGCAGAAAGAACATAATAGTGAGAAACGAGAAAAGACCAAGCAAATATAAAGGCTGATTCCATATCACTTCTTTTCATAGTCCCGTCACTCGAGATCGCCGGAAGCCTATCGCTTCGTCATAGCAACCTTCTCCCGAATTCCTGGAGGACTCTCAGGGAATTTCCCCAGAAGCTGGTGTCTTCGGAGTACCAGGAACGCTCGCTGGATCGGCAAACGTCTGAACTCCTGCAGGGGTAGCATCTTCCAGCTGGTGCTGCACTTGGCCTGCCTTAGAATTGGAGGATGGATCATTCGGAGCTGCATCGGCGGCAGAAGAGCTCGAGGAGCTCAGCAGCGTGCGTGGGGCGTTTCTACCGGAGCGCCGCTTCGCCGTAAGCTTGGGTGCCTGTACTTGCTGCTTCGCCGTAGACTTTGACACCTGTGTCTGTTGCTTCGGTGTAGACTGCCGGTTCATCCGCCTGGTTGCGCGTTTGGGCGCTGCGGGTGGGCTTTGGGTACGACCCCCGGCTGTCTCTTTTCTCCTCTTCTTTGTGCTGGGCTCGGGAGCGGTTGTGGCGGCGCGCTTCTCTGGCCTCGGCGGTACCTCGACCTGTTGGCGCCGCGGAGGGGTCCGCGGTACAACCCCGTCAGTCGCGCCCGATCCTTCGTTGACGACCTCGATTCGGTCGAGAATCCCCTGGATTTCAGGCAGAGTAATTCGATCACCGGGACTGGTATCGGCCGGTGTTCCGCCCATATTCAATCGAGAAAATGTCCCTATGGCGGTGTTATGGCTTGCCGTCGAAGGGCTAGTGGATAGTATTCCCACCCTAGGAGGGGTTTCGGGTGCAGGAACGTTCTGAGATGATGCCATGTTAGCTTGGTGCACCCAATCCATTGGGCCGGAAGACCTACAAATGCAAAGCCATGATCTTCCGATTTCGTGCCTGCCTTGCCAGTCGCCTCAACTTCCCGAGTGCGATGGCCTACCCCGGCGAGCCTCTCCTGCAGAGTCTGCACCTTTCCCTTGCATTCCCGAATATCCGCCTCAAGCTGTTTATTGCTGTTCTCCAATGCGGTAGTGCGTTGCAGAAGCTCACTGTTTTCCTGTTGGAGCGATTCGATTTGAGCCTCCAACACTTCTTTCTCTTGAAGAGTCTTCATACGGTCTTTGTCAATGGAACGGATTGTTTCTAGATGAGACGCAATTTTGCGCTCCTCTTCCTCCAGCCGCTCCTCCAGCCGCTCGAGGTCCTGGACTTGATCCTCCTTCTCGAGCAGGAGAGCCTCCTTCTCCTTAATCACAAACGATAGGTGTTGGAAGTCTGCTCTGGAGGTTTCTAATTTAGTGTGCAAATCAGAGTTTTCCGACAACAAATCCCGGAGGGTGGCCTCCTTGGAATCCAACTGCATTCGCAAATCCTGAGCCTGATCGTGGTTCTCCTTTTGCAACTCCAGACTGTCGATCCTGGATTGGAGTTTCTCCCTTAATTGCGCCCGGTGGGCGTGGCCGTTTTCTTCGACCTCTTTTCTCTCGACGGCCATCTGATCAATCTTATCCTCCAGGAGCAGTTTCTCCGCTCTGAGTGTTTGTAGCTGGGTTTCCTTGTGCCAAACTTCTTGCTTTAAAGCACCAAGTGTCACTCGGATTGTTGACTCTGCTGGCGATCCGCGCTGACCCGGCACGGCTGCTTCTTCTCTGTCCTCGGATATCCTGGGGCACAATCAGTTTAGACTCGGTCTTATATAGATCTCTTCATACCTCAGCTGTTTCTTCTGTGACTCATGGTTTTGACAGGCTATCTGCTCGAGAAGTTTGCTGCACTGCGCCTCGCTCTCTAAGCGCCGCTGTTCAGTCACTTCGTGACGTGCCTCGCTCTCCTGTAACCTGAGCTCATATGTCGTCTTGAGAGCGTCGCTCCATTGTACCCAGCTGTCTCTGGTAGCATCCGCGAGGGATCTGATGGACTTCTGAATGTCGAGAACAGTGGCCACTACGGCGCTGATCCTGCACAGGAGTCAATTCCCATCAACACCTCATTAGTGGTCGCCATGGGTACTCACTTCTCCTCACTGTTAGCCGGTTGAGAGAGCTTCGACGGCATGGCAGCAATACTAAGCGGCATATCAGCAAGGTTCCCAGCGGCATCGAGTGGATTCACCGACATAGAATCCAAGTTCTTCAACACAAGCTCCACCTTGTCCATGGTAGTCTTGCAGACTCCATTTAGCAGTTGCGTCGCAGGTGAGACCATTGCTGATGCTAGCTTTCTGGCTACCATGTCACTAATTGTCTCACTGAGGCCGTCGGACTCCAACTTCTGATAGATAGTTTGCGATGTGGTCTCCATCTCTCTGCGAACCGTTCGGATAAGTTCAATCCCTGCCGACTGCAGCCTTTGAGCCATCTGGTTGTAGAAATGCTGAATGTCATTGACCGTTTTTGCCATGGCGAAGCCAACCTTCCCCTCGATGGCACGGATGCTCTCGCCCATCTTAGCTTCTAACGACGCAGAAAGATCTTTCAGACTGTCCGCTGCTGATAGCGCGTGGGTCCTCACAGCAGAAGAAACATCACCGGGGATGGCTTCCATTATGTGAAAATTTCTGTCCAAGACGCCCAGTATTGAGTCGAATCTATTCCCTAGCTCGCTCGACAGTATGTGAGTGAAATCTTGGCTCAGGTTGGCCATGCTCGTCGCGAAAGATTGGGCAAGATAATCAGCGCTTCTTTCTATATGCAGCCGGACTGCGTCAGGCATTTCCGTAACGTGGGTTTTCTGGCCTTTCCGAAGCTCGGAGACGATGCTGCATCACCGTATCAGCAGGTTACTGTAAAACTGGGGATTGATACACCGACTGCTCTGACGCTTCCTTGAGAGAACATTTCATCGCAAATAAGCGGACACTTAGGTCACCGCCCAACGATTGCAAATTACGCACGCCCTCAACGCACTCGGCCAAACTGCATTATTGAGTCAGAACACATCGAATTATGGGGTGATATGAACGGTTTACTCACCTTTCAGTGTTGATACCATTGCCTCCCTCGATCTTAGAGTTGGTAGTGGCATGTAAGCCGATTATTAGATTCTTGAATTCGTCGGACTCCAATCTTCTATCGACAAATGCCCTCTGTAGATCTTGGACCGTTGTTTCTAGGGTCTGTATTCGGTCCCGTGCTTCCACGAGGAGGCCCGTCTTTTCACCGAGAGCTGCCTCTTGGAAGGTGTGGAAATTTCGCAGCGTATTGATTTCACCGTGGAGGGCATCTGCGCGGCCACGAAAATCCGTGCGCTCACGGCCAAGACGTTCAAGCTCTACTTGGGCGCGAACTTCCTCCAACTCCGACCGGATGGCAGCTTTTTCGACGAGCGCCTCATTCGACCTGTTCTTCAGGTCGAGATTGCGGGTGTTGAGGGTATTAAAATCTTCCCCAAGCGTGCGCACAAATTTCTCCAAAGTGCACAGCCTGCTGAGAACGTCGGCCTTGCGCTTCGCATGAGTCTCAGCGTTACCAGTAAGCTCCGAAACCTTTGCTTCTGCCGCCTCGGTTTCCTTCCTCTGGCTCATTAGCGCGGATTCCAACTCCCCGATACGTTTCTCGAATATCAAATTCTGGGACATCAACTCATTAATGGCCCGGTTGATAATCCCGCCGGAGCCCCCGAGCAGGCCATCCTCCGGCTTCTGCGCCAGCGAATACCCAATGGCTGGATGTTCCCGTGGGAGGGGTGGGCCGGTGGGAGTTACGCCGCTGATGCCACGGGGGGTCCTCCTTCGGTGGGCCTTGGGGTTGCCGTGGGGTGGTCGGGCTGCACGCCCTTTATTGCTCTCCGAAGGCTGGGTTTCGTTATGGGTCGCTCCGTGGTTTTCGTCGTCCAAAACAATCACCAAATCCTCCGGCGCAGTTCCAAGACGTCCATGCTCTTCTCGGCCGGTTGGGGCGTGGGCAGTGTTCGTTCGTGGCGTAGCGGCGGTCCTTCTCTCCGGTACTGCCCTGTTACCACTTGGCTCCAGTCCGCCAGTCTGCTGCCGTTGCATGGGCGGGCCAACTGGACGCCGTTTTTGCTGCTTTTGTTGGTGCTCCGCCAAAAGCTCGACATCTCCACGGCTCCGGGGCTTTACAGTCCGGACATGGCCGTGTTGTGGTCCGAACGACAGACTTTGCCGCTGAGGGACGTCCAGTGGTCCCATCTTGCCAGATCTTCTCACCAGCGCGGAGCCAGGAGCAGCCGTCGTTGCATTGGCATCAATGGCTGGTACCGCCATCCTCATATCTCCAGCACACAACCACTAGTAAGCCACCGACCTAGTGACTGCTATAACCAGAAACGGAAGTCTTACCATCACCCATCGAGGGCATCTTGCTCTGCTGTTGCTCGGCCCGAGCACCTACGTTTTGCTGACGCAGGTTGTGAGCGGTAGCCGAAGACGAAGACGAAGACGACGCAGCATAAAGCGGTGGCGGCTCATTTAGACGAGCAGGATTAAACCTGAAATCGAGAGGAGCTTCGGAAGGAATGACCAGTTTCAGCATCCACGGATCGTCGTCTCCTTCGCCAATTGTGCTAGGGGATTTCCCAAGTTGTGGATCCATCCTGTGACCTGTTTCACACAACAGGAGAGTACGACAGAAGATATGAAGGAAGATCACAAGCCGAGAGCTGTAGATGGAGATATTTGAGCAAAGACGGAGATCGATGAGTTAGCAGAGAGCCAACTGAGGGAGATGTGTATAGAGAGGGGTGGTTGTTGAGGAGAGGAAGGGGCTGAGCGGGCAAGTCACGGCCGCCGCCTGCACGGGGCCGAATCGAGATAGCAACGGCTTTGGGCCAGGGACGCATACCGATCGATCTCGGCCCAGAGTATATGGTACACAGGCCTGCTGCCCACATTGGCTACGGTAAGGAACCAGTGCTCGAGAACATACATAATTGTAAGGTGGCGGCATACCGGGACTGTCCAATGCTTGGGGGTGGGCATGGGCCGGAGCCGGGACATGCGTTGGACAGGCTCGAGCTTTTGGTGGCGAGATAGGTACATATGTATGTATGAGCGAACGACAGAACAGGACCAGCAGCTGTATGGACCATGTACCGCTACTGCGCTCTGCGTGGACGCTCTAATCCCCAGGTTTCCTGCCCGCCAGCTCTTCATTGATAACAGAGCAGTTAGAGCGAGAGATTCCACATGTTCGTCTGCGCTTCTTGGAGAAGGTGTCACTCGACGAGCTCGCTGGGACATAGCAGACACTGCCAATCCATCTCGTTACTTCACCACCTTACACGATCACTCGGAAGCTCGAGCTCAAAGCCAAAGATCTGCGGGCTCATGCTATCCCTATCCATCCCCGGGTATAGTGGGCGTACGGCTACGATATGAAACAGCATTCTGCAGCATCTCAATCTCAGCGCCTCGACCACAGCATCAAGCGTTTACGCCGACAAGCAAAGACATATATAGGCATGAAGACGTAAAAGGCCATCTGCAAGAAAAGTCCACTGCTGGGAAGAACGAAACACCTACAGAGTTACGTCCGTGAGACCCGCAAAACTCGTAAATACAAACCGGACCAGCACGGACAAAGGAAACCCACCGAGAAAGAGAAGAAGGGGGAAAAATGAAACCCAAAATAGTTGACGCCGTACCCCGCACAGTCCAATGTCCTTCCCTGCCCTACCGCACCCTTCCACCTAATCCCATCCCTATTCCTCCGATGCAGAAAATCAAAACCCAATCGCGCTCATACCGCTATCGCCGAGTCGAGACGATGATTTCACATGACCTTCGCCAATGCGCTTCCTCGGCGACAAGACACGTACGTCGGCCACGGCAATCGCGCGGCCATCGCCACACCCTACGTCCGCGCCGGGCCTACATGTCCATGTCCAACCCCACGACTAATGCGCCGACTTCCCTAACCCTCGCCAATTCCCTAACCGCATGCTCGCCCCTCTCCAACAGGCCCCTCATCCACACCCTCTCCTCCGCATCCACCTCGTTCGCATCGCCGAGCACAGGAGTTTCGACGGCGGGGGCGGGGGGACTGGTGCGCTCCAGTAGGTTGCGATACCATTCGCCGCGGCTGCTGGGTGTGATACTCATTGAGCTGGGTACGCCCGCGAGCATTGGCGGCGCAAAGATGTCGATTAGATCCTCCGACGTCTGCGCGACTATTTGGTCGAGGTATTCGCGCTCGTGGAGGAGTTGTTGCGGGTCCTGTACGGCGACGGCGGTGGGGGACGGAGGGTACCCGGTATTGTACCCATAGTTCATCGAGGCGGAGGGGTCGTTGAGGAGCGCGGCGCGGGAGTGCTAGTTTGAGTTGTGTCAGCGCGGGAGATAGGGGAGGAGCGCGAGAGACTCACGTTGCCCTTTTGACGGCTACCAAAGCACGACTCGAAGCAGCTAGCACAGGCGCCCATAATTGCGATTGCTTGATCTTTTTTTTCGTCTGGAATTGGGAAAGAAAAACAAGTAAAGAATCCGGGAGAGTGTGTGGCAGGTGTGGTGTTGTGTGATGTCGAAGGGGGCAACGGGTGGATGGAAGCGGACGGCGTTCTCCGAGGAATAGAAATCCCTCCCAGAAAAAACTCCATGGCATCTACTCAGAGTCGATTCTACTCTATCATATACACCAGGATCGAATCCAACCTTGGCATTACCAGTGTCCCGATTCGTCAGATCTTCTTCTAGCCGCCTAGGCTCTTTGTCTATGCGGACTATCCGCATTTTCCTACTTTTGGTATCTGCTTCATAGATAGAAGTAGGTAGGTGTTGGTGCTTGGGAATTGATCTACGTTATCCATTGCGTATTCTGGATCCGAAGCGAGAGAGTGGAGGGAATCTGTATCTCTGTATTTGTATACATAACAGAAAAACCCAATATCATCGCAGGATATGTATGATAAGATCTGTGCTGTTTCACAATAGATTGCGATGAGGTCCCCGTGATCCACCGCTTGTCCGAATGCGGACTGGCACTCTCCATTGACCATGACGCACAATTGGCTCTGGTTATCGGTCATCAACCTATTCATACTCGCAACTCATAAAGTGCGACGTCCATTACCCTAATCAAGTGAACGAGCCCCGACACATATTCCTGCGGCGACTGCGCCGCAGTTGGGCGAGTGTCCCCTCCACTCCTCCACCTCGCCAGCAACAGCGTACTTCGCAACCTCTTCGCAGCCGCGAGACGATAGAGCCCACGTGCGCTCGCCGTTTGCAGCAGCACTCATGGCCAGAAAAACTAAAAGCAATACCAGAGACGAGAGTGCTCGGCACCCTCCTGGCCAACCTGCCAAATGCATGCACCGACCTGCAGGTCGGCCGGCTGCGTGCTGATCTCCACCCGGATAAAGATTTGAGACCAATGCCGAACCTGTGCTGTCGGTTTCTTTTCCAAATGATCAATCACACTTTCTCGCTCGTTCGGTGACACTGGCTCCTCCTTGTTAGAATTAGCGATCAGACGGGTGGTACATGGTAGTGTGACTGCTAGTGACAGAAGGCGGAAGCCGTGGAAGTCGTGAAGACTCTGCATGCTATGCGGAGCCTTGACGCTTTCCACTTACAAAAAGACAGGGGGCTGGCTGGCTGTCCACAACGGTTGGAGAGGATAGAGGAGTAGGTCTGCACAGAGACCGTCATTCCGACATGTGATTCGCATTTCCGTGATCCAGGCATCTAGGTCGCCTGCAATAAATGAATCCAACCTTTAATTCCACCACTGAATTGAATACGACCTAATTAAAGCACGTGTTGGTTGTATTGCTATGGTCTGGTTAGATCACATGCAATTCGATAACTGAACAAAAAGAAAGCCTTTGATACCATACAACCCACGTCTCAAATCGCCATCGGTACACAATAGCCCATTATCTAAAGACCCACGCGAGCAAAGAAGACAAGTAAACGCCCATCCCAAACATACATACAAGATAAAAAACCAAAAACTTTTGTCTTTATTTCCTAATCCCTGCAGCTCTGAACGCATTTCCACTCGCGCTTCTGCGGTCCTTCCATTTCCTTCCACGGTCACCCGTATCTTTCTTTTCCTCTTTGGCCGCACCGTGTTGCGGCTTCTGTTTACGTCGGGGTATAAACGTGATCTCCTTGTCGCCCATCGCAGTAGCCCCCTTGGGTTCGCTTCTCTTCTCCGTTTGCACGCCCGTGACGCGGGCGCCGAACGATTTCTCCCGCTTCTTCTGGTTCTTGGAGACGATGGCATAGCCTCTCGTGTCGTGGCCGGACTTGCGGTAGGAGGAGGAAGAGATACGCATTTGCGGTTCCTTCTTGGGCTGGGGTGCACGCGTGTTCTCGGCTTCGCCTTCGCTGCTGTCACTGTCCGAGTCGCTGCCGCTGCCGCTGCCAACGTTGGAATCGGTTTCTTCTTCTTCCTCTGCAGCCGTTTTGCCGCGTTTCCGCTCCACGGGCTCGCCGTCCGCACCGATGGTGGGACGTGTCGAGGGATTGAGGAGCTGGAACTCGCGGCTGGTCTCGTCGACCAGGAACTCCGGTTTGTCGAACAGGCCCTTAAAGCGGGGGTCTTGAAGGAAATTGGTCTTGTCCTCCTCCGCCGCCTTCTTATTGAGTTTGGTCTCGAGGTTCTCGAGGCGTTCGGCAAGACGCTTGTTGATCTTGACCTTTGTGTTTTTGTCCTTGGCGGAAGTACGGATTCTCGATTCTCTCTCCTTGTCGATCTTCTCTTTGACCAGCTTCTGCTTCTGACGCTCCCATTCAAACGGATCGGCGATGAGTCTTGCCTCCTCGTACAGGCGCTGGTCGACGAAGTAGCCGTGCATGTAGGGTCGGACAACAGCCTCCCCTTTGCCCGATGACAGCAAGTGGTCAAGGTTGAGTTGTCGCATCTCCGGTTTAGTCAGGAATTTGTAATTGTCGTATGTAGCCGCTTCTGCTGCGGCAGATGAGTAGGCATCGGGATCGTTGATGCTGCGGTCCGCAAGCTGTTCGATCTGCGTGTCGAGGTGCGAACACCACCATGGTGACGGTCCGAGAGTGGGGATAAGGAAAGAATGCATCTGTTGGCCCTCATTTGCGGTAAAGATCATGCCGCTCTTTGGGATATGGCAGACGTAGTTGATGTCGACAGAAGGCTCCACCGAAGTCCATGGCTTCCCATCGGCTAAATCCCAGAGCTTGATGATTCTCTTGTCTGCCGACAACACCTTCTGTTCTGCCGTAGTTTGCGTATGCAGAAACGCTAGTGTCTGGATTGGAAACCCGTAGCCTTGGTCCTTCGTAAGCATTGGCGCAGGCGAACGGAGATCGTACAGCGTGGTAATCCCCGCCTCGTTTCCGGTCGCGAATGTAAGACCATTGCTGTGGAATTGTGTAGCAGTAATCGATGGCGTCCGCGCACCTCCCAAGGTATCAAACACAGTTCCGCCATTGACAGGTGGCGCCAACACTCCCACTCTGTTCCTCGACCGCGAATCCCAGAACTCGGTGGTGCCGGCACTGGTACCAAACGCCAACAGACCATGAGAGCCATCCGCCACTGCGACACATTCTGCCGATTTAACATCGCCACCAATTCCTTCGAATCCTCCCAACTCAAACGGCTTCAGTAAGCGGCCAACTTCGAGATCTAACCGAAACACTTCATTGCCTTCCGCTGGCACGATGACATGCGCCTGTGGTTTGAGGTATGCCAATGCGCGGCCATAGCGAGGAATACGAGTGGCGTAGTGACATCCCATCGGCGTGTGGAATTCCAGCGACCGGTCTGTTTGTAAATGCAACGATTTGGAGTAGTCGGTCGAGAGGAGGAGAAACGTGAGATTCAGCGCAGACGTATGGCGGGCATATTTGAGCGCCGATGAAGGCAGATGGTAGATGTGCATCTGAGGTTTGTATGTACCTGGACAGCATTTTCACGGTGGTCAGCTCCATTTCTGCGGCGGGGCATGGTGTTGCACGTACCGGTCGCCATGGCGTATTCTCCGTCCTCCGAGACTTGTATGCATTGCGACGCCTCTTCAAACTCGAAATCTTGAATCAACTCAACACGGTTCTGATACGCTTCGTCGTTCTTGAGCGAGCGCTTTCGCTTGCGAGCGAGCCAGTCTGGAAGGGCGCGTGAGGTATTGCTTCCAGAAATGGTGTACACTGAGACGCCATTCTGCAGTGTGACTCTGAGAGACATGTCGGGTCAGGGGTCTGCCGTGGTGGCCGGCGGGCGAGGTTGCGAGGGAGAATATCGCGAGTTTCAGCAAGCACACATATTCTTTCCAGTGGTTGAAAGATTAAGAAGTGAAATTTCCAACGCTAACCAGATCCGGATAGGGCTGGTACATAAGCCGAGTGATTCCCGATGTGCCAAACTTTCCCTGCCTGTCATCCTCAGGCGTGGAGCAGTCCAAAACGCACTAGAAGATGCCATATGTTCTCATGTTATCGGGTTGTCTACATAAGTACCTATTCTCGGAAGGCCTTGACTAAGTACCCATGTACCTAGCTATGTATTCGGCACAATGTGGGTCTTTGATGATAGGCTCGGAACAGAGAAGAAAGAAGCTTGCTTGAGTGATTCTACGTCCTGAGAATGGAGAGCAAGAATTCGAGTTACATGCATCAACAGACTCAGATCCAAATGACAGGAACCACAAGCGTAGGTTGGTCTCGCCAGGTTTCAACCCGAATGACTGTTGTTGCAATAATTTAACTATCAAGTCAGGTATGTGCCTCCACGCTGCCTGAGACGACGAAATACCGGCTATGTAGATACCACCTATCTATGTAACTATCGTTGCAAGCCCCAGGGAGCGCGTGTGTGCGGAGATTTGTTCGTTTGCTAGTCCATCCCTGCTTCTTTCTCCGCCCGCCGTCACCCCCGAAATCCTGCGGGATCGTGGAAGTTGTATATAGGTGGCTGTGTGACCTCAGGACCTCAGCCCCACACAACAAGTCAACAACTACGGGGACGGACCACGAACTTGCCCGGCCCACAATCGTGGCCCATCACCAATCGTCTGCTTCACCTCCCAAGTAGGCATAAACGCCAAAATATCAAAAAGCGCGGCTATCGACATTCTACTGTGCTTACCACCCGTCATAGCCACCGGACTCTAGCGCCCGCTACTCCCGCCGACGCCTGGCTATGTCGGGCTTCTAAGCAGCACCTCCGCGATTCCGCTGCAAAAGTCGTGACATGCTCTCCACCTCCTCCTCGATATCTGCGCCCATTAGAGTCCTATATCGCTCTCCCTTCCCTTTATAGCCAAAAAAAAAAAATCGAGCCGGACTACCACTACCGCCTGTCTGCCCACAACCAGGCGCCAGCCTCGTCACCGTCGCTCCTTCGGCCACGCGCTCCTCGCGTCAACCTTCTACCCCCCCAGCTTCTGCTGTCGCAAAATGCAGACCGCGGTCCTATTCAAACAACCACGAAAACCGCTATCAGCCTCCGCCAGAGCTCTCTCGAGATCCGAGTCCTCCGCCGTACGCACATTACCCGTCGACTCCACCGCGCGACGACTCACGGCGCGCCTCCGTTCACCTTAATCTCGAATCACCCGTAATCCCTCCAAGGGCATCACCGCCGACCTACATTGAACTCACACGTACCAGCAACGCGACACGACACGAAGACGCTTTCCTTGCATTTCTTGTGAACGGAGTAAACGGGATCCAGGGTTCTAATCCATCTGTAGATTGTGTTTTCATTGTGGGAGTTCAGTGTGCTTTTCATTTCGAATTTTCATCCTGCATTTGGTTGCTACGGCACAATTCCCGGAGATAGTCGTACCGCACGGCCTTCAGATATAACATACTCCACTTCGCAGTTGCTCGCTTTTTCGACGTTGTATTATATTGGTTGGCGATTGTCCGCCCCTCCATTAGCGCTCGTAACGACACCGCGGTACCTTTCACTCCACGAGTCAGGCTTCACAGCCAGACGTTGAACTTGAGTGGGCGAAATCACACACATCTAGAAGTAACCAAACTCACCAACACCACAACCTAGCCGAAATACATACCTCGATCTGCCGCACTTATGGAGGAACCAGTACTTGCCCCCGGACGTCCGCAGCTTTCCCAGTCACTACCAGACATCATGGAGCCGCCCTTAGAAGCCTTAACGAATGTTTTGAAGATTGTGCGTAAGCCCTCGGTGCCGCCGGTTGCCCGCCTATATACTCATGTGCTGTTTAGGATAGCCTATCACGTGTTCCGTATGCAATATACGTACCCCGCGCACCAGAACGGAATTCAACCTTCAACTTGGCTGTGTACCTCGAGCAGCGGTCTATGATCCTCCGTGAAGCTGAGCGGACACTTAGAGCGGATGGTGTGCCGGTGCTTGCTGACCTCAGACGCGGCGGGTTGTTCGTCTTCCACATATATGGAGTTGCTAGCGCATGGAGTCCGGAGGTCGCTACTGGCGTAGGTAGATCTGGCACAGGAAAGATGGCGCCAACGGCGGGACAAGAGAAAGATGAGCGCTGGTTGCAGCTTGAAGAGCGGTTGGAGGAGGAATGGGGACTGCAAGGTGAATCTCCTGTCTGGTAACGAAAGTTGACGCAACTGACCGTTGGATCCTAGAGTGTTCGACTCGTGTCTTCCACGCATCGTTACTCACGCCTCGATTCTCGGGCCCCACCATCAAGCCCCGAAGCAGCACCCATTCCGACCCCGTCAGTCATCTTTCTTCTGCCGCAATCACTCCGAGTACACATTCCGGCACCCCTGGCCCTGCTTCCAAGAACGAGGGACCAGCCATGATCGATCCCACCACAGATGACCCTGCGGGACCTATGGATGTCAAGCAGTTTGACCTGCCTAAGGAACAGCTAATCGTGTACGGTTACATCATCACTGCCGTCCTGGCCGCCGTCTCATTCGGCTTGGTATCCCGTGAGGGCTTCACCCCGTTGAATGCACGAACACTGGTATCGCCAGCATCCTTACCATGCGCTACGCGATACAAGAGTCGAATGGAGAGGATGGGGAGGATAGAGCTTCTTGCTGCTGAGCCTGTTACCGAACCCGAGCTGGCCCCGCCGTTGGTCTTGGAATTGGATGCATACTTGACCTCGTTGGGAACTCTGGTCGTCATTCCTTACTCAGAGAAGCAGAGCGCCATCCGCCGACTCGTCACCTGCGGTCTCACACGGGACTCCCTTCACGGTCGAGAAGTGTTAGTGGCGCCCTGGGGGGAATGGGGCCGACTCTTACCAACCTACGGTGGACAAACCGAGGAAGCCAAAGCCAAGAAAGCGGAGGAGAAGTGGAAAGAAAGGGTGCTATCGTATCTGAAGGACAGCGGCATAATCTCGCCATTCTCACTCGAAGACACGGAGAAGACTGTCCTGCAGGAAGCGATAGAAAAAGGTAAGTGGCCGTATGTGGAGATCCGGATTCCCTCGTTGACGAAGCCGTTGACGGGCCACGTCCACCACGTGCTTTGGCCCGAGGCCTTGCTTTTCCTGCGCACCCATGAAGGCGATAAGAAATTCATTGTTGCAGCTAAGGAGCACCCTCTCACGCTGGATTTCAATGACCCGGAGTATTCTCGGCTGGCTTGGGGGAAATTGTCATCCTTGAAGACAACACTCGATCGTGGCACGGAATTACCAAAGATCAAGGAAAGGGACACAGGCGCGGAATGGTGGGATGTGCAGAGCGCGGTGCAATGGGGCCACGAGTGGTTCAAGGGGCGAGATGCGAGGGCACAAAAGATCAAGGAGCAACTTGAGATGAAAAAGAGGAGAGAACAAGCTGAGGCGGATATGTCTAAAGAAGATAAGACCGTCGAGAGTAAAGAGGGGAAATTCTCCGAGCCCAAGCCGGAACCGGGAGGCTTGTCATCGGCAGTCTTAAATGCTACAGCAGGCCCTGTTGGTGAATCGTCAGCCAGTGCTGTTGCTGTTGTTGCTCCAGGTTCATCAACTACCCTTGGAATTGACGGAGGAATGGACCATGACTGGACAGGCGAACCGGCGCCTCCAAATGACGACCATATGGTTCCCCAACGAGAGACGGAGCTATTCGGGGAAGGAATGGATATGGACCAATTCATAAAAGTCACGGATGATGATTTCGATTTCTTTGACAACCCCGGCTTCGGCGATGAGGGTAATGCTGGCGGCATGGACGTCGATACTATTAGTGGAGATCTCCCAGAAGTCGTCGGTATGATGCATATGGGAAGCGAGGACATGGATTTGCGCATGGGGACACCACCACCAACCGACGGGCCTCCTATGGGGAAGACCGGGCGGGATAAGAAACGATTAAGGTTGAATGAACCGCCGGCGGCGATGAAGGAGGTTCCCCCAACGCCGGTCGCAACTCAAAGTGTTACACCGCCGCTCAGTCCACATCATGCGATTGGATTGCTGGTTCCAGGATATCAACCGCCATCTACTGGGACTCCGTTCTTCTCTGGGGATTTCAAGAAACCAGCGGCTCCTATTACCTCGATTACTCCGGCCACCCCCGTCAACCAACAACGGCGATTATCGCTGTATTCACCTATCCAATTCACGGAAAGCGTGGAAATGGCGGACCAGAAGTACGCACCAGGCGGGAAGTTCTTCCCTCCTGATACCAAAGGAGGCGGAAAGGAGTTTGACGCCACAAAGATCAGTAGGCCGCGGAGTATCCAGCACAAGAGACGAAATTTAGGAAAGGCGCCTGAAAAACCAGCCGTAACCATCACGCCCGCTGACGACGACCCATTATCTAGTGGTGGGGAATCCGACGACAACGGGTCAATCAGTGAGGATTCGGCGAGCGACGCTGATGATACCACAGAGGGCGAAGATGAAGAATCATACCTCACTTCACCTGGACGGAATGCTCCACTCCCTCCCGGGTTTCTAAACTTTGGGAAGAAGCCTAATCTAGCACAGGAGAGTAGCGAGATGGATGTTGATACGCCCGAGGGGATTATACTGCAACGAGACGTTGCCGTTGGCACGGACCGACAGGTGGAGGTAATCCCAGATATGGCGCCGCCGCCGTGGGATCACATGCAGCCATGTCCATCTGATGAGTCGTTGGTGGGTGTGTTCGAGAACAAGGTGCTGACTAGCGACGCAATGACTTTGGCGTCCTTGAGTGAGGCGGAATTTCTTGAGGTGGCTGCGGTGGTGGCTGGACACATGGCTGGATGGATGCACGCATCCTGGCGGGGGAAGAATGAAACCTACCGGGACGATGAGGAGGACGCAGAAACCAGCCTGGTTCGACGGCGATGCAGCCGGGATCAGGATCTTGTCGAAGATGCCCTCAAAGCCCTATTCAAAGAAGACGCCGTGGTGCGGTGCAATCTGGAGACGTATGCGGGCATCGCAGATTCGATACCAGAACCGCCGCCGATCCCACCTCCGCCGCCTCTCGCTCAGTTCAGCCGGATGAAACCAAATATCTCACAGCGACGGAACAAGAACCCGGAGGCGGAAGAGAGAAAACCCTGGGAAGTTTTCCACGTGCCTCCGCCGCATGTCCGGATGCAACGGGGAGAGAATGTGCTGGAGATGCTGCCACCGGCGCTGTACTTTTGGGATACCTTCAGTCTTGCACCAATTTCCGGTCCCAAGAGTGTCATTTCGTTCTGTCTCCATCCCGCGTCCAGCGCGATGAAAGAAGGTGCCGATTATCTGCTCGAACAGGTCAGCTCCTCGTATGAGGCCGGACGATTCGGCGTCCATATCAGAGGCGAAATCGAAGGAATGGTTGAGGGCGGTCTTGTGGCAATGGAGATGCCCCCAGAGGCTCCGCGGACCTACGAAGTCGGCATGAAGGCGATTCAGGGCCACCTTGAAGGATTTGGATCCGCGCTTGCACATGCTGTTGGCGACGAGGGAGTGAACATAGTGATCTACGTTGTGAATCCTTTTAGCCACCCCGCGTCACTCGTCGATATCTGCACCAGCTTCATCCGCATGCAGAGGCTGTACGAAACCCGCATCACTGCGCTTCCGGACGCTCTACCTAATCAGCTGGTTCTTCAGGTTGTGCCCGCCGAATTTGTGGCCCACAAACTTGGTGCGGTTATGAGAGTGGGCTATGCTCATCGCCTCGCGGTGGAGGTCTACTCCCGGTGCATTCCTACGGACCCAGACTTGGGCTTCGAAGAAGCGAAACGCCTAACCTCGCCTCCGATACAAGTCGCCCGGCCCATCCCCAAAAGCATCGAGTTCCGCCAAACGCCAGATCCCAGCCCGGCGTTACTCAAGGAGAATCAACTACTGCATATCGCCTACTCACAGAGCACAGACGAACGATGGGTAACAGCGGCTTGGAGCGACAGCACGGGGTCCCTTCAGAAGACGACGGTCATCAACCTCGCTCGGCAACACAATGCCAGGGCTTTCCGCCCTTTCGAGGAAGTCATACACGAAATATGGAATGCCACCGTCGAACTCATAAAGTATCCCGCCGTCAAATGGCGCCTATGCTTCACCAAGGTCTGCAGGACCACCATGCCCGAGGACGAGATCGCGGCGTGGCAGGCGCTTGTGGAGACGCACGAACGGGTCTCGGCCATCTACCTGCTCGCTGCAGACATCTCTTCTCCTTTCCGGGTTCAGGACTTCTCGCCCGAAGAGTTCCTCGATCCCAAAGACGATCCCTCCTTGCCAGAAAACCAACTCACCATCGCCCCGGCTGGCAACACCTCGACGCCACTCGGCGCGATGTCCACGCCCGCCGGCAACATCGCTACCCCCCCGGTATTCGGTAACATCTCCACGCCTCCCGTCGCCACAACCCCGGGACCATCGTCGATGCTTTCACCCGAAGCGTCAGCCAGTACCCCTGGCGGACCCGATCCCTCCGGCGATCCCGATCCGGACACGGTTCTTGTCGATGCCGTTGACGAAAGCTGGGGCGTGGTCCTCGCACACACCCTTCGCCCGCGCGGTGAACTGAAGCTGAAGCTCAAATACCGCCCCACAGGTCTCCTGCTCCGCCACGATGGCGGCGCAGAGGGTGGCGGGTGGAGGGTTGTGGTCGCGATCTCCACCATCGCGGGGAATACAGAAGTACTTCGCGAGGTGATAGAAGTCTGGCGAGGGCTGGGTGTGCTGGGAGAGTTTGTGGGCGGAACCAAGGGCGTGCCAGGGTTGCTGATGTGGTGTGGTGTTGTCGACAAGCTCGCCAGGATCATGTAGTTGTTACTCTGGGCTTTCTTTTTCTTTTTTTTTCTTTCCGTGGGGAAGTTGTAGGAAGGATGGCGCGCGAGGAGGGGGGGGGGGGATTGGCGTTTGCACCTTGCTTTTCCTATTCTTTTGTTTGCTGGTATCGCATTTCTTGATTTCGTGCTGACCCACCTCTCTTACCTCTTACTCGGACCGGTTTATTGTGGCTGCGCTTCGGTAGGGAGTGGAAATAGACATCTATACATGGCGGTCCTTTTTTTTTCTTTTTTCGCCTCTAGATACCAACCTATGTAGCGGTGCAGACGCGAATAGATATGCGACATTGTTCGTGCGCACCAACGCGTCGGTCGGGTTGGGATATCAAATGGCATCGCCTGATTTGTTTGCACGTCGTCAGCGAGTGGAAGGAACGGGGGGGGGGGGTACATGGTAGATACAAACATATGTATGTGAGTGATAACTAACACCGAGCGATGCATGTATGTAGAGCACATTCCCCTCGAAGACGATCACACCGCGCATTGACAGCACCGAATCCGTGCAGAGCTGCTATGTAGATAGAACTTACATATCATGTACATATGCACGTTGCCATCCTTATGCACCCTAAGGAGGCGGGTCAAAAGCCGAGCATTAAAAAAGGAAGGTATTATCGATGCGTATGTACTATCTACATAGGTAGGTAGATAAAAAAAAAAAGAAGTGTTGTTTCCCACTGGCCGCATAAATACTGTGGACGTATATTTTGGCCGCGTTGATCCTATATCTATCACTACCATTTTGTCCAAGATACATATGATACATGGCACTATGACACCACAATTTTTGCCCCTCCCCCCCACCCGTCCAACATCGAGCTGGGGACATTCTTGCGCCACGTGACTACCTACATACGATGCTTCCGTGCCACCGGAAGTGGATATATCGTAGAATCGACAGGATGGAATGGGAAACAGGGACGAGCCGAGTGAGATCGCGTGCCAACCAACCAACCAACCAACCGGGGGCTGTGGTAACTAAGTAGAGTAGGTATCTGCATGCTCACGCAACAATTCTTGCACGCTGCGGTCCAACTACATACGTGTACGAGATGATACAGGATGGTAACAGCGGAGTCGGCTTTGCCGATGCTGTGGAAGGTGGAAGGGAGATGCTGACGAGAGGAGTTCAGCGACAGTTTCGGTGTGTATGAGGTATGTACCGACATGAACGCAGTTGTGGACGGGGCTGAGTATGTAACATAGATACACATATGGTTAAACAACACGAAAAGAAAAAGAAAAAAAGGAGCAGTTGTGGACGGCGAGTGGCTGGTGGCCGTGCGCCCTCCAGCTCCATAACTACATAGATACGCCTCGACTTTCCCGGTTCGGTCCCTCCGCCCCTTCTCGCACAACCCATCACTCCCCCAAACCATCAAGTCATCTTCCCCGTGGGCCGGCACGGATGCGGGTATGCAGCCACAGCAAGTCGATATCCAGTTTATCTATAACTAACTCCAAAACATAGGTGTGTGCGCGGTCCATCGCTCGCTCGCCAAACCAACATATCGGAGACTGCGTGCATATCGCGGTGGACAGAAGGAAAAAGGAAAAGGAAACAGTTGTGCCAGCGAATCGACGCTATTCCTGCTCCGCCCATCCCACCGTGCTATCTACATATGATAGACACCTGCCGCCCTGCTGTCGCCCGCCCCATCGCCTTGCTGCGCCCCGTGTGGCGCTCGGGTTAGGGGTGGGCTACATAGACAGCCCCGGAACGAAGTGGCAACTGCCAACAAGCAAGAGAAAAGAAACAACACATCGTCCGTCTACGTCGCTGTCGCCGTCGCTGTCGCCGTCGCTGTCGCCGTCGCTGTCGCCATCGTCGCCATCGCCGCCGCCGCTGGCGCAGATACATCATCACAGATACATGCGCAAGCACGTCGACGTCACGGAGCGGAACACGCTATTTTGCGCGCGGTGTTAGCTGTCCGGGCACATGTCACAGCGGGCACGGCACGGCGCAGTGCGGGGGCAACGACGTGACGAATCCGGGACCGGGAAACAACAGCAACAAGCACCGCCGCCACGCGCGCGAACGCGAGCGGGACCAGGTGCCCGCATTCGCGCCAATCGCCCGCCCGCCCAGCAGTCCGGATCCAACACAATCCACAGTCCGGATATGTGCATCGTCGCCCAAGCAGTTTTGGGAGACCCGGCCGCCCAACCACGGCGCTTGGCTGCCCACCCCTCCCCCTTCCAGCAACGCCAATCACACGCTGCCAGCGAAACGCTCCCCCCCCCCGCACATAGCAGCAGCACCAGCGCTCCGACCGCGCAGCGTGCAGCGGCCTTGCTCCATGGCCGCCCCTCTCGCGAGCAGCAGTGTGCTCAGGTTGCATACGCGAAGAAGGGGGGGCCCGCAGCCAGCCAGCCCGTCCTGGCGGGTTTACATAAGGGTGCGGTCTCCCGCATTGCTCCTCCCCTCCTCCTCCTCCTCCTCCTCCTTCTGCTTCCTCTTCTTCCTTCCTCTACTTACTCCAGTGCTCGCGGAAAATCTCACTCTTCCGTCACCGTTCGATTTTCCACACACACACAGCCCGGCAGATCAGATCTCCTTTTCGTCTATCTGCCTGCCGTGCTCACTCCCAGCCACACTACCCGTCACCGTCCCGGCGATCATATACGGACGGTAAACACTATCTACTCGTGCTGAGAAAAATTCTCAGAAGCGTAGCTGGAAACGATAATCCTTGTCGCACTGCACCGCCCACCGGCCAAACCCTCTTAGACGACTCTAAGCCCAGGTTCGGCTCAGAGGTCGGAAAACATGCCCGGAAAGATGCTGGCGCGCAATCCTGCCCAGGCGATGGCCGCGGTGACCGTTATGAACCAGCACGGGGAGGTCATCCACAATGGTGTAAGTCCTGGATGCATCGTGGGGTTGCTTTTGATTTTTTCTTTGGACCGACCGATTTGACTGACCGGCGTGCGTCGACTCAGACAAAATCCCTCTTCTCCGCTCTCAAGGAAGCGAAGGAAGCCTACAGGCAGCGCAAGGCCGAGATCGCCGAGGAGCGTCGCGCGCAGGGCCGCGCGCGGGAGAAGGTGATACGCTGGAATTCGTCCCGCTACGGAGGAACCATCCAGGACGCGCCCGCCCAGGCTGCGAGCGAAGACGACAGTTCCCACCACGGCAGGAGGAAGCATCGGAAGCCCGTGCGGCGGAACTCGTCCTCGCTCAGCACGGTGTCGGCCGAAGAGGTCACCGAGGACGCATTGTTCGTGCGGAGCATCAGCAGGGAAGATACTACTGCTGTCCGTCGTGGCCACCAGCAACGGCTCGAAGAGGAGCAGGAGCGTCGGGTGCATCAGCAATCCCACGGCGGCGCATTGTCGGCTCACGACCGCACGATGGATATGGCGCCGGCGCTGTTCAACGACCCATCCGTGGTAGCGGTCCAGTCGCTTCTCGCGCGGGTGCAATCCATCATCGACGAGATCAACTGCATCACCTTTAGCCTGACCACGCTCCTGACCGAGCTGCAGAAGACGCCCGAGACGTTCGCTGCCGTCGGGCTCTCTCTCGCCGAGATCGCCAACATGGTCACGCACATCGCCCCCACCGCCCTGGTGTTCCTCAAGACGGCGTTCCCGACCGTGTTCGCGCTGCTGAGCAGCCCGCACTTCGCCGTGATCGCCGGCGTGGCGGGCGCCGCGACGGTCATCGTCCTCGGCGGCTACAAGATCGTCAAGAGCATCATGGCCGGCGCGGACGTGAACATGGCGCTGGCATACGGCGACCTCCCCGACGAGGCGATCCTCGAGGAGACGGCACTCGGCGGCGAGATCCTGGGCGAGGTCATCGAGGAGGGCCGACGTATCGATGCTGCGCCGTCACGCAGCCACTACGAGCCCGTCGAGGAGCTGCCGCCGGTCGCGGTGCCCAAGCCGCCGGAGCGTGTGAGGAAACAGCTGATGCCCACCGAGGATCCCATCACCACGAGCCTGAAGGAGGAGTCGCGCTGGCTCAAGCGGAACAACAACAGCTTCCAGAAGTCGGAGGACAAGAAGTCGGAGGACAGGAAGGAGCGCGCGAAGGTGGGACGGCGCCACACCTCCGCTGTCGCCTCATCTTCCAAGAAGGAGGATCGCCGCGGCAAGGACAAGGACCGGGACTCGCGGGAGAGGAAGCCCGAGCGCCGCGCCACATCGGCGCGACAGGGCAGCTCGTCGCCCGGCGTCAGCAGCAGCCGCAGCGACAGCAGCGAACGGCCGGACGTCAAAACGTCGAAGCCGTTCTCGAGCGCTCTCCTCGGCAAGGGCGACAACAAGAAGAAGAAGAAGAATGCCATCATGAAGCTTTTCGACGGGAAATCGAAATAGCCCCAGCCCTTTCTCTTCCTTCTCCTTTCCGTTACATTTACCAGGCGCTAGTTTGATTTTTTTTTCTTCTACATGTATATACCATTCTCCTTCCGGTGTTTTGCTGGTCTATTTTTTTTTTTTTTCATCGTTCATCGATCGGTCACGGCACGTACATACCTACCTACCTATATATCTACGCCGATATATACTTATTATATCAGGGGCACACAGGAGTAAATTAGAATCACTTTATTTCCGCATCATCCTTTTTTTTTTCTCTTCCGCACATACTTGGAGGGAAAAAAAATCACGAGATGTGTTTTGACCGTTGTTCGACCCATCCCACTCCGGATGCTGCGACCCGGCTGATCAGCTAGGGAGAGGGAGAGGGAGAGGGGGGAGGTTTCGAAATCGAAAGAGTCGAAATCGAAAATCGAAAATCGAAAATCGAAAATACGTGGACCGACGTGGACCGAACCAGATGTGTGCAGATCACCGCGGCCGGGGCGGGGGCGAGTGACCAAAAACGACGATGACGATTGGCCCTCCCTCCCTTCTCTCCCTCTCTCCCTCTCCCTCTCCCACTCCCACTCCCACTCCCAGCGCGCGCGCGTGCTGCATTGCAGAGTGCAGATGAATGTATGGCTGCGGAGCAATCGGGGGGGGGGGGGGGGGGGGGGGTATGGCCAACTAAAAAAA
>Ga0307516_10001442_pt1 | contig 32831 bp, 32 predicted proteins | sample 19_EM_MG_FD_203310 | JGI IMG/M metagenome (GOLD analysis project Ga0307516, IMG submission 203310) | Populus trichocarpa ectomycorrhiza microbial communities from riparian zone in the Pacific Northwest, United States - 19_EM | ecosystem: Host-associated > Plants > Roots > Unclassified | place...
CGGATCGGGGACGGGAGGTGACCAAGGCATCTTTTATTTCATCCGAGAGGCCTTCGTACAATTGTTCTCTCTGGGCCTCTTCGTTCCAGTTTAGGTCTCCCATGATCCGACCAAACTCGGCGAAATACGCGGCAAAAGTGCCGCTCTTTTGCTTGAGTTTTCGAATCTCACGGTTGGCGGTGCGGGTTCTTTCGGGGTCGTCGAACGCCTGGCGGAGGAGGTCGAGGAGTGCATTCAGGGATTCGAGCCGGATTCGTCCAGTATTCTCAGATACATAGCCGCGAATCAGGCAGAGGGCGGCCCCCGAGAGGCGGTTGACCGCATATCGGAGGCACGCTTGGTCGTCAGGGTAACGATGGGGTTGTGCGGCCACCTTGTTGTGCAGCTGGATAATCTAGGTGCACAATTCTTTGGCCTTACCACCGTCAAAAATTGGCGCATCAGGAAACCCCTTCTGGGCGGCGTTGGCACCACCCTGAGCTGAAGCCATGGCCACCACCTGAGCCTGCAGCTGGGTGAACTGCTGTTCAAGGGTGGAGCTGGAAGCGTTCGTGTCCATGGGTTCCGAACTCATTACGAATAGGTTAGAAGAAGAGATGCAACCTAGTGTAATGGCGGTGGTTCTCATCAGGAAAAAAAAAAATTGCATCCTTAGCGTCCGGACGCACTAGACGCTCAGGACGTTTCAGAGGCAACCTGCTTAACTCGGACGCCAATGACCACAGCACCATGCATCCGGACGCAGTATGCCATGGCATTTGCTTACTGGACGGAGCATGGCAGGGTATTTTCGTTCTGAATGCACGGTGTCAGGGCATTTTCCTTCTGGACACAGCCGTGTCAGGGCATTTTCCTTCTAGACACAGCCGTGTCAGGGCATTTTCCTTCTGGACGCAGCCGTGTCAGGGTATTTTCCTTCTGGACACAGCTGTGTCAGGGCAAATGGCATCTGGACGATGCGTGTCATGGCACTGTGGTTACGCTGGCTGTCAAGGCACGGAACATCGCAGCAAATACTTGCGTCGCATTCACAAACACACAGTGGGTTCCAGGCATAGTGACTCAGTCCAGTTCTATTCTCTATATCTAATGTACATCTTTATATGCTACTACCACACTTCGCGTTTCCAGCACAAGCACCCAGCGTCACATCCATCGCCGCTGTTTTTGATGTGCGTAGCATTGCTGAGTGTTGGAAACAAAGGAAAGTTGGCAAATACAACACGACGCGATGAGCCCAACGCGATTTGTACGACGCGATGAACACGATGCGATGAGCACGACGCGATGAGCATGACGACTATGAGGAGGATGGCAATGAGGACGCCGGTGGTGTGGAGGATAGCGAGTAGGACACGGCGAGTATGAGAGCGAGTAAGACGTGACGAGTATGGGAGCGAGTCGGACGCGACAAGTATGAGAGCGAGTAGGATGCGGCGAGGACGATAGCGAGTAAGACGCGGCGAGGACGATCGCGAGTACGACGCGGCGAGTATGATGGCGAGCTTTATGGTATGGTTAGCACAGCTCTCAGAGTGACAGAGACACCGGGAAGTTGTAGAATACACAGTGACGAGTCGATGTCAATGAGGGTGCCGGCGGCGAGGATGATAGCTAGTAGGAGTCGGCGAGCACAACAGCGAGCTTTGTGGCATGGTTAGCACAGCTCTCCGAGTGACAGGAACAGCAGTGGAAGCTGGTACAATACGATGTGACGAGTATGATGTCGTTGAGGAGGATGTCGATGTGTTTGAGGGAGTGAGGATGGCGGCGAGTAACGTAGCAAGAATGGCGCGACGAGTAAGATGTTGATGAGGAAAATGTTGATGAGGAAAATGTTGATGAGGAAAATGTTGATGAGGAAAATGTCGATGAGGAAAATATCAACGAATAAGATATCATTAGCTTGATGGCGGCGAGTATGATGGCAATGCGAAGGACGATGACGAGTATCTAGGACGAGGTGAAAGGAGAAGAAAAAAGGGGTCTAGGAGCGATGAGGATGCCGAACCTTGCGCAAGTGCAAGTGTTGGTAATGGCTTGGTGCTTTGCATTGACATCATACATGCTGCGTCCTGCTCGCTATCTATCGTTCTCGCTGCCAGCAATCTCATTGACATTGCACTCCTCACCTCGTATTGTACCACTCCCCGCTGCTGTTCCTGTCACTCGGAGAGCTGTGCTAACCATGCCACAAAGCTCGCCATCATGCTCGCCGCCTCCTACTAGCTATCGTCCTTGCCGCTGGCACCCTCATTGACATCAACTCGTCACTGTGTATTCTACAACTTCCCAGTGTCTCTGTCACTCTGAGAGCTGTGCTAACCATGCCATAAAGCTCGCCATCATACTCGCCGCGTCCTACTCGCTATCATCCTCACCGTGTCTTACTCGCTATCGTCCTCGCCACGGCCTACTTGCTATCGTCCTCACCGCATCTTACTCGCTATCGTCCTCGCCGTGTCCTACTCGCTCTCATACTCGTCACGTCTTACTCGCTCTCATACTTACCGCGTCCTACTCGCTATCGTCCACGCCGCCGGCATCCTCATTGCCATTCTCCTCATAGTCATCGTGCTCATCGCGTCGTGCTCATCGCGTTGTGCTCATCGCGTCGGGCTCATCACGTCGTGTCGTATTTGCCAACTTTCCTTTGTTTCCGACACTCAGAGCGATGCTACGCGTGTCAAAAACTGTGGCGATGGATGTGACGCTGGGTGCTTGTGCTGGAAACGCGAAGTGTGGTAGTAGCATATATAGATGTACATTAGATATAAAGAATAGAACTGGACTGAGTCACTATGCCTGGAACCCGCTGTGTGTTTGTGAATACGACGCGAGTATTTGCTGCGATGTTCCGTGCCTTCACAGCCAGCGTAACCACGGTGCCATGACACACGTCGTCCAGATGCCATTTGCCCTGACACGGCTACATCCAGAAGGAAACTGCCCTGACACAGCTGCGTCCAGAAGGAAAATGCCCTGACACGGCTGCGTCCAGAAGGAAAATGCCCTGACACCGTGTGTCCAGAAGGAAAATGCCCTGACACCGTGCGTCTAGAACGAAAATGCCCTGCCACACTCCGTCCGGTAAGCAGATGCTGTGGCGAGCTGCGTCTGGGCAAATGGTGCCGTAGCGAGCTGCGTCCGAATTCACATTGCCTGTGCGTTTTGCATTGGGAGCGGTATGTGCGCTGCCAGGCTGCGTCCAGAGTGTCCCGAGCGCCTGGTACGTCAGGACGCAGTCTGTGCGTCCGGACGCACATTTTTTTTCGTGATGCTCCAAGGTACATGAGTGAGTTCGAGTGACGCCGAAAGAGCGGGACCGGAAGCGGGGTGTGAACGGGAACAGGAACGGGAATGGGAACGGGGATGGGAATGTCAACAGACGTTTCCAACAGCAACGGGAACAGGAACGGACAGCGTCAAACAGACGTGTCGGCTGAGACTGACAGTGTCAGACGGATGTGTCGGACAGGAAGACGGACAGCATCAGACGAACGTGTCGAACAGAGAGACGGACAGCATCAGATGGACGTGTCGAACAGGGAGACGGACAGTGTCAGACGGACGTGTCGGACAGAGACGGACGGCGCTAGACGAGCGTTGACGAAACGAAGGAATCTGAGGAAACAGAGGAAACGGAAGCAAGGTTGATATTCCGAATAGAATAGAAGAGATTGCATGAAGAGAAGAAGAAGACAAAACACGGGAGACACCCTCCTTATATACACAGTTCTCACAACTCCCATACGTCCTCCTACTCATACCCGCGCAACTCACATATGTACTGATACTCACATATGTGCTCATAACCACGCAACTCATACAACCTTCTCTTATGCAACTGGGGCCCGTAACCGACACCCTTTTCAAGATCGAGACATCCGGAGTGAGGTGACGACACTCTTTCCAAGATCGAGACATCCGGAGTGAGGTGCTGACATCAACAACGAAATCAAACAACCAAACCCAAATCGAGCGCTGGGACCTACGCCGTGACACAGATGCAGTAAGGGCCATTCTAATTGGCTACTCCCGCTTGAGGGGCATCTCCCTTGTCAGTCGTATGCGTATTTGGTTTGTTGATATCCCATATCTTAATGCATTCCGGGTAGTTAGGATCACTGGCTGTGTTGGGTGCGTCACAGTTCGCGCAGTGTATAGGAGGATGGGTGCATATGGGACCCTTTTTGCAAATTGGAAGAGTGCAGGGGTGCTCTTTCATCTCATGGGGCTCTGCACAGACTGTGCAGTGGGAGTCATTCCGGCATAGGGCAGCAGGGTGTAGATGCCCACGGCCATCAGAGGTAGACTCTGATGGCCGTGGGGAGAAGTTGTTGTTGTTGCGCTCGTGGAAGGTTGGGGGTGTTGGAGTGGATAATAGATTGCGTGGAGAAGAATCTCCAGACTAGCTACCTCGTCCTTTCTTTATACTTTTCCTTCCCTCTGTGGAATCACAGCTTGCCCGCAAGACTGACACAGTTCCTCCATACAACCTCATGACTCAATCATCGCACCCAAGGAAACACCTGATCGCACTCGGCTGCCGCGCGGCCACCACTCTACTCACAGCAACAGGATAAAGGACACGCAAGCAAGAACAGTACCAAAAGAGATGTTACACCCGAGGGTAACAAAGGGAAAGAGGGACAAGGAGAAAGGTAGCCGAACGGTAAGTCACGTGACTAGAATACCCGATGGAGGTCTCGGGACCTCGGAAAGCAGTTCGGCAAGGAAAAGCGGAGCTAAGGGTAACCTCGGTGGGTGATGGATCTTAGGCCAGCCCGCCGGGTAGACCCAACGCACTGCCGACTCTTGTAGCCGCTGCACACGAGAACGAGACAAGGGTAGGACTAGCTTCCTGCAAGTCGCACGCCATAAGCGGGACTCATGTCGCAAAGACAGGTCTGGGAGAGTCTAGACGGGAGATAAGACCCGGAGTTAGGACCTTACGGCCGAGACGGACGGACGAAAGGATAACTCCGGAGAGGGGCCGGCGGCAAACTAAGAAAGGACGGCGAACTCCGAAAGAGTTACGACCGATCCTGACTAGGACCTCGATACGAAGCCCACATAGTCCGAAAGACTAGCGCTGGGGGGAATACGAGGTCGCCGAACTGTTAGCCTCCACCCTTATCGCTAGGACCGGTCAGGACCAACCTCACCCATACGCGGAGCTCTCTGAGGCCGCGCGTCTCGGAATTGGGGTCCCCGGCGTAACGACGGGAAGAAAAACCACGTGACCGAAGAGAAAAAAAGGCATATATACCGTGCGGAAACTCCACCAAAATTCCTCTCGATTCCCCCATCCTCGGATACCACACTCACGAAACACCCCGACACAACGAACCTAAGATTATTCCACTGTGAATAAAAGAAATCGAACCTGACTCTACGAATATCCTTACCTCCACCTCCGTACTCGCGTACCCAGGTGTCACACTATAATCTTGGTTCACAAGTCACCTTCGATTTACACACGACCCTTATGCCCTCGTTCGAGCAAGACCACTTCTTTCTTCTCGAACTAGCGAACATCTTCGAACCCCTCTCCACCCAGCACTTCGATCAAAGCTACCAATCAATCGAGGCTCAGCTCTACGAAGCTCCCTGGGACGAACGCATCGACGAGCCGACTCCCTCAGAAGCCATCGATTGCACACCCCAGCATTGGTATACCCAATATGGGTACGACTGCGCCTTTGCCCACCAGTGCGCAAACCTCACAGGACTCGACTTCCAAGACATCTGTGACTACGAATTCACGGACGACGAAACCATCTACACCGGGCATTTCCTGGACCTATACTGAAAAATGACCGAATCCAATGTCGACATGCTCCGCCTGGAGTATCCACGGACCGCACTGGAGGTATATAACGACACTGAAACCGATCAACCAACGATCGACCTCCCAAACCCCACTGCCTGGGTCCGACTGCTGGTTACGCAGCACCAACAGGCTCAATGGGACCTAGAGCAGCTACACGGAATGTGCGGCGACGCCTACGACCGGGCCGACCGACGAATCGTCGCAATTGAGCGGAACTACCACCTGCTCACGCAAGCCCTCGAATACGTCTACAAGACAGCCGAGGCCAACACGACTGAATCCCACGAATGGATGCAAACTGAGCTGATGCGCACCGCAAGCGCCGCTCAGAAATTTAACACCGATGTCTGGATGGCCATCACCGCCCGCGATAAGGACCAGGCCAAAAAGGAGGGACACCAGATCACCCCGATCACACGACTGAACGACGCCGTCCAGTTTCTCCAAGTTGCGGACCGGAAACGGGCGGAGGAACAACAAACCTGGAACGCCAACTGTGAGAAGTGGGCCATGAACCAGCAGGAGGAGACCGAGCGATTAGCCAGGGAACAGCAGCGGCTGCGCACGGAGGTAAGTGCCATCAAACGGGCGACCACCACGCCCACTTACCTACAGTCGGCTCTCCCAAAAGACGTCCCCCTTCCGGCTTCAAGGGAAGGAACCCCTGAGGCAGCAGCGGGAGGGGCCGGAGGAGAACCCCCCAGAAGACCCCGAACGAGGTTGGTACTCTGGTCCCCTTCCCCGGAACCAGAAAACCCCGCCGAAGACGTGGACCCGAACAACAACGACGATGACGACATGTACACGGTCCCGGATCGGCGGCGAAACCCGGTGACCGGAAGGCCTCCACCGGGAGCCACCCCACTCCGAGAAGGGCACATTGCCACCATGCTCACCCCGGAAGAAATGGCTCGGCTAGTGGGGGAAGGTATTGCGGCAGCCCGGACCGACCAGAGGGCTCCAGAGGTGAGGACCAATACTTCCCGACTCAAGCTAAAGAATCCAGAATCTTTCGACGGGAAGCCCACCTCGGCGTTCAATGTCTGGTGGGAATCGGTCCTTGAGTACATTGGGTTCTACCTGGAAACCCTCGACACCCAAAAAATCGCTTGGGTGGGAACACTGCTGTCGGACACCGCAAAAGCCTGGCACCAGCACCGACGAAGGACAATGGCGGACTGGGACACCTGGGCCCGATACGCCGCGGCAATCCGGGCTGAGTTTCGAGACTCCAGAGAAGCCGCGAACGCCCAACTGAAGCTCAGTCAGCTGCGGTACAAAGGCGATATCAAGGCATACTTTACCGAGTTCCGTGCCTTGAACATATACGCCCAGGCCACCGGTGAAGGGCTAAGGGAGAAAATCGACCAGGCCATGCCGGACAACATCCTGGATATGCGCTTCGCCCACTACATGGAGGAGTTCATAGACGATGAACACTTCCTCACGGCCACCTACAACGCCGGTCTTCACGTGGAACAGAGAAAGGCCCTGAAGGCAACGCGCGAAGCCCAGCCAGGAAGCGGCACAGGACGGAAGGATGGCCCGGATGGGAAAAATCCGGGCAATGCCCGAAAGGGCAAGGAGAGCGGTGGCCCCAAGCAGACTGGAAAGTCTGACTCGGGGGGCAAGGCTGAAAAGCCAAGGAAAACATGGGCGGAGAGCCACTGGGGAAGTGGGGGTAATGCCTATAAGGGGGTTCCCCAAAATGAGATCGACTCCCACAAAAGCAGCAAAGCCAACTGCTGGAGGTGTGGCCGGGACAGCCACACCACCCAGGACTGCTACGCCCGAACAACGGTCAAGGGCACGGAGCTACCGGAAGCCCCGAAGCAGGTAAGCTCGATCCAAGGGAAAAGGAAGAGGGGAGAAGATGCCGAGGAGGCCCCGACCCCCAAACAAGCCAAGACCGGCCACATCAAGATCGAGGATGAAGACGTACGAGAAGCTGCAGCTGTGACACTGCAGTCGGTCTGGCAGGACGACTCGGATTTTTAGGGGGACGGGGCCCGCCGCACCCCAAGTCCTTTTCAATAATTTGTGGAACAAGTCGAAAACGAAAGGGTCCGGAGGAACCAAGTACTGAAACCTCGCAGGATAGACAACGAAGAAGGCTAAACCCCAACAAAGCCTCGCCCGAAAAGACTACGAATAAACCACAATGCGGCAAAAGACCTATCACTACCATGATCATCTCGTGGGGCCCGACTCAGCACACGGTACGAGCCCTACTCGACACTGGTTGCTCGGTACCGTTGATCAGCACAAGGATCACAGAGCAACTCGACATACCCCGAATCCGCAGAAAAGAAGCAGCCCCACTGTTTAACTGCTCAGGGGAAGAAGTCAAAGGAGCAGGAAGGGAGTACACTGAGCCGCTCCTGCTCCAGCATCGGAAACACTATTCCCGAGAAGTGTTTGAGGTTGCTCCTTTGGAACCAGAAGTCGACCTCTTCCTCCCGTTCTGGTGGATTGCGAAGCACCCCCCCCAAGGTGCATGGAACTCAGAGGAATTGCGCTTCAGCAGCCCCAACTGCCTCGAAAGGTGCATGAGATTCGAAACGGCGGAATTCTCTCTGTCCCTGGACGAAGCGGTTACCCTTGACCCAGAAGCCAGAATCATTGGGTATGTCTCAGCGATAACCGAGGAGGACCCCCAGGATCGAATCCCTAGGGAGTTCAGGAACTACCTCGACATCATGAGCCAGGAAGCGGCAGAAGCGCTACCAGCACACCGACCGTACGATTGCAAGATCGACCTCAAGGAAGGGGAAACCGCCCCCTGGGGACCGATTTACCCCCTCTCGGAATACGAGCTCCAGACTCTCAGGGAATGGCTCAAGGAAATGCTGAGGACAGGCAAAATCCGAAGGTCCACCTCGCCGGCAGGATCCCCGATTTTGTTTGTGCCAAAACCAAATGGGAAGGGACTTCGGTTGTGTGTCGACTACCGAGCCCTCAACCGAATAACGATTCCCAACTGATACCCCCTTCCCCTCATGCAGGAACTGCAGGATCGAGTTCAGGGAGCCAGGTGGTTCACTAAACTAGATCTGAAAAACAGATTCAACCTGATTCGCATTCGGGAAGGTGATGAGTGGAAAACAGCCTTCCGAACCCGTTATGGGCTCTACAAATTCCAAGTTATGCCCTTCGGATTAACCAACGCTCCGTCAACCTTCCAAGACATGATGAACCACATCTTTTCCGACATGATCGACCTGGGCCTCCTGGTTTACATGGACGACTTCCTAATCTATGCAAAAACCGAGGAGGAGCATGATCAATGAGTCAAGGAAGTGTTGAAAAGGCTGCGGGAGAACCGACTGGCAGTCTCGCCAGACAAGTGCATCTGGAAAACCCAGGAAGTGGAATTCCTGGGATACGTCATTGGACGAGACGGAATCAAAATGGCAAAAGGAAAGATAGAGGCGGTGCTGGAATGGAAAACCCCAGCATCGCTAACAGAGGTGCAGTCCTTCTTGGGGTTTGCCAATTTCTATCGGCGCTTCATCAAGGACTACTCCCGAGTCGCCAGACCCCTAACGGAACTGACGAAGGGAGGAAAAAAGGAATGGGAATGGAACCCACAGGCAGAAGAGGCCTTCCAGGAACTGAAGCAACGGTTCACGACGGCCCCAATACTCGCCCATTTCGACGCCACTAAAACAGTGATCATCGAAACCGATGCCTCCGATTTCCCCATCGGCGCCGTCCTGTCACAAAGAGATGAGGAAGGGAGACTACACCCGGTCGCCTTCCACTCCCGAAAGTTCCAGCCAGCGGAAATCAACTACGAAATCCACGACAAGGAACTTCTAGCAATCGTCGACGCCTTCAAACACTGGCGCCGGTACTGCGAAGGAGCAGCGAATCAGGTCCAAGTGTTCAGCGACCATCAGAACCTTGAATACTTTACGACCATGAAGATACTCAACCGACGCCAGGCACGGTGGGCACAAGAATTGGCCGGCATTGACTTCCGCATCTACTACCGACCGGGGAACCGAAACGGGAAACCGGATGCTCTTTCAAGGCGTTCGGAGTACCGCCCTGAAAAAGGGGGGAGTGAAAACCAGCCGATCACGACAGTTTTGCGAAAAACCAACCTTGCGGAACCAGAGTTGGCGGAACGACGGGAAAGAACGTTCATCTGCTCTTCGGCAAGACTGGCATCACTCCAACCTCGACAATGGTTGAAGGAGTTTGCGGAAGCAATCAAAGAAGCTGGGAAAAAGGACAAGGAATACCAAGGCGCATGGAAGGAACTGGAAGCAGTGCTGGGGAACGCAGCACTGAATGACCGAAAGGTCGAGGAGGAAGCTGCCCGCCCTCGTGAGGCGCGGCAGAGGGACCGAAAGGTCATGACGGATGAGGTCCTCGAGATCAAGGATGGGCTACTCTATCGAAGGGGTATGCTCTGGATCCCGGAGGATGGAAACCTCAAAAATTTGATTCTCGAGTCAGAACATAACACGAAAATCGCAGGGCACATGGGCCAGGATAAAACGATCGAACTCATCCGACGAAACTTCTGGTGGCCAAAGATGAACGAAAGAATTATCGACTTCGTCCAAAGCTGCCCCGAATGCCAGAAGAGCAAGACAGCCCGACACCGGCCATACGGACTCTCCTCCCCCTTGGAGTTACCGTACGCCCCTTGGCAGTCCATTGCAATGGACTTCATCATGGAACTGTCACTCTCGGAAGGATGCGACCAATTGTGGGTGGTTATAGACCGGTTCACAAAAATGGGGCACTTTCTCCCCCTGGAAAAGGAAAAGAAAACGGCGGCCGACTTAGCAGTCACCTTCGCCCGGGAAGTCTGGAAATACCACGGACTCCCCATGGATATCGTCTCGGACCGCGACTCCCGATTCACCTCCGAAACATGGCAAGAATTCCTGCGGCTATCAGGCATCCGCCCAAGGATGTCGACGGCCTTCCACCCCCAAACCGACGGGCAAACGGAACGCCTCAACCAGACAATCGAGGCGTACCTCCGAACGTTCGTCGGCCACGAACAAGACAACTGGGTAGGCTTACTCCCAATGGCAGAGTTCGCCTACAACAACTCGATCACCATGGGCAATGGGATGTCCCCGTTTTACGCTAACTACGGATTCCATCCCGTGTCCTCCGACCCAGCTGCCGCCGGACCCTTGAACCCTGCCAGCAAACTCTACGCCCACTGGATGCATGCGGTACACAAGGCGTCCGCCGAACGGCTGGAAGCAGCACACGAACGAATGCGCCGCTACACGGACCCCCAGTGCACCAAACCCCCGGAATATCACGTCGGGGACTTGGTGATACTCAACGGGCGCAACATCAAAACGCGCCGACCCTCCCGGAAGTTGGACCACAAGAATCATGGCCCCTTCCAGGTGGAAAAAATCGTTTCACCCCTCGTGGTCCGACTCACGCTGCCCCGGAAATGGAAGATCCACAACGTCTTCCATGTGTCGCTGCTCGAACCCTACCGAACCAGTGAACACCGGGCACCGCCGGACCCCTCAAAGATCCTCCGAGAGGCCGATGACATCGAACAAAGCGAGGAGTACGATGTTGATGAGGTCCTTGGGAGCACCAAGAAAGGGCGCCACGTCCTGTACCTCGTCAAATGGCTCAACTACCCAGACCGGGAGGACTGGACGGAAGAGCCCTACGATAACTTTTTGGTAGGCGGCCTGGAGAAACTTCGAGAGTTTCACCGACGGAATCCAGGCGCGCTGAGGGACTACCGGCTCACCGAGGGCTAGACTCCGACCCGCTCCTGGCGCATATCGAAGCCGATGGGGTTGAAGCACGGTCGGGGGGTAGTAGAATGAAGGGGAGGAGGACTTCATTCAACAAAGTTTTCCAACGAGCAGAAGAGCAAAAGGTATTGTAATCCCAGAAAGAAACAGCACCCGTCCTTTAACTGTGGCGAGGCGTGGGTGGCCGGTTAAGAGCCACTGGTTTTGACCGGCTCTGGCGGCGAGACTACCGTACGGCTGGCCTGATCCCCTGCTACACCGGCATACCAGGCCAACCCGTCTTCTGATCACCTCTTCGGGGGAATGGTGCTGTTTTCTGGTTTCCTTTTGCACCACTCCGACGTAGGATCCTGGACCGGTCGGAAGACCACCCAGATCCGAGGGCCGACCGCCAATCGAATTGGTCCCGAAGTTTTTTCCCACTGGAGGGTTTTCTTCGGGGCCAGGCGGCCGGAGGGATGCAGGGGATGGAGGACTGCATTCCACCAAATTCACACAAAGAAATAGGAGGAGTCAGGAGATTAGCTTCGGGCCGAAGCTAAGAAGGAGGGGGAGTAGTGTTATACCCGAGGGTAACAAAGGGAAAGAGGGACAAGGAGAAAGGTAGCCGAACGGTAAGTCATGTGACTAGAATACCCGATGGAGGTCTCGGGACCTCGGAAAGCAGTTCGGCAAGGAAAAGCAGAGCTAAGGGTAACCTCGGTGGGTGATGGATCTTAGGCCAGCCCGCCGGGTAGACCCAACGCACTGCCGACTCTTGTAGCCGCTGCACACGAGAACGAGACAAGGGTAGGACTAGCTTCCTGCAAGTCGCACGCCATAAGCGGGACTCATGTCGCAAAGACAGGTCTGGGAGAGTCTAGACGGGAGATAAGACCCGGAGTTAGGACCTTACGGCCGAGACGGACGGACGAAAGGATAACTCCGGAGAGGGGCCGGCGGCAAACTAAGAAAGGACGGCGAACTCCGAAAGAGTTACGACCGATCCTGACTAGGACCTCGATACGAAGCCCACATAGTCCGAAAGACTAGCGCTGGGGGGAATACGAGGTCGCCGAATTGTTAGCCTCCACCCTTATCGCTAGGACCGGTCAGGACCAAACTCACCCATGCGCGGAGCTCTCTGAGGCCACGCGTCTCGGAATTGGGGTCCCCGGCGTAACGACGGGAAGAAAAACCACGTGACCGAAGAGAAAAAAAGGCATATATAGCGTGCGGAAACTCCACCAAAATTCCTCTCGATTCCCCCATCCTCAGATACCACACTCACGAAACACCCCGACACGACGAACCTAAGATTATTCCGCTGTGAATAAAAGAAATCGAACCTGACTCTACGAATATCCTTACCTCCACCTCCGTACTCGCGTACCCAGGTGTCACAAGAGAAGAAGAATGCGCAAGCATAATCAAAGGGAAACAACATACGTAAGAAGACAGGAGAAAGGACGCGCAAGCTCAATCAATGGGAAACGGCAAAGATGGGAAGGACGCGTAGGCAACATAGAAGAAACAAAGGAGAGAGGTCTAGACCGGCCAGCGGTCGGAGAATATCGCTACCGGCGCGATATGGCGGAGATCGGTCGAGGCGCCTAAGCACGGAGGATGGCCGTAGCTGTGGCAGCGGTGATGAGGGTAAGCCACAGGGCGGCAAGGGTGACGGCGGCCCCAGCATCGCCGCTTATGAGCCTGCCGCGTTAGATTCGTGACACTAGCGCAATCTTTCCGTTGTGGGTGGTCCCATTCGCCTTTTTCCTCTGGATTTCTTGGGTCTCTTTATCTGCGGCGCTTAGTGTCCGGATTTCACTCAGGAGCTCTTTGTCTATTTCAAGACTGATGGTTTCTGTTGTATTGGCTTGGAGTACTTTGATGTGGTTATCGATTCGGGGCGCCTCGAAAGCTTCCTCGGGTAACAGGGTTCGGCCATGGTTCTGCCAATGTTTCATATCCCCTTCCCAGGGAGAGTCTCCTGACTCTCTAAACAGGATGTCCGGCTTGCCGGCCAATTTCCCGAGTCGGTATTTGATCATGAAGTCATAGTTGGCTAGTCGTTCGCCCCACCGGGCTTGCCGTAGGTTAAGGTCTTTCTTCGTTTTCCAATATTCGAGGTTCTTATGGTCCGTAAGAATCGTGATTTTGGGTCCCATTGTTTTGCAATAAGTCTCCCATTTTCGTAGTGCGTCTATGATCGCTAGTAGTTTCTTGTCGTGAATATCGTAGTTGCGCTCTAGATCCTTGAGCTTTCTTGAGTAGTATGCCATGGGGTGCAAGATCCCTTTTCGTCGGGTGGTGAGCAGATTGCTCCTATGGTGTAATCTGAGGCATCTGTTTTGATGGTAACAGGGCTTTCCAGATCGAAGTGTTGTAGTATAGGTTCCGTGATCATTGCTTTCTTGAGCGTCTCAAATGCCTCTTGTTGTTTATCACTCCATTCCCATCCTTTTTCCATCCTTGTAAGGGAGGATAGGGGTGTTGTGATTTTGCTGTAGTCTCTGATAAAGCGCTGGTAAAAGTTGGCAAAGCCGAGGAAGCTGTGGATTCCTTTGATGTGTGTTGGTTCCTTCCATTCTTTGATGGTCTCATTTTTTCTTCGTCCATTTGCAGTCCCAGTAGTGATATAACGTATCCCAAGTATTCTATTTCCGTTGTATGGAATTCGCATTTGGATGCTTTCAGCGTGAGCCCGGTTTCCTCAACACATCTCAAGATTGTCCAGACGTGCCTTCGGTGGTCTGCCAGATTTTGCGAGAAGATGAGGATGTCGTCCAGATATGCCACACAGAAGATATCAAGGTATTCGCTTAGAATCTCGTTCATCCATCGTTGAAACGATGCCGGTGCATTGGTCAACCCAAAAGGCATAACGCAGTACTCGTATAGTCCGTACCGGGTTCGGAAGGCTGTTTTCCATTCGTCTCCTGCTGCGATTTGGAGGTTGTAGTAGGCGTCTCGCATATCGAGTTTGGTGTAGATGGTGGCACTGGATAGTTGATCCAGGGACTCTCCGATTAATGGCAATGGTGTCCGGTTTTTGATTGTGATCTCATTCAGTTGTCGATAATCCACACATAGGCGTAGTCCCCCGTCCTTCTTCTTGACAAAGTGTATTGGTGCCCCAGCCGGAGAGGTGGATGCCCGGATCCATCCCCACTTCTCATTGACTTCTAGGTATTCCTTGAGAGCCTTCATTTTTTCTTCGTTCAGGGGTCGCAGGGGCTCGTACAGGGGTGTTTTTCCTTCCTCCAGTGAAATGTGGTGGTCGTGAGTACAGTGGGGCGGAGGTGCTGTAGTTTCTTTTTCGGTGAATACTTCGAGGAACTTGTGATATTCCGGTGGAATTGGATTTTCGCTGGTCTTGGAGTTTTCCTTGATTTTGTTGATGACGGTCTGGCATACTTCCCATGGGTCTGTTTCGCCAATCTTCCAATTTTCTGGTGTTTTCCTGTAGTATTGCTCCGTGGCCTTTTCCTCCATGACCATGTTCGCTCTTGGTGAGCTAGGTAAGCATTTTTCGGCGCAGTGGTCTGAGTGGAATTTCACAGTATGATTTTTCCACCCTATCACCGGGTTATGGAGCTTGAGCCATGGAAGTCCTAGGATGATTGGCGCATTTCTGATTGTGATGCAGTGTAGCCGGATGTCTTCCTCGTGATGATTAATTGTGAGGTGGACTTCGGCATCATGGGTTACTGACCCGCCGGTGAGCTCGCTCCCGTCCACAGTCAGGACCCGTCTTGGTGTTGCTTTTTACTGCATTGGGATTCTGCTTGCTTCGGCGTAAGCCTTGTCAACAAAGTTCTCGGATGTCCCGCTGTCCACTAGGGTGGTGGTGATGTATTTGTTTCCATCGGTTTCTATGATTCGTACTTTGATCATGATCTTTTCTTCGCGGTCGTACCTAGTTGTTCGTATTCTGTAGGGTGGGTCTGATTCTGCAATGGGTTTCTCTCTCGGGTGGCTGTTGCCTAGGCCTATTCCCGAGGGCTGTCGTTTCCCGCCAGTTCGGGTTCTTTCCCTGCTTCATTGTTTATGGTGTCTTCTTCGTACATGGCTTTTGCTGCCCGATATGGCCTCCTCCATGGGACTCGTGCTTTCTTGGGCTTGGGGCATTCCTTCGAAAAGTGCCCCTTTTTCCCTCAATTGTAGCATTCGTCTGTTTGTGGTCGTTGGGGAAACCAGTTCGGCATTCTTGGTGCGAACTTGAACCGCCAGGTGGCTTCTAGGTCCATTGGGTCCCCCGGAGGTACTGACGGCAGTTCTTTCGTGTGGACATAGAAGTGCGCTTCTGGGCTAGCTGCAGGTCGTCGATTAATGACTCCGAGGTTGTATAGGTGGCTATCCGTTTTGATGGCCGTGGTGGCATAGTCCACCAGAACGGTGGCCGGTACTTCACTCATGACCAAGTGCCTTTTTACTTCTGGGTGTAATCTATCTCGAAATCGAGTGATGCATACGTTGTCCACGTATGGGAGATCTGCTTTGATTCACTGGAATTCCGCCCAATAGGTTGCTACTGTTTGGTTTCCCTGCTGGATTTTCTGGAATATCTCGAACGCTATTTCCTTGGTGTCTACTTGGCCGAAAGCATGCCTCATGTTGGTTTTCAGTTCTTCCCATGTTAGGTTGCTTCCTCCTTCCTGGTTGAGAAAAGTTTCCACCCAGTTCCATGCCACCCCTCGGAGTAAGGAGGATGCATATCCCATCTTTTTCTCATCATTGTCGAATCGGTTCCCCTCTGTCCTGAACTTCAGCTCACACCGAGCCAGAAATGTTTTGAATTTTGCTTTTTCTCCTTCGAACGGTTTGGGGTTCCGGAGCTTTGGGTAACTGTTTTGTGGCAGTCTGTCGCATGCTGCTAAGAGTGTTTGCAGCATCTCTGTAGTTAGCAAGTGGGGTCCGCTTCCCCCCGTGCCTGATCCTTCCGCCATTCTTCTAGGTTGTTCTGGTGACTCGGGTGTCTGTGGTCTTGATTGTGGTTCTGCTGTTACAGGGCTTGGGGCACGCTGGTCGTCGGGGACTTCTCTGAATTCTCGGAGGTTGAGGGGGTCCTCGGAGTCCTCATTATGGGACTCCACTATGGGTGTTGTCTTGCTACATCAGGTGTCGATTTGGAGACGCAATCTAGTGTCAAGATCCTGCCTTGACTACTCCGTGCTACTTGACAGGTAACATAGGCTCGGTTTCTTCGGGGCAAGCTCGTAGTCACACTTCTGGCGTACTCACGCGCCGTTCGTAGTCTTGCGGTATCCATTACACCCGGCATGGTCTCGTCGCGGTCTTCTCACACACCATGCGTGGACTCGTTGTTCTCGCGGTATCCATCACGCCTGGCGTGGTCTCATTGCGGTCTTCTCACACGCCTTGCGTGGGCTCGTTGTTCTCGCGGTATCCGTCATGCCTGGCGTGGTCTTGTCGCGGTCTTCATACACGTCTTGCATGGGCTCGTTGTTCTTGCGGTATCCATCACGCCTAGCGTGGTCTCGTCGCGGTCTTCTCACACGCCTTGCGTGGGTTCGTTGTTCTTCTTGTGGGTGGCGGTCGCAGCACCGGTTTACGGGTAGAGAGAGGTAGGTCTATGGAGAGAGATAATAGATTGCATGGAGAAGAATCTCCAGACTAGCTACTGTGCCCTTCTTTTATACTTTTCCTTCCCTCTGTGGAATCACAGCTTGCCCGCAAGACTGACACAGGTCCTCCGTCTAACATCATGACTCGATCGCCGTCCCCAAGGAAAACACATGATCGCACTCGGCCACCGCACAGCCAACACTCTACTTGCGGCAACAGGAGAAAGGACACGCAAGCAGTAACAGTAAAGGAAAGGAAGACTGATGTACAACTTAATCAAGGGAAAACAATACTCGTAACGAACATGGGAGAAGGACTCGTAAGCAACATAGAAGAAACAAAGGAGAGAGGTCTAGACCGGCCAGCAGTCAGGGATATCGCTACCGGAGCGATATGGTGGAGATCGGTCAAGGCGTCTAAGCGCAGAGGATGACCGCGGCTGTGGTAGCGGAAACTAGGACGAGCCACAGGGTGACAAGGGTGAGAGTGGCACCGGCGCTGGCGCCAAGGAGCCTGTCGCGCCAGGTTCGTGACACAGCCTGACAGTGTGGCGAAGGTGGACTCGGAAGGTAGCCGCATATTAGCTAATGGATGGGGTCAATCACTATCTGTTGTTGACGTACCAGGAGCGGAATGGATGGCAATCTTGGTGTGTCCAGAAGGTTGATGTCAACAAGGCCCTGTTTTGGGCTCATGACTGCCACGGGCATTACTCCGCTGACCTGACGTTGAAGAAGCTTATGGGACACTACTATTGGCTGATCCGGACGAAGGATACTCATGTATTTTGTCGAAGTTGCCAGAGTTGTCAGTTGATGGGACGAAAGCGCCCTTCTCAGGTACCACGACCGGTTGTTCAGCTGCAGCCATTGGATATAATTGGGATTGATGGCCTTCATCCTATATCACCAGCCTCCGACGGATATAAATACATCCTCATTGTGGTTGATTATTTCACTCGATATGCATGGGTCTAGACATTCCCAGCCATCAATGGATCTGTCATTTCCGGAATGATTACAGGCATCTGACGGACGTTTGGATTACCTCGCAGCGTTTATACGGACAATACTACCTACTTCGTGGAAGGAGTTTTCCCTGACTTCCTGACGATTCGAGGCGTTCGACAGTTCCCAGCACCGAAAACTCACCCATCTTCTGTTGGCCTACTGGAGAGGTACGTCCAGCTGGTTCTCTATGGAATCCAGAAGATAGTTGTAAGTGGAGATCCTGTGATGGAGCAAGTACCTCGATCAAGTGGTCCATTCTATGAATACCAGGGAGGTGCGGGTTCATGGATTTACGCTGGCTGAATTGCTCTTTCGGTATAATCCAGTTCGACATCAGTGCGAGTTTACGGTTTGAGATCATCAAACAGCATAGGACTTGCAGGACTGACATCATTCCTGGGGTCATCGGGGAGATGAAGACTTTCTGGGTCCCCAGCAGGATGTTCATCTGGCTGGATGGGATGAGTGCATGGAAAATGCCAGACAGCGATACTTGACACGGTTCGCAGAACATCGAGGTAGGAAAGGACGGTTCCCAGCTCTGAAGGAAGGTGATCTCGTCTTACTGCAGCGTGCTGCCCTCGATAATCGCTATGACAAGAAACTGGAAGCTCGTTGGGAAGAGCCATTCTGCCTGGGTGATCTGGCTCATCACAGACGAAGCAGCCGACTCTACAATATCACCACTGGGGCACTCGTCGAGACCAAACCTTTTGGATTGAAAGACCAGATTCATCTAGACGATCTGAAAGTCTACATACCACAAGCGGAGTAGTGGAGTAAAGAGGGAGAAGCTGGCAGTGTGCTGGAGTGCATTAGAATGGGCTGGAAAGGCGGAGGAGCTGTTGGATGGGAGAGTGTAGGTTTTGGAGGAGGAGTTGATTTGCATGCGTTGATTTTGGAAGAAGTGTTTCTTTGCAGCTTAGAGTGACGAGGGGTCCTCGTCTTAGAGAAAATGGGGATAGATGAGGGGGGTAATGGCAGCGAAGCGGCAAAAACGAGGGATTGGTGGACAAAAGGGGTTAGCGTGGATGGGTGATGAGTTAGTCATCCTGAGGTGTTCTTTAGCTCGTCTCCGAGGGATTTTGCTCCTTATCCTGTACATGCCACACACCTGCAGGATCGCAACCTATTTCTTCTCCACACCACCCATTTCTTCGTTCCATCCGTGACCCATCTCCTTATTGCTCGCCCCCTTAGGGTTTAGTCTTCAGTAGCAAGCCTCCCACTCTTAGACAGAATCACATAACTTTCTTCTTCTCCTTCGTTCTTCTTCTTGTCTGCTATCGTCATGACAATTGGTAGCAAAACGCTCCGCACCAGTGTCCAAGGCCCGCCTCGACCGCCAGGACCATAGAATCCCACTAAGAACCTCCAATATTTTTTTCCCGCTCTCCCTGCTTCCGTTGCTTCTCCTCCCCCGCAACCCTTTCTTTCTACCCCATCTTTCGAAACCGTCATTCGACCCCATTGTTCGACCCTGTCGCTTGACCCGGTAGTTGTACCCCGTTGCTCGACCCTGTCGTTCAACCCTGTCGCTCGACCTCCTCTTACGCTCTCCCCTTTCACCTCTTTCTCTCCCTCTCGTTCTCGACCCCGTATCTCCTTTCGAGCGATAGCTGGAGGCTTCAATTTGCTACAGCGAGAAAGCCGCAGCAGCTACACCTCTCCACGGGAGCCGCTCCCTCGCCTTCAAGGGTTGCAGCCAGTTACAGACGGAGACCAACCCTCGGTCATTGGAATGCTGCCAGCTGGGACGGCGCATAGGCCTGTGCAAAGGAAGGTTTGCCGGCTGGCACGGCACAACGCTCCGGATGTCTCGAGACATAGGAAAGTTCACCGGCTGGAGCGGCATATCTCTCTGGACGTCTCGATCTCGGAAGGCATGTCACTTCTGGGCTTGGTTGCATGAGAGAAGTTCGTACAAGCACGTATGTGACTTGTGTGGGTACGAGTGTATATGTGAGTACGAAGACACATGTGAGTTGCGTGAGTGTGGGTGCACATGTGACTGGAAGGATCTTGTATATAAGGAGGGCTTTCTGCTGCGTATTGTCTTCTTCTCCTTTCACTTTCATGCAACCTCTTGTATCCTATTCGGTCAATAAACCTACTCGCTGTTTCCTCCGTTTCTTCCCTTTCCTCCGTTTCTCTTGTAATCGGTGACGCTCATCCAGCGTTGTCCCTGTCCGGCACTGGTCCCGTCAATGTTTGCTCGTCACTGTCCGGCACTCGTCACGTCAACTTTTGCGCGTCCCGTTCACGTTGCTCACTTCCGTTCCCGTTTCGCCGCTTCCGCTCGCGTTTCTCCGCTCCCGTTTCCCGCTGACACTCCCGTTTCCCGCTCCCGCTCCCGCTTCTGTTCCCGCTCCTGCTTTGAAGCCATCCAAGTACTTTAGAACTGTGTTCCGCCCGCCACCATTACACTAGGTTGCATCCTTTTCCATCTAACCTGCTCGTGATGGGTTCGAACCCGATGGATATGGATCCAGAAATCCGGACACCCGCCACTCTACAGCAGCAGGTGACCCAGCTACAGGCCCAGCTCGTCACCGTCGCCACGGCTAGAGAAATCCTCAGGGTAAGGGATTCCCTGATGCCCCAGTGTTCGACGGAGGTAAGGCTAAGGACGTGAACGTGAATCATCCAATACAAAACAAGTTGGCCATGGAACCCAAACACTATTCCAACGACCAAGCGTGTCACTGATATGCGGTGAATCGTCTTTCTGGGTTCACCCTCAATATGATCCGTTCATAGGTTTCCGAGAATACAGGCCGCATCACCTGGCTCGACTTTCTAAATGTGCTCCTCGAGTTGCTTCATGAGGTATATGATGACCCCGACAGGACACACAGCAAACCACAAAATCGGTAGGTTTTGGCAGAAGAATAGTACCTTCTCTGTCTACCGTGAGGCAATGGTTTCGTCAAGAGTGAGAGAGAAGTCTGCCGTTTCGTACTTGGTGAATTTTTCGAGGTAGCCTTAGCTGCTGAACCTCATTTCGTCCGAGTCCAAAGCCCCTTTGCGGTGGCTGCTTGGCCATCCACCAGACCGGAATTAACACATCAACTCCAGGCTCCAGAGGCGCTGCTTCAAAGATCTCTCGCATGTAGTTGTAACGGGCAAGGCCGGCTGGGCTCCCGGCAGCGGGACAGAGGACGAGGACCGAGGACAGCAGAGGAGGACCAGAGACGAGTACGAGGACCGAGGACAGAGGACGAGCGAGGCAGAGGCAGCCGGCGAGCGAACGGCACGCGTGGCGAGTGAGACAAGGTACGGGAGGAAGGTGATAGAAAGAACATTATTCTTCTAGCGAGACTAAGGAAACAAACTGACACGAGGACAGGTAAACAAGCTGTTGCATGAGGAAGGGAAAGAAGGGGAAAAAAAGAGAGAGAGAAAGGTGGATAATGGCTCCTTATAAGGATATCCATCGCCCCGCAATGACGTCCCATTCCATCCTCCCACATTCCCGGTTTCGTCCTTCTGCACTGCTGCATTCCCCATTTCGTCCCTCCACATTCCGAAATGTACCAAATTGCCCTTCCGGACTGAGCTGGCGCACGCTGCGAGAGTGATCCCACTCTTGGACTCGAGTTCCTACGAAAGCAGCCCGTACGGGTGATGGGCATTCTGGATATCGTCCATGGTATATGTCATCAGCTTCCATCTCGGTCAGGTTTTCCTCAGGTTCCCACATTGGGTCCGTAAATCCCCTCCACTTGACCCAATATTGTAACCGTTCCCTCCCCCTCTGACTATCCAGAATCCCCTCCACCTCCCATTCCTCTTCTCCCTCGACGACCACTGGAAGTGGTGGTTGGATTATTTGCCCCGGAAGCGGATCTTTGGTGGCAGGATGTAGGAGTGAGACTGGGAATATGCGGTATTTCTGAATTGTGGCCGGTATGTCCAATTCGTAGATATGTGTTCCTATAGTTCGAATAATGTGGTACGGATCCTGGAGCTCTAACAAGAGGGTTGAGTTTGGCTTTTAGAATATTTTTGTTAAGAATAGATAGAGATTCAATGATGTTGTACAACAAGGACTCATAACCTGTCAGAATATGTGATGTGTAGAAGAGATGGTTGATTGTTCTAGGACTGATTGCCACTGCTCAGTTGCACTCGAGGCTCGTCACGTGCTCTGACTAAGCATAACCTTGGGGTGAGCGCCCATCGAGTGCTGATGTGTGAACGGCGACCAACACCCCTACAGCCAAGGATCCGTACTATGTCGCGGCAGCTTTATCTACCCTATATCTAGACGCCCACCAGGCTCCGTACCTTGCGTCAAGCCATCTGTCCTCCGCACCACCACCACCACCTGCACCGCCACGAACTTGCTACTCCACATGTCTCTCGACCTCTCGCTCACGCCGGTCATTCCCTCCGCACTCACGGAATCCGCGCTCGAGGATCTGATCAGGCTCGGCATCGCGCTGGTGGACACGCTCCCATCACGGACGCGCGCGTCCAGCGCGCCCGCGGACACCAAGATATCGTGGACGGCGGGCAAGGGCGACGGCGAGACCAAGATCTGGAAGGCGACGCACAACAGCGAGCCGTGGATCGCGCGCGTGACGGATCTGGCCGGCATCGGATACGCGGAGCTGTGGCGGCATCTGGTGGTCGAGAAGAGCGCTACCGAGAAGGCAGCGCTGATGCAGCCGCACGACGAGATCGAGGCGCTCGGACCCGAGCGCACGATCGGCGACACCAAAGTCTCCGGTATGTTGATACCCCTGTCCCATGCTCGTGCCCCGTCGAATGCTCACACCCGCCGCCGCGCAGATGTCCACAAGCTCCTCCACGTCCAGGCCTTCTCTGCCAGAGAGTTCATCGAGACCGTCGTGTACAAGGACCTGCCGCAGCCCGACGGCACCAAGTGCTGCATCGTGATAACGCTGCCCTTGCAGGGCGCGATCAGGAACCCCGCACACGCGCACGGCGCGTACACTTCGGTCGAGACCATACGCGAGGTCGGCGACGGCGTGGTGGAAGTGGTCACCGCCCTCACGGTGCGGTTTTGTCCTTACCCCGCTCCGCTCGATGTGCAGGCACTGACGATGCGGTGTGCAGAGCAATGCGGGCGGGAACATACCACGCTGGATGCAGAACATGGCCATGCCGGGCCAGATACTGAGTGACGGACAGAGGTACTACAAGTTCGTGCGGGACCAGCTGCCGCAGTCGCAGCAAGCCCGGGCCTAAAGTATAGAGCATCGCGGAGCGCGTGTCGATTCAGTAGTGTAGGGGTATCGTGGGCGCTTGCCAACCAGCATTCGACGCGGGTTCAAATCCCGGCTGAATCAGGTATCATTCTTCCTTCCACCCGCAGATGATCTTTTGCTGCCTGTGCCGGATCGCCGCGGCGGTCGGCCGATCCGCTGTGACTCGGCGTGGTCGAAACGCCAGGCCGCGATCGTGACGCTGTGAAGTGGGACTCGCAGCACGCGAGCGATGTCCCGGTAACTGGCGATGCTACCCATCAGAGGTCCGCAGATGGACGAGCAGCGAAAAAAAAGAATATGTACCAATAGCCGGCGGGCAGGTTCGTACACAGCCATGGTTCCCAGCCCAGCCCAGGCCGGCCAGGCCCAGTCGGCATTTGCTCCCCACAGGACCGTCCTTGCCGCGATTACGACGCAAGCCATCGCCCCCGCAAGGCGCTGGCCCGGCCACCTTTCCTGCAGCAGCGATGGCAGGGGGGAGACAGTGCGCGATCGCCGTAGTGTGTTTGGACTTCCCGGGGAAGGCGAGCGCTCGGAATGTCGGCCCGGCGGGTCGCCAGTCTGGCTGCCGGTACTAGTAGTGCACCTGGGCGACGTGGGTATGCAGTCCGTGTTTTTGTTTTTCTCTTATTTAATTTATTTATATGTATTTTCCGTTTTAAACAGGCTTAGGGACCATTCGGACCGTCGCGATACATCCATCCACACGGTACATAACATTTTTCCGGAAGGATGGGGGGGGCATCAAAGGAGCGTGCGTCCGCTGGGTTGGGGGCACTCACTTGCCTACGACCCACCTGCTTACTTACATGCGCATGAAACCGTATCGTACATATGTACGGCGCCGCACCGTATTGTTGATATCGTAGAGTCGAGCGCAAGCCGCAGCCATCCATCCATCCATCCATCCATCCATCCATCCATCCATCCATCCGCGTACAGTCAGCGATCGCTCCGCCGTCCGCAGCGTGTCTGTGTAGCGCAGAGTACGGAAGTTCGCTGCTGCAGGGCACATGTGATCGAGGCGAGTCCCTAGAGTACATACGCGGCAGCTGATCCCTCCGGATCGATCGTTCGTCCGTGAACCCAGGCTTACGGCGGCAGCTGCTGCCGGGCTCGATCCATCCATCCATCCACCCATCCATCCATCCCATTCCATCCCATCCCATCCACCCATCCGCTCGGAAACAATCCGCTCCCTCCACTGCGCTCCGCACAAGCACACCTCATCACTCGTCACTCGTCACTCGTCACTTGCTCGCTCGCTGCTGCCACCAGCCCCGATTATCTATCTATCTATTGGCCGATGGAGAAGGCTACAATACTACTAACTACTTGACGACTCCCCCTGCCGCCGCGGCAAAAAATGCGGTCCGGATAGCCTGGATAGGGCATTGGCCGGCTGTCCGTCCGCCAGCCAACCGGCCAGTCAAGTTCAATCCGCTGACGGATGATGCCAGCCATCCGACTGGTCGATTCGGCGGCGTGCGCGCGCGTGGGGCCCCCTTGTCGGCGACGCACCTGACGAGCGCTCGAGCGCAGCCCAATGGGGTGCCCGCGAATCCAATCTCACTCCTCCTCCTCCATCGAGATCTTCTCGTTATGTGCGCCCGCCACGGTTGGAAGCGAAATCGCCGTCGCTCCTCATCTCGTGCTGGTATGTCCATCTTCAGCCCCGTTCTGCATCGGGAATTCGCCTCCCCCCCCCCCCCCCCACATGACAGGTGGCTTGGCCGGCTTGGCGCCGAGACAAGAAAAAAAAAATGAATTTCTTCGCGTAGCGCGGTTCCAGAATAATAAAGTAGTCGTCCCCAGCAAGTCCATACCTAGTGTGACCCCTCCTAGTGGCGAAATTTAGAATAGATAGGCATCTCGAGTCGAGCAGCTATCGTAGTTTCACTATCTATTGCGCACCTAACGCCCGTGGTAGACCTCCGTCCAACAGCCTTCCGTGAAGCAACAGCTTGTACGTGGAGAAATGGAAGGAGAAAGAAACAGCCCACCTCTTCCCCGGATGGCATCTCTTCCGTACCGTTGACAATTCTATCGATCCGTGGTACCGTGCGTGGATATGCTCCGAACATTGAGGAAATAACGGTGCCATGTGTGCCATTCCTGTTTTTGCGCTTGCTCCGCATTTCTGTCCCTCCGCGTCGACCAAGCGCCTCAGTGCGTGCTGTACCGAACTCGGACTCAGTGCAACGACACCGCGAGTCGAAATCGGCCCTGATCGAGATGGAGCTTGCCTTCCGACCGCGAGTAGAGCAAGTGCAGCCGTGAACACATGTGCAGTGCCTTACAAGAGGACGATATCCATCCAATCAGCACCGGCAGCGACAGCTCTTCAAGGCCGGGGGTTTTGTTTCCTTTTTTCTTCTTCACTTTGGCAGACAGCTGCACGCCGTCCGATCGATTATCTTCGCTGCGGATCAGACCGGAGCGCCATACGTACGCACGCAGGGGCATCGATCCGACCTTGGTAAGCCGGAAAGCCATGTGCGTTCTCCGCGCGGCGTTTCTCGCGATCCTGCTGCTGCTCCGGATACGGCCAGACGCGCACGACGGGGCGTTGTTTGGGCTGCGCTGGCTGGCCCATTGGCTGGCGCTGGCGGGACCGGACTTGCTGACACTCGATCGGCGTCACGACGACGACGACGGGAGCGACGACCGCCGCAGTCGACTTCGACATCCGTTTCCGTACCGTCACATTCGTCTCCCCTGGTTGGGGGTGTTGCGGGAATTCGCCACCGGCCCGCGCAACGTCACCTGCCTGCCAGCCTGGCTGGGGAAGTCCTATCTGGGAATGCCGTCGGTCGGTCCGTCCGCCGGTTCTGCTTGTCGGGGGTCCGCGTTTAGTGTTTTTTCTTTTCTTTTCTTTTCTTTCTTTTTCTTTCTACTTTCTTTCCCCATCGTGCTTCTTTTCCCCGGGTTGAGCTGTGCTTCCTTTTTTTTCTTTTTCTTTTTCTTTTTCTTTTTCTCCCTCGACTCTCGCCAGATTTCCCTGGTCCCCCACACGAGCGAGGTAACGGCGAAGAGAGTAGCGGTGTCTCTCTGCTCGAATCTGGTATTTGATGCGTAATCGGGATAGGGGCACGGTACTGCGCTGTGCAGTGCGTGGATGGCTGGAGGTATGTATGCATGTATTGTTGTGTTGTCAGGGTCGGATGCGCCTGTGTGTGTGTGTGTGTATATGTAGGCAGAAATGTCCCGCAAGAGACCCCACACTACCGCCGCGCTGCGCTGCAGAGCGTAGATATGTATGTACAGGCCCACTGCGGGGGGTTGTCCGTCTGCGTGTACGTATCGCCATGAGCTGCCTGGCGCTGCTCGGTGTGGGGACGCACCATAGCCGACGGCCCCCGATCCGCATTCGAGATCGATGGATGGAGACGGCATGGTTTCTTTTTCCGTCGTCTTGTGCTCGACAGCTGCCATCGCTGATCGACTCCTGCGCCTCAGCCACACCCTGCGCCTCGCGCGTGGCTGGCCAATCCGGACAGCGAGATGTTCCGGCCTCGCGACTGCGTGTGACCCTCTGCTTGGCTGGCGCCTTTCGAGCGGGACCGCCCTACCACTGCTCGCGATCGCACAGGTGCCGCACGAATCGTACGCGCATCCCGTTCGCGTCGGTATCATCGATTTAGGAGCCGCGGTCGAGAATGCAATCTGCGTGCTTGCCCGGCCGGATTGGTGTGGGGCCCAGCCGGAGCCGGGCTATTCTAGCTGTTATGCACTATTTGCTGTCATCAACCATATCCGTCCGATGCGGCGACTATCGTTGGCTGTGCGGTCTTCTCCACTCCGCAATATCGCGCGAACGGTCAATATGGATATCGCTATAGCTATGCATTGTTACCGGCATATACCTTCGTGCCCCCCGTCCGACGTGTTTCTTTCTCTCCGGGAGATCAACCTGGGAATACATGACGCCGTGCCGGAATGCGTTCTCGCAGGGGTGGTGATGCGACCGTGATGGTTGATCAATCCGACAGGACGATGGGCGGGATGGTGCCAGCAACCCGCGCATGCGCAGTGCATAGCGTGCGGCGGACACGACCAGCCGCCGTCGCTCCCGCTGTCCCGCCCGGCGTCGGCGGAACGGGCCACGCGCACTGCACATCCGGAGTTGCGTCCGCGGACAGCGGGAGGCGGGGGGCGCATATCTGATCGCCGTCCTCCTCCCCACTCCGCGCACCGAGGAGATATCTAGATGTCGATGAATTCTGCGAGTCGTGGCTGGCTGGATTTGCTTTTTCTTCTTTTTTTTCCTTCTCGGGCGTTCGATCGTGGCGTGACCGGAATCTGCGGAAGGATGGCTGGACGGATGGCTGGATGGATGGTTGGGACGCGGAGCAACATCGAGGCTTGCAAATGGAAAGCTGCCACGAGAATGCGTGCGTGCGCTCGTACGTCCGGTCGTGCACGCACTCACCTCGGAAGCGTTCTCCCGTCGGTCCGTCCTCGCTCGCGCGGGCGCCTGTGCGGTGCGAGAAGGGATGGCAGCTGCCGACCGACGCCGACCTTGCGCCCCGGCCCGACGGAAAGCGGCACTGCGGCGGCGTCATCTCCCGCCGCCGTTCCTCCGTCCATCCGTCCCCCACACAGGTGTAGCTTGGAGCGTACGCACGTGATCGAGCTCACAGTGGGCGGCTGCGCTGGCGATGCATGCACCGTGCTGCTGCTGTGCTGCCTCCACTAGGCCGCCGATCGATGGGCGCTCCGAATATGCTTCCCGGCCGAAGAGTGGCGTCTCTAGTGGGTTCCGAAGTGAGGGCTTGCTACAGACACCCACTACCTGGGTACGCAGGCGACAGTCCCCAGTCGCCAGTCCCCAGCCCCCCCGGACTCCCGGAACCCGCCGTGGCGGCGTGCAAATCGGAACAATTCTTGCCACCCTGGCAGGCGTGTCGTGTGTATGTATGTATTTATGTGTGTGTGTGTGTGTGTATGTGGGGGGATGGTAAATCAGTCCGGCGCGGGCACATGCAAGGGAGACGAGGGAATATACACATGCCTCCAGAACGAGTGGAACGTATCTAGAAGGAAATATAGAGAAAAAAAGAGAAAAAAAAACAGTGAGATGATTGTAGCGTGAGCACCCACGCAGTTGTGTGGAGATTTCTCGACGGATGGACGGATTGAAGGATGGAGGATGGAGGATGGTGGATGGAGGATGGTGGATGGAGTGATGAAGGAAGGAGGGTGTTGATGGAAGGATGGGCGCCTGCATGCTGGACGTATGTATGTATGTGCTCGACGCAGCGCGATGCAGCCATCTACGTATGCATCCATCTATGCATCTGATGCATGTCAGCATGTGCTCGGTGTATCTACATAGATACTAGGTATGTATGTATGTATGTATGTACCTACCTTTATCTCCGTCGTCTGCATGGGGTGGGGTACTGCAATCTGTAGTAGCACACCGTCTTGGCGCGGAAACAAAGAAAAAGAAAAAGAAAAAAACGTTATGTAGATAGCCCGATGCAGACAAGTTCGTACATAAGAAGGATGTATTTGCCTTTACCGCTCGGCCAGGGACCCGAGCCACGACGACGAGCCACCCGAAACCATGCTCAGGCCCCTTTCTGACGGGCATCGCGTTGCATGCACGCGGCGCACGCTATGCACGGTGCGTGTCTCCAGGCCGCGGATGCATAACCAAACCACACCAACCAGGTATATATCAGCGGTGGAGAGGACAGCCGCGTGCGTTGCATATGTGGGCTGACTGGGGCCGTGTCCGCCAGGGCAACATGGCCGCGCTCTCCGCACTGGCTGTTTTCGGGCGGCATCCCGTCCGCATGGGTCGGGCCCGCGGTGGGTGTGGCTGGCCGGGCTGAAGAGTTTGTGTATCTGTCGCCCTCGTGAGTGTGTCCGCCGGCAACGTGCGCTGGAGAGGCGGAGAGCGGCGAGGGAAGCGATGCGAGTCACGCCCCGTGAGCGCCGTGCCCGCTTGCCGTGCGGTCGAAGCAACCGGAGCCGCAGACGACGCAAGTCCACTCGCCTCGCCTCGCGTCGCCTCACCATGCCTTTTTTGCCTAGTCTCGTCCGGGCTTGCCGGATCGGGCGTGGTGGTCGCTCGGGTGCAGTTCGTCCCCTTTCCTTTCCGCAGTTCCCTCCCCCCTGCGAACTGGCCGGGCTTCCGTGGGCAACGCTTGCGGCGGCTGGCGAGGGTGTGTATGTAGGCTGCGAAATCTTCCGCACGCACGGCTATCGGGGGCCCACGTTTAGTGCCGGCTGCCTCGCACGGAGGCAGGTGTCCTGCCCCTGCTGTGTGCATTACAGATATCAGCCTCCGTCAATTGGGAGATTCTGCAAATTCCGTGCTCTATCTGTCCATGTAGAGTAGAGCTCGCTTTATCTGGGGGGTATATACAATAGGGGTCTAGCTTGCTCACGAAAATTGACACGTTTTGCCCGCCGTGAGCGTGAGCCAGAACTATGATATACATACAATATCTACAATACAAGGTGTGCACGAGTTACAATGCTTAATAATAGGGGCGGTATCATAATAATCGCCAAAACACAAACCCTGCATCAACAAACTAGGATCATATGTCTATGTCGACACCATAGAGAAAGACGAACTCCTCAGCCGCATACATAAAGTCGCTTCGGAACGGAGAATGTCCCGGTGATATGAATTTTCGCTTGGCTGCATAGTCCTTTACCAACTCGAGTAAGTCCATGAAGGCATGGAGGCGAGTTGCAATATGTTTTAGCATCATTCGGTAGCTAGATACAAGTGGATATATCAATCGCTTCGAGAATCCCAGCGGCGAGAGTCGCCACAGAGGCGGTGATAGATAGATATCTACGAGAGTCCTATACTCCTATCCCTGTGCCTCTCGTCCAATCACCGCCTTTGTTTACAATGAGCTTCGGTAAATCACGGGCGTTGACCAGGGGGCCCTGGTCTGCTCTCTGGGTACATACTCTATCTTACTCTATATACTCTGCATAGCGTATATATCTGCTTGCCTCTTTGAGTTAGGGCCGCTGTCCGTTGCTGTGGCGATAAATCCAAAACTGGAGCACGGAGGGTTGCAGAACCTCGCTGATGTCCCAGGCCTGTCCTTGTGCGCTGCTCGTGTCCGGAGGAAACCTCCCCGCATACATGTGAATCTCTCCGAAACCGGAGTGCGAAGAAGAAGCTGGACAGGAAAAAGAAAAAGAAAAAGAAAAAGAAAAAGAAAAAGAAAAACAACCGGCGAACTGCGAACATGCGTGCGTACACTTGGAGTGGGGCTGGTACGATGTGCCACTCGGGTACGCGGGTGGACTGCGTCCGGAGTCCGCGCGAATTGTGGATAAAGATGACCAGGCGGGCCACTGACGGCGAGTGGAGTCGGTCCGCACGCTCTCCCCGGCGGATGCGCCCGGCAGAAGTCCGGTTGAAAATCGGGGCAGTCGGGCGGCAGCAGTGCCGGCAGGATGGCGATGCATGCGAGAAGGCACGATGTTGATATGTCAGCATGTATTCATGGCCCGCGGCTTCTGCCGATATGTGGTGCCAGCCCTTCCAACGCCGTGGATGTCTAGTTGCCTTGTGCGCTGTAACTATCGGCATCGTAACCGCTGTAACACCTCGTGGGCCGCAACCAACACGGTCACGATCCACCCCCGTCCAACTCGGATGTCCCATAACGGCCTAGCACCACGGGCGGGGCTGAATGGCGGCGCGGAATCGAAAAAACAGAATATCCATATACAAAAATATCTAGCAAAATAAGGCAGATGATAAATACGATATAGTGGGGGGGGCAGTCTCAACTTGGCATCCCCTTGTGCGATCCGCACCACGGATCTCTTGCTCTCGTCCAGATGGATATCCACAGCAAGTGCTCCCGGAACAGTTGCCAGCTACATTCGCGGTGGACCGGATCGAAAATGGATGATCGCGTTGCGGCGCTGTGATTGGCTGCCACTTTCTCTCCCTCGCTCTTGCCGTGCAACCCACCCTGGCCTATGTTAGTACTGCCAAAAATATCCTCATCGCGCTCGGAACGACCGTTTCCACAGCAGCCAACCGAACTGCCCACCAAACAAAATCCTCCCAGCCCGAGCACCCGCACCGGCTAGCCGGAACCGCCGTTTTGGCTGCTTACCCCTCATCTCGCGGGAAACGCCACTAGCAGTGACAGGGCGAGCTACCACACTCCGCACTCCACATCACACCCCACACTCCGCACGGCGGACGCCACACATCGCGCTGCGAGCGCCATTCTCCAGTGTGGCTCGACTCCTACCCTGCGAACCGACTCGCTGACTGGTCCTGGCTGGAGCCGTGCAGTAGAGCAGATACATATCCAGACGGCCCACTCCACGTACACCCAACACTTGCACCCATCTTGCAGCCAGCGGATCTTGGAAGACCAACGGCGTGCAGCAATATCGTGAACATCTTAATGGCGCTCGAACCCCAGCCATCCACCGGCATCTGTGCGTAGTCATGTACGTACGTGGAGTGGGTGTGGCTCTCCTCTGGACGTACCGCGAATATACCGTAGATATACATACCCTCCCTCCCTCCCCCGGGCGGAGACATTCTCGGATTCCGGCATTTACCAAAAAGCAGGCATCCGTCCCCGCCGTGCGCTGCGTCCGCCTGCCTACATACATATGTACGAAGAGTGTGTATATGCCGTGCACTTCGCGAACTCGATAACCTACGGTTGCACGGCGGCGCCAGATCGGATCCCATCATACAACCGCACTGGATGCAGAGAAACTGTCGCTGTCATTCCCGTTGTGCTGAGCACGAGCGGTCTTGCTTTCTTTTTCCCCTCGTCGCCTGCTTGTAATTGCCTTATGTATACACTATCACTGTCCCACTCCCTGCTGAGGCTATGTTTAAAAAGGAAAAGGAAAAAATTCAAAAGGAAAAAAAAAAAAAAGACTAGGTAGGCCCTGCCTGGCCTGGCCAAGCCACGTGCGCCTCTCCACGGTTGGTTGCGTTCGGCTTGGGAACTTTTTGGTTGGTGGAACACTGGGACAACCACACCACCCACACGCACTACGTACCCGGTACGTTCATCCCAGTCCGACTATCCATCTCGTCTTTTCCCTTCTCGTCTTCTAATTCATTTTCTTTCTTTTCTTTCTTTTTTCATTTTCCCAATTTCTTACCCTTCCGAACTACGTATGTAGAGTGCTCCTTTTGCTTCTTGTGCTCACCTGCCCCCCCCTCCCTCTTTTGCTGCCTGGTGCCACCACCACCACCACCACCACCACCACCACCACCACCACTACCACCACCACCACCACCACCACCACCACTACCACCACCACCACTGCGCAGTCCCCCGCGCGTCACAATTATTGGCCAATTCAAGGCCCTTTCTTCTTCACCGGCGATCGACCCACGCTCAGCTCACGCTCCATAATTCGTCATGGATGCCCTCGAGTTCCACCC
>Ga0307516_10001443_pt1 | contig 32830 bp, 30 predicted proteins | sample 19_EM_MG_FD_203310 | JGI IMG/M metagenome (GOLD analysis project Ga0307516, IMG submission 203310) | Populus trichocarpa ectomycorrhiza microbial communities from riparian zone in the Pacific Northwest, United States - 19_EM | ecosystem: Host-associated > Plants > Roots > Unclassified | place...
TCCATGGCAGGGTCCCGTGTCAACCGGCGTTTGCGGACAGCTCCCAACGCCGGTCCGACGCCAGAACTCGCCTACGCCTCCGGACCCGTCGAATTGTTCAGTGGGCCCGCCCTGTCCAGCAGTCCTGTGCGGGCTGCCAAAGCTGCCGCCTCCAGCCTCGACCCGACCCCCAGTTTCATCAGTACCCGCTGCACATGGGTGCGGGCCGTCGACGGGGCTATGCCCATGCCCGCTGCGATCAGGCGGGTGTCCTCGCCGTCGGCCACCCGGACCAGGACCTCCACCTCCCTGGGCGTGAGCATCTGGAGCAGGCGTTGGCCCTCGTCGTCGGGTTGGGCCACCGGGTTGAGGAGTTCGCTGAAGGCGCCTTGCAACAACTGCGGTGCTACGGCTGCCTCGCCCGCCCTGGCCTTCATGATGGCGCGTTCCACGCCCTCTATGCGCTCGTCGTGACGGACGTAGCCCGAGGCGCCGGCCGCGAAGGCCGCGGCGATGCCGCGGGGGCTCGGGACCGGGCCGAGGACCAGGACCGCTACCTGCGGGCGTTCTCGCTTGATCTTCACCACCGGGTCGAAGATGCCCGGCTCGGCCGGTGTCGCCGTACCCAGCAGGCACACCTCGGGTGCGCGGGTGATCACCAGTTCCGCCGCGCCCGCCGCGGGCGCCGCCGCGGCCAGCACCCGGTGTCCCCGCAGCTTCAGTGCCGAGGCCAGCGCCTCCGCGAGCAATCGGTGGTCGTCGACCACCATCAGCCGCACTCCCATCGAGCAACCCCCCAGTCCCCCCAATGGATGCCCACTATGGATGCCCACCGGTCCCCAAGAACAGAGGGCCCCCAGCACCCCCGCTCTTCATGCCCCCGGAAGCTACACGCTTGTTCGACGTTGCGCTTCCCCTACCGGCGAGAAGTGCCCCGGATCGCCGAAAATCATCTCATTCGAGGGTGATGAGCGATAAGCGAACGGCCCCGCCCCTGAACAGGGACGGGGCCGCAGCCGAACCAACCACCGAATCGACCGGCTAGGTCAGCTCGCGCCGAACCCGAGCGCCAGATACTCCTCGTCGTCCGAGCTGGCCAGATCACTCGCGAACACCGCGGACATGTACAGATGCCCCTGCGCGTACAGGAACTCCGAGTAGTCCGGCGACATGCTGGTCTCCGCGTCCCGCACGGACTCCGTGGCCGGATTCTCCAGCAGCTTGGTCTCCTTGAACGAGCCGCCGTCGATGCTGACGATCTGACCGCCCTTGTCGTACGGCGGACGCTTGTACGCGATGATGTTGGTGCCATCCATCCGCAGCGGCATGATCGTGTAGTCGTCCCCCGCGTCGGCCCGCTGACCGGTCTGCTTCCCGGTCGCCAGATCGATCGCGACGATCTCGTTGGTGTCGCTGAACTCGCCGCTGCCGTCGTGCTCCTCGGTCGCCAGATAGAGCCGGTCGTTGCCGGCCGCGACCTGGTGGCACTCCTCGACCTTGGTGATGCCGTCGCAGTTGGCCGCGTACTGGTCGCTGGGCGCGGAGATCCGGGTGCGCAGCTTGCCGGTCTTGTTGTCGATGGAGAAGAAGTCCGAGATCCCGCTGCCGTCCTTGGCGGCCTCGCCCACGTCGGCGGCCACGACCAGCGGATCGGTCGACACGACGCTGGCGTACTGGATGCCCGTCCCCATCTTGTACTCGGAGATCACCTTGCCGGACTTCGGCTCGATGGTCTGGATGTGCAGCTCGGGCGAGTCGTACGAACCGCACCGGCGGACCGCGACCAGTTTCGGGCCGCCGCCGTACCCGGAGTCGTAGCAGGTGTCGGTCGGCTTGGGGGCCCACAGCTGCTTGCCGGAGACGATGTCGAAGGCGGCGCCGCCGCTGGAGCTGCCCACGGCGGCCGTACCCCCGCTGACGGTGACGTTGTTGAAGCTGATCGGCTCGTCACCGGAGGTGGCGGTCTTCGTCCACAGCTTCTTGCCCGCGGCGAGGTCGATCCCCGCGACCTGGCTGCAGCCGTGTGAGGGCTCGGCCTTGGTCGGCATCTCGGGCTGGTAGATGATCGCCGTCTTGTTGTCGCTGGCGTGGTTGCTGCCCTGGCACACCGGGCCGGGAAGCTTGATCGTCCACAGCTTGGTGCCCTTGTCGGGGTCGTAGCCGACGATCTCGGCGATGCCGCTCTTGGCGTACACCGTGTCGGTGAGCCAGGAACCGGCGGTGGCGATCGTGCTGTCCTTGGAGACCTTGGGCGCCGGGACCTGGAAGAGGACCTTGGAGGCGGTGTTGGCGGGCACCTTCTCCACGGGCTCGGTGGACGTCGTACCACCGTCCCCGCCGTCGCTGCCGCCGCCGCCCTTGGTGTCGTCCTTGCCGCCGGTGCCGCCGTTGGAGCTCGCGGTGTCGTCCTTCTTCCCACTGTCGTCACCGGACGAGGACGCGTACCAGACGCCACCGCCGACGATCAGCGCGATCGCCACGACGGCCGCGACAATGATCAGGACCTGCGCGTTCCGCTTGCCGCCGGGCTGCGGCTGCAGCGGCGCCTGCGGATAGCCGTACCCCGGAGGCTGCTGGGGATACCCGTATCCGACCGGAGGCTGCTGCGGATACCCATACCCGACCGGCGGAGCCACCGACGGCGGACCGAACCCCCCTTGCTGCGGAGGCTGCTGCGGATAGCCATACCCAGCAGGCGCCTGCCCACCAGGCGGAACCGACGGCGGACCGAAACCCCCCTGCTGCGGAGGCTGCTGCTGCGGATACCCATACCCGGCGGGCGCCTGCCCACCGGGCGGAACCGGCGCACCCGGCGCACCCGGCGGAACCGGCGGAGCCACCGGCGGCTGCTCCGGGGGCGGACCGAACCCCCCTTGCTGCGGCGGCTGATTGGGAGGCGGAGGAGGAGGCGGCTGGGTCATGACGTGAGTACCTCGATGGCGGGGACGGCAGCGGAAGGGGAGAAGGGAGAAAGAGCAGAAGGGTCACTTGCCGAAGGCGAGCATCAACTTCTCCTTCGTGTCCTCGTTGCCGGACAGCTGAGTTGTCGAGAGGTAGAAGCGCCCGTCGACCCAGTCGACGTCCTTCGAGTAGAAGCCGCTCTCGATCTGCGCGGTGCCCCGCGGGTTCTGCAGCAGCTTGGCCGGCGTGTGGCTGCCGCCGCCGGTCGGGATCGACACGATCCGGCCGCCCGCGTCGTACGAGGGCTCCACATACGCGACGAGCTTGCCGCCCTCGGTCCTGATCGGGAGCATCGACTCGTCCGTGGGCGACTTGACGCGCCACTTCTCCTTGCCGGTGGCGAGGTTGACCGCGACGATCTCGTTCGGCCCGCTGGTCGCCTCGGTGGGCAGGTACAGCGTGTCGGCGTCGGCGGCCACGCCCTCGCAGCCCTGGAGGTCACGCGCGAGGATGGTCAGACCGCAGGTGGGGGCGAAGTCCTCGTCGAAGCCGACCTGGGAGCGGAACTTTCCGGTGGCGGTGAACGTGGAGATGTTCCACGACTTCTTGTCCTCGTTGGTGCTGTAGACGACGAGCGGGTCGACGGAGTAGACCCGCGAGACCGTCCAGCCCTTGTCGAACTTCTGGGTCCACTTGGCCTTGCCGGTCTTGGGATCCAGCTCCTGGAGCTCGTCGTGCTCGTTGGTCCCGGTGGCGTCGCAGGAGGCGAGGGAGAGCAGCCTGGTGCCGCCCGCGAACGCGGTCGGGAAGCAGGCGGTGCCGTACTTCTTCTTGTCGAACAGCTTCTTGCCGGTCCGTACGTCGTACGCGGTGCCGGACTGCGAGCGGCCGGCCATCAACGTGTCGCCGGTGACGGCCAGTTCGACCTGGAGCGTGCTGTCGAACGACCCGCCGTCCTCGACCTTGCCGGTCCAGCCCTTGTCGCCCGTGTTCAGGTCGATCTGCTGGAGCAGGTTGCACTCGGCGCGGTCAGTGGTGCCGCTCATGTACGCGACGACGATCTTGTCGTCGGACGTCTTCTGCGGGGTGACCGCGCAGATCTTCTGCGGGAAGGTGATCGGGGCCCAGGTCGGCTTGCCGTCGCCGACGTTGTAGGCGACGAGTTGCTTGTACGCCGACTTCACCGCGGTCTTGTCGGTGATCCACATGCCGGCGGCGTCGGCGCCGTCACCGGGGGCGTCGGGCGCCTCCTTGTACCAGAGCACCTTCGCCTCGCCGGCCTGCCGGCCCTCGTTGAGGTCCTCCGGGGCCTCGCCGCCGGCGCCGCTGCCGTCGCCGGGGTTGACCGGGGACTCGGAGGCGGTGGCCTTGGAGTCGTCGCTCCTCTCGGCGATCGGCTTCTTGTCGTCACCGTCGTCGCCCCCGCTGGTGACCGCGAACACGGTCCCGCCGATGACGAGCAGCGCGGCCACGGCGGCGCCGACGACGATGGCGGTCTTCCCCTTGAAGCGGTTCCCGGAGCCGGGCGGCGGGCTTCCGGGCGCACCCGGGAACTGGGCCTGCGGCGGATACCCGTATCCCTGCGGCGGTCCGTACGGACCCGGCTGCGGCTGACCGTACGGCCCAGGCTGCGGCGGCTGACCGTACGGCCCCGGCGGGGTCTGTCCGTACGGGCCTTGCTGACCGTAGGGCCCCGACTGCGGGGCGGTGGGCGGCTGTTGGGGATATCCGTAGCCGGGCTGCGGGGCACCGGACGGCGGGCCCTGCGGAGGCGGCGGCGTCTGCGGCGCCCCGAATCCGCCCTGCGGCGCAGGTGCGTGCGGCGGCGGCTGCGGTGGCGGCTGGTCCTGCGGCGCTCCGTAACCGCCCTGCGGCGGCTGGTTGGGCGGCTGCGTCATCAGCGTGTTCCCCCGTTCAATCACTGATTTCTAGCCACGCCCTGAGGTACGTGATGGACCCAGAGTCGTACTCAGAAACTTCTCAGACGGCTCTTTCTATCACCCAGGACCGACAACGCACCGGGCCGGTTCCGCCCCTGTTCCCAAGGGAGGACCGGCCCGTGATGCCCCCGTTATGCGCCTTCACGCACCCTTCACGCGTCCTCGGCGAGTTCCAGCCAACGCAGCTCCAGCTCGTCCCGCTCGCCGGCCAAGTCGCGCAGTTCGGCGTCGAGTTCGGCCACCTTCGCGAAGTCGGTGGCGTTCTCCGCGATCCGGGAGTGCAGCTTGGTCTCCTTCTCGGAGACCTTGTCCAGCTGCCGTTCGATCTTCTGGAGTTCCTTCTTGGCGGCGCGCTGGTCGGCGGCGCTCTTCTCCGGTACGGCCTTGGCGGCGACCGGCGCGGGAGCCGACGCGGCGGCCGTCTCCTCCATCCGCCGACGGCGCTCCAGGTACTCGTCGATGCCGCGCGGCAGCATCCGCAGGGTGGCGTCGCCGAGCAGGGCGAAGACCCGGTCGGTGGTGCGTTCGACGAAGAACCGGTCGTGGGAGATGACGATCATCGAGCCGGGCCAGCCGTCGAGCACGTCCTCCAGCTGGGTCAGCGTCTCGATGTCGAGGTCATTGGTGGGCTCGTCGAGGAAGAGCACGTTGGGCTCGTCCATGAGCAGACGCAGCAGCTGGAGCCTGCGCCGCTCACCACCCGACAGGTCCCCGACCGGCGTCCACTGCTTCTCCTTGGTGAACCCGAACGTCTCGCACAGCTGCCCGGCGGTCATCTCGCGCCCCTTGCCGAGGTCGACGCGCTCCCGCACCTGCTGGACGGCCTCCAACACCCGCAGGTTCGGGTCGAGTTCACCGACCTCCTGGGAGAGGTAGGCGAGCTTGACGGTCCTGCCGACGGCGACCCGGCCACCCGCGGGCTGCGTCTCGCCCTCGGTCCACGACGCCTCGGCCATGGCCCGCAGCAGCGAGGTCTTCCCGGCCCCGTTCACCCCGACCAGGCCGATGCGGTCGCCGGGTCCGAGCTGCCAGGTCACATGCTTGAGCAGCACCTTGGGACCGGCCTGGACGGTGACGTCCTCCAGGTCGAAGACGGTCTTCCCGAGCCGCGACGAGGCGAACTTCATCAGCTCGCCGCTGTCCCGGGGCGGCGGGACGTCCGCGATGAGCTCGTTGGCCGCCTCGACACGGAAGCGCGGCTTGGACGTACGGGCCGGGGCACCGCGCCGCAGCCACGCCAGCTCCTTGCGCACCAGGTTCTGCCGCTTGGTCTCCTCGGTGGCGGCGATCCGCTCACGCTCGGCGCGCGCGAAGACGTAGTCGGAGTAGCCGCCCTCGTACTCGTAGACGTCACCGCGCTGGACGTCCCACATGCGCGTGCAGACCTGGTCGAGGAACCACCGGTCGTGCGTCACGCACACGAGCGCCGAACGGCGCTCGCGCAGGTGCTTGGCCAGCCAGGCGATGCCTTCGACGTCGAGGTGGTTGGTGGGCTCGTCGAGGACGATCAGGTCCTGCTCGTCGATGAGCAGCTTGGCGAGCGCGATCCGGCGGCGCTCGCCGCCGGAGAGCGGACCGATGACGGTGTCGAGTCCCTGCGGGAAGCCCGGCAGGTCGAGGCCGCCGAACAGCCCGGTCAGCACATCCCTGATCTTCGCGTTTCCGGCCCACTCGTGGTCGGCCAGGTCCCGGATGACCTCGTGCCGGACGGTGGCGGCCGGGTCGAGGGAGTCGTGCTGGGTCAGCACCCCGACCCGCAGCCCGCCCGAGTGCGTGACCCGCCCGGTGTCGGCGTCCTCCAGCTTGGCGAGCATCCGGATCAGGGTCGTCTTGCCGTCGCCGTTCCGCCCGACCACCCCGATCCGGTCCCCTTCGGAGACGCCGAGGGACACGCCGTCGAGGAGGGCACGAGTGCCGTACACCTTGCTGACGTTCTCGACATTGACCAGGTTGACGGCCATTTCTCTCCTGACAGGGGGGACGATCAGCCTCCCAGCGTAATGCGCACGGGTGGTGACCGATCCCCCGGCAGGTCAGCGGGCCGTGGCCGCGCGGACCTCGTCGAGCAGGTCGTACATCGTCTGGCCGGGGCAATCGGTCTCGAGCCAGTCGCGGTGGCCGCTGAGCGTCGTCGCGTCCTTCGTCACGCCGTTGACCGGATTGACGTAGGTGATCTTCGCCTGCGGGTCCAGGCCCTTGAAGCGGGCGATCACCTTGATCAGGCGGATCAGGGCCTTCTTGGCCGCGTCCGTCGGCGGCTGGTCGGTCAGCGTGCCGAGGAAGGCGATGCCGAGGTTGCCGGAGTTGTAGCCCGCGGTGTGGAAGGCGGTGACGAGCTTGCCGTCGAGGTCGAAGGCCGGGACAAGCTCGTCGCCGGAGTAGCGGCCCTCGTAGACGGTGCCCACCTCGTCGATGAGGAAGTGGTAGCCGATGTCGCCCCAGTCGAGGGTGACGGCGTGGTACTCGTAGATGCCCCGGACGGTCGCGGCGGGGTCAGGGTCGTCGTTGGGCGTGTCCGTGTGGTGCACGGAGATCGCCTGCAACGGGTAGTACACCTCGGGGGAGTTGACCTTGCCGTCCTTGTAGCGCTTCGACTCGTCGGCACCCCAGGCCGGCCGCGGCAGATACGGCACTCCGCGCACCCGGCTGGGCTCGGACGGGACCTTGAAGGCGCGGTGCGGTCCGTCGGTGGTGTCGATCGCCAGCGAGCGGATGTCGCTCGCACCGTCCGGCGCCTTCAGCTCGTACGCCGTGGCGTCGCCGGCCGGGATCAGTGCCGTACCGCCGTCGTCGACGGTCGCGCAGCCGCCGCTCAGCGTCTGCCAGCCGGCCGACGCCGTGCCGTCGGTGAAACGGATGCCGACGCCGGTGGCGGCGCCGCTCCAGCGGGCCGCGACGAAGGAGGCGGCGAAGGAGGCGGTGGCAGGGCCGGTGCCGGTGGCCGCGGTTGAGCGGGTGGCCGGGAACCTCTCGGCCTTCGTACCCGACGGGGTGGCGCCGGAGTCGGCGGCCGTATCCGCGTCGGAGCCGGAGTCCGTCGCCGCGAAGACCACCGGAGTCAGGGCGGCACCGGCGGCCACGGCTCCAGCGGCCCCGATCACGCCACGGCGTGAGAGGGGGATCTTCCGGCGATGGGAGGGGGTGGGGGATTCCGTCACGGACGTGGCCTTCCACAGGGGGGATCGCTCGAGAGGCACCGCGCCGAAACATCACACGGCACTTTTAAACATTCAAGTGACCCTAGAGGAACAGGAGTTCCCCCATGTGCCGCAACTGGAGTATTTCGTGTGGAGATCAGGCGAAGGTGGCCACGGAATGGCGAAGAGCCGGTGCAGACCGGTCAGGACGCGACCCGGTCGCCGAGCACCGTCGCGCCCGGTGCCGGTCCCGACGCCGTACGCACCGTCCGGCACGTCCCGGACATCCGCAGCGCCTGTGCGACCTTCGACGCCGACCCGGGGTCGCGGACGAGGAAGGCCGTGGTCGGGCCCGAGCCCGAGACCAGGGCGGCGAGGGCGCCGGCGGACCGGCCCGCGGCGAGGGTGGCCGCGAGCTCGGGGAACAGGGAGAGGGCCGCGGGCTGAAGGTCGTTGGTGACGGCGGCTGCGAGGGCGTCGGGGTCGCCCTTGGCGAGGGCGTCCAGCAGTTCCTGGGAGGCGACCGGCTCGGGAACGTCCCGCCCCTTCGCCAGCCGGTCGAACTCGCGGAACACGGCCGGCGTGGACAGACCGCGCCCCGCCATCGCGAACACCCAGTGGAAGGTCCCGCCGACCTCCAGGGTCCGCAGCTTCTCCCCGCGTCCGGTCCCGAGCGCCGCCCCGCCGACCAGGCTGAACGGCACGTCACTGCCCAACTCGGCGCAGATGTCCAGGAGTTCCTCGCGGGAGGCGCCGGTCCCCCACAGCGCGTCGCACGCCACCAGCGCGCCCGCGCCGTCCGCGCTGCCACCCGCCATCCCGCCGGCGACGGGGATGTCCTTGGCGATGTGGAGGTGCACGGCGGCGTCCAGGCCGCGGCGCTCCGCGAGGGCGATCGCCGCCCGCGCCGCGAGATTCGTACGGTCCAGGGGCACCTGGTCGGCGTCCGGCCCCGAGCAGGTGACGCCCAGTTCGTCGGCCGGGGTCACGGTGACCTCGTCGTGGAGGCCGACCGCGAGAAAGACGTTGGCCAGGTCATGGAACCCGTCGGCACGGGCGGCGCCCACCGCGAGTTGGACGTTGACCTTGGCTGGGACGCGTACCGTCACGCTCACTTATTCGGACTCTCCTTCGGGGGTGCGGGGGGCCGTCCGCGCGGCGGCGGCCTCCGCGATCCGCGCGAACTCCTCGACCGTCAGGGCCTCCCCGCGCGCCTGCGGCGAGACACCCGCGGCGACGAGCGCGGTCTCGGCGGCGGCGGCCGAGCCGGCCCAGCCGGCCAGCGCGGCCCGCAGGGTCTTGCGGCGTTGGGCGAACGCGGCGTCCACGACGGCGAACACCTCACGCCTGGACGCCGTGGTCTTGATCGGCTCGGCCCGCCGCACCAGCGAGACGAGCCCGCTGTCGACGTTCGGCGCGGGCCAGAAGACGTTGCGGCCGATGGAACCGGCCCGCTTGACCTCGGCATACCAGTTGGCCTTGACCGACGGGACGCCGTACACCTTCGAGCCGGGTGCGGCGGCGAGCCGGTCGGCCACCTCCGCCTGGACCATCACGAGGCTGCGCTCGATGCTCGGGAAGGTGCCGAGCATGTGCAGCAGCACCGGTACGGCCACGTTGTACGGCAGGTTCGCCACCAGCGTGGTGGGGGGCGGGCCGGGCAGTTCGGTGATGTGCATCGCGTCGGAGTGGACCAGCGCGAACCGGTCGGCCCGCGCCGGCATCCGCGCCGCGATCGTCGCGGGCAGCGCGCCGGCGAGTACGTCGTCGATCTCGACGGCGGTGACCCGGTCGGCCGCCTCCAGCAGCGCGAGGGTGAGCGAGCCGAGTCCCGGGCCGACCTCCACCACCACGTCGTCGGGCCGGACCTCGGCGGTGCGGACGATACGGCGGACCGTGTTCGCGTCGATCACGAAGTTCTGACCGCGCTGCTTGGTGGGGCGCACCCCGAGGACGCCCGCGAGTTCACGGACGTCGGCGGGGCCGAGAAGGGCGTCGGGGGCGGGGCTGCTGGTCACGGGACAAGGGTACGGGCGGTACTCGGCGCGGCCGACCAGTACCGCGCTCGACCGGCCGCCCCGCCGATCAGCGGGCGGTCCGACCAGCGGGCCGGCGCCCGCCGCCGGGCCGGCTCAGCCGTGCAGCCGTCCCCCGCAGTGCGGCCACGGACCGGTCCCCTGCCGCATGTACAGCTTCTTCGCCCGGAGCGTTTGTTCGGACTCCGTCGCGTCCTGCGGCCGTCCCGTCCCTCCGAGGCTCTGCCAGGTCTGCGTGTCGAACTGGTAGAGCCCGCCGTACGTCCCGGAGGAGTCGACCGCTCCCGGACGACCTCCGGACTCGCACGCCGCGAGCCCCTGCCAGTTCAGCTGGTCCGCGTCCTGCACGGAGGCCGGCAGCGGCTTCGTTCCCACCTTCACCACCTGCGCCCGCGGTTCCCGCACCACCTCGGTCCCGACCCACCGGGGCTTCTGCCGGACCCCGTTGACGGTGCGCAGGGTGTACGTGACCCGCCGCAGACCCGGCTGTCCGGCCCGTTCGACGACCTCGGTCCCCTGGAACAGCGAGTCGTCGTCGATCCGCTCCACGCCGAACGGGATCAACTCCTCCCGGACCTCCTGCGTGCCGGTGATCCGCAGCACGGTGACGGTCTGCCCGTCACGCGGGAAGCTCTCCGGCGCCACGGACGTGGCATCCTGCCCGCGCAGGGTGATCCCGGCCTCCGCGACGGCCTCGAGCACGGTGGCCGCGTTGGTGCGGATCGTGCGGGCCCGGCCGTCCGCCATGACCGTCACGGAGCGCTCGGTGCGCACGCGCAGCGCGAGCCCCTCGCGCCCGATACGCCGGGAGCGCGAGGCGGACAGGTACGCGCCCTCCGCACGCACCCCCATCTGCTGAAGCGCCTCGTCCACAGTGTGCGCCGTCGTCCACACCTGGCGCCGCTGACCGTCCAGGGTGAGCCGTACGGGACGTGCGTAGTGCACCGCGACCTCGTCGCCGCTGGCGAGTGCCTCGCCGGGAGCGGGCACGATCACGTCGTGCGCGCCCACCCGCACGCCCTCCTCGGCGAGCAGCTCGGAGACGTCGTCCGCGAAGGTGTGCAGGGTGCTCGGCCGGCCGTCGACACTCAGCTGGATCGCCTTGTCCTCGGCGACGAACGCGGTGGTGCCGCCGGCGAGGAAGGCGACGACCAGCGCCTGCGGAAGCAGCCGCCGCACGGTGCCGTCGATCCGCTCGGCGGACCGCGCCCGGCGTCGGCGGGTACCGGACCGCCGGCCCGCCGCGGCACTCGTGATGTGCTCGGGCGGGTTCTCGCCGGGCGCGCTCTCCGCCGGGCGCGGGAGCACCGGCGCGGGCACGTCGTAGGCGGGCCGGTAGGTGTCCTCGTACGCCGCGGGCCGGTAGGTGTCCTCGTACGCCGGCGGCGCCGCCGCCTCGTACGTCGGCGGCGCCATGTACACGCCGTAGGCCACCGTCTCCGCGGTGTGCAGGTCGGTGCGCGGCTCAGGGGCCGGCTCCGTGCCGTACGTCTCGAACGTCTGGTACTGCGAGTTGCTCACGCCGACACGCTCCAGGGGCCGGAGGGGTCCAGGGGTCCAGAAGGTCCAGAGGGGTCCGGATCGGGCCCCCAGAACCTAGCGGAGCAATGGTCACTCTCCAAAGTGGCGCGGCTACTCAGAGTTGTGTTCGGATGGATCGGTAACGGACCGGCAACGGGTCAGTAGTCGAACGCGCGCGCGGTGTTGGCGGCGAGTGCCGACGCCAGCGCCTCCTCGTCGGCGCCGCGAACGGCGGCCAGCGCGCGCACCGTGACCGGAATGAGATACGGCGCGTTGGGCCGTCCGCGGTACGGCACCGGCGTCAGAAACGGCGCGTCGGTCTCCACCAGCAGCAGCTCCAGCGGGGCGACGGCCACGGCGTCCCGCAGGTTCTGGGCGTTCTTGAAGGTGACGTTGCCGGCGAAGGACATGAAGTATCCGGCGCCGGCGCAGATCTCCGCCATCTCGGCGTCGCCGGAGTAGCAGTGGAAGACGGTGCGCTCGGGAGCGCCCTCCTCCTTCAGCACGCGCAGCACGTCGGCGTGGGCGTCGCGGTCGTGGATGACCAGGGCCTTGCCGTGCCGCTTGGCGAACTCGATGTGGGCGCGGAACGACCTCTCCTGCGCCTCCTTGCCCTCGGGCCCGGTGCGGAAGTAGTCGAGGCCCGTCTCGCCGACACCCTTGACCTGGGGAAGCGCGGCCAGCCGGTCGATCTCGGCGAGGGCCTCGTCAAGGCCGGCGGCCCCGCCCGGTGTGCGCGCACCCTGCCGGGACCATCCTCCCCCAGCCCCAGGGGGCTGGGAGGCGCCCCCAGGGTCGCCGTGGACGATCCGCGGGGCCTCGTTGGGGTGCAGGGCGACGGTCGCGTGCACGGCGTCGTACCGCGCGGCGGTCTCGGCGGCCCACTGGGAACCGGCCACATCGCATCCGACCTGCACCACCGTGGTCACACCCACCGAGGCGGCCTTCGCGAGCGCCTCGTCCACGGTGCCCGTCTGCATGTCGAGGTGGGTGTGGGAGTCGGCGACCGGCACCCGGAGGGGCTCCGGGAGCGGCGGGGCGGCGTTCTTGTCGGCGGCGTTCGAAGGCATGCCCCGATCCTACGAAAGGGGCGTGCCTCCCTCGGTCGCCGACCGGCTCAGCTCGCCTTGCGCTGGAACGGGTGCAGGAGATCGGACAGGTGCCAGTGGTGCTCCTTCTGTCCGTCGGCCTGCTGTCCCTCGGCCGCGGGCGCCGGTACCTCCACCGGACCGGCGGGCGGCGCCTGCTGCTGCCGGTGCGCGGCGTCGCGGGCCGACGCGACCCGCCCCGGCCGCATGATCCGTACGACGTGGTTGTCGCAGTTCGAGCAACTGGGCCTGGACAGCGGGGAGGGCACGACCTGCCCGTTCACGACGTACTGCACGAACTCCCGGCCATCGGCGTCCACATGGTGCTCTATCTGGTACGACTGCTCCCACCCGTGCCCGCAGCGCATGCAGGCGAAGGAATACGACTCGTGGACGACGGCGATCTCACTCATGCCAGCTCCTGTAGTCCGCTGGATCGAGGGGACGGGCATGTCCCTTCCACCAGTGGACGCCTCCGCTCATACGAAAGCACCAGGCCTGTCGAGTGTTGGATCCGATTTGGGCGTCCCTTGCCAAACCGGCCCTTCGACCCGCTTCTGGCTTTGCCTTCGGGGAAGGGTCTTTGCGCGTCCATGGGGCGCACGCTCAGAGGAGATACGCCCTGCTCAGGAACGTGTGCGCCCCTCTATGCGCCCCTCGCGAAACGCCCCTCCTCAGGGCCCGGGACGCGCCTCAGGAAGGGCCGGTTCCGGACGCGGCGTTCTTCGCCGCCACCACCGCGTCGAACACCTGCCGCTTGGGCAGCCCCGCCTCGGCGGCCACCGCGGCGATCGCCTCCTTGCGCCGCTCCCCCGCCTCCTCACGCACCCGCACCCGTCGCACGAGCTCCGCGGCGTCCAGCTCCTCGGGGCCGCGCTCCGGCGCGCCCTCCACGACGACGGTGATCTCCCCGCGCACTCCCTGTGCCGCCCACTCCGCCAACTCGCCGAGACCGCCGCGCCTGACCTCCTCGTACGTCTTGGTCAGCTCGCGGCAGACGGCGGCCCGCCGGTCGCCGCCGAACGCCTCGGCCATCGCGGCCAGGGTGTCGTCGAGCCGGTGCGGGGCCTCGAAGTAGACGAGGGTGCGACGCTCCTCGGCCACCTCCCGCAGCCGGGACAGCCGTTCGCCCGCCTTGCGCGGCAGGAAGCCCTCGAAGCAGAACCGGTCGACGGGCAGCCCGGACAGCGCGAGCGCGGTCAGCACCGCGGACGGCCCCGGTACGGCGGTGACCCGGATGTCCTTCTCCACGGCCGCCGCGACCAGCCGGTAGCCGGGGTCGGACACCGACGGCATCCCCGCGTCGGTCACCAGCAGCACCCGCGCGCCGCCCACCAGCTCCTCGACCAGCTCGGGTGTGCGGGCGGACTCGTTGCCCTCGAAGTACGACACGACACGCCCCTTGGGCGTCACCCCCAGCGCCTGTGTCAGCCTGCGCAGCCGCCGGGTGTCCTCGGCGGCGACGACATCGGCCCCGGCCAGTTCCTCGGCGAGGCGGGGCGGGGCGTCGGATACGTCACCGATGGGAGTGCCGGCGAGGACCAGGGTTCCGGGCGTGTCTGTCACGTTTCCATCCTCGCAGGGCCCCAAGCACGGGACGCACACAGCGCCGTTCCTTACGATGGCGCGGTGACCAGTACCGCGTCCTCCACGGACACCCGGCAGGACCAGGCCCCCCAGGACCAGCGGCCCTCGTGGCAGCAGCGGCTGCGCCGTTTCGGTTTCGCGGCGGCGCCCAGCAGCGACGTGCGCGACCGTCTGGTGCCGCCGTATGTGCGGCCCAGCCCGCGCTTGTGGCAGGTGCTCGGGGTGTCCCGGCCGTCCGCCGACCGCATCGCCCGCTGGTCCGGCTGGGTCGGGCCGCTGCTGGTGACGCTGTTCGCGGGCGTGCTGCGCTTCTACCACCTGGGCAGCCCCAAGGCGGTGATATTCGATGAGACGTACTACGCCAAGGACGCGTGGGCGCTGGTCCACCGCGGGTTCGAGGTCAACTGGGACAAGAACGTCAACGACCTGATCCTGTCGGGCAGCGGGAACGTGCGGATCCCCACCGACGCGGCCTATGTCGTGCACCCGCCGGTCGGCAAGTACGTCATCGGGCTCGGGGAGCTGATGTTCGGGTTCAACCCGTTCGGCTGGCGGTTCATGACCGCGCTGCTCGGCACCCTGTCGATCCTGATGCTGTGCCGGATCGGCCGCCGTATCTTCCGCTCCACGTTCCTCGGCTGCCTGGCCGGCGCGCTGATGGCGGTGGACGGTCTGGCGTTCGTGATGGCCCGCACCTCGCTGCTCGACGGCGTGCTGATGTTCTTCGTGCTGGCCGCGTTCGGCTGCCTGGTCATCGACCGCGACCGGGCCCGGGAGAAACTCGCCGCCGCGCTCCCGGTGGACGCCGACGGCCGGGCCCGCCCGGACGCGCACATCGCGGAGACGACCCGCTTCGGGTGGCGCCCCTGGCGCTGGCTGGCCGGCCTGATGCTCGGCCTCGCCATCGGCACCAAGTGGAACGGCTTCTACATCCTGGCCGCGTTCTGTCTGCTGGCGGTGCTGTGGGACATCGGCACCCGCAAGGTCGCGGGTGCGGGCCGCCCGTACGCGGCGGTCCTCAGGCGCGACCTCGGGCTGGCGTTCCTCGCCACCGTCCCGGTCGCGATCGCCACGTACGTCCTGTCCTGGCTGGGCTGGATCCTCTCCGCCACGGACGGCAGCGGCGGCTACTACCGCAACTGGGCGACCAGCAACGGCAGGAGCAGCAGCTGGTCGTGGCTCTTCCCGGACTGGTGGCTCGGCCTGTGGCACTACGAGCACGAGGTCTACAAGTTCAACATCAACCTCTCCTCGCCGCACACGTACCAGTCCAACCCCTGGAGCTGGCTCGTCACGGGCCGCCCGGTCTCCTACTTCTACGAGTCCCCCGCACCCGGCAAGGACGGCTGCCCCCTCGACGCGGGCGAGAAGTGCGCCCGCGAGGTCCTCGCCCTCGGCACACCGATGCTGTGGTGGCTGGCCTGCTTCGCGATCCTGTACGTCCTGTGGCGCTGGCTGTTCCGCCGCGACTGGCGCGCGGGCGCGATCGCCTGCGGCATCGCGGCCGGCTACCTGCCCTGGTTCCTCTACCAGGACCGCACGATCTTCTACTTCTACACAATCGTCTTCGTCCCGTTCCTCTGCCTGGCCGTCGCCATGCTCCTCGGCGCGATCGTCGGCCCCCCGAACTCCACCGACACCCGCCGCGTCGCCGGCGCGACAGGCGCGGGCATCCTGGTCCTGCTGATCGCCTGGAACTTCGTCTACTTCTGGCCCCTGTACACCGGCACCACGATCCCGATCGACGAGTGGCGGTCGCGAATGTGGCTGGATACGTGGGTCTAGCCCCGGCTCTTCAGCGGAATTGGTCCAGCGGCAGGAACTGCGACAGCCGCGTCGAAATAGCTCATGGATCGGCTACGCTGCCCACGACCGAGACCGGCTGGAAGTACTGGGAAACATCGTCATGACGCATTCGACCGCACGGCGATGGATCGCTGGATGCGCCGTGGCAGCGTCCGTGCTTTTCCTCGCCTCGTGCACGTCGGACGCCGGTGACGGGAAGCCTGCCAAGACGCCCTCAACGTCCGCTCCAAGTTCCTCCCGGACAGCAGACGGGTCCGCCGACAAGCGCCTGATGGCGCAGGCCCGGGCCGCCCTCGCCGCCGTTCAGACCGGGCGCCTGGTCGAGTCCGGCATGGAACGTCTGACCGACGGCATCCACACCGAACCCAGCCTTCAAGCAGGCAAGACCTACCGACTCCTCCTGGTCTGTGTCGGCCGCGGCACAGCGCAGCTGAGTTTCGAGCCGGCGGACACCGGCACACCGGCCAAGGTGCCGTGTGATCAGTCCGTGGCCCGGCAGCGGATCACCGCAGGCAAGCAGACCCACATTGACGTCGACGCCACCAAGGGATCGACCGGCGTGATCGCCTGGGAGATCGACGCCATCTGACACAGGCACGCGGGCGCCTCCGGTCAACCGCCGGAGGTGCCCGTTCCGCACCTCACGCAGCCTCAACGCTGGCCGCTCCACCACAAACCGATCTTAGTCAGCCAGCGCCGCGACGGCCCCACGACGGCCCAGACGGCTTCGGGAAGTCAAGATCAAGACCAAACTGCCTGGCCAGCCCAGTAACGACACAGCAGACAGCCACTTCGTCTACTTCTGGCCCCTGTACACCGGCACCTCGATCCCGATCGACCAATGGAGATCTCGGATGTGGCTGGATACGTGGGTCTGACAATCGGCGAGATCTCTCTCCCGTGGGTCACACCTTCCGCATAGAGTGCCACCCACAACAAGCTTTCTGAACGCGTTCAAGAACGTGCGGAAGGTGCGACGGGGAACGGGGAGGGGGCCGCGGTATGGGCAGAGGGGTGAAGGTCGGCGTCATCGGTGGGGTGTTCGCCGTGATGGTGGGCGGGGCCGGGTACGGGGCGTACAACTTCGTGTCCGCGTTGAACGGGGACGGCGGAGCGGGCTCGGCCGGGGCCGCGTCCGTGAAGAGCGGGCCGCCGAGTGCGGACGAGGTCGAGGAGACGTCCGCCAAGTTCTTCGCGGCGTGGGAGAAGGGGCGGGCGGCGAGCGCGGCGGGGTACACGAACAACGGCACGGCCGCCGAGCCGCTGCTGACGGCGTACGGCGAGGCCGCCCACATCGGTGACGTCACGATCACGCCCGGGAAGGCGTCCGGTGCCACCGTGCCCTACACCGTGAAGGCGAAGGTGTCCTACGACGGCAAGGCCGAGCCGCTGACGTACAAGAGCGAGCTGACCGTGGTGCGCGGGGTCACCACCGGACGGGCGCTGGTCGACTGGCAGCCCACCGTGATCCACCCCGAGTTGCAGCGGGACGACACCCTGGTCACCGGGGAGTCGGCGAACCCGCCGATCGAGGCGGTGGACCGCGACGGAGCCGAGCTGACCGAGGACAGGTACCCGTCCCTGGGGCCCGTCCTGGACGCGCTGCGCGGCAAGTACGGCGACAAGGCCGGCGGCACCCCCGGCATCGAACTGGCGATCCGGCACGCCGACGAGAGCACCGCCGACACCCCGTTGCTGACCCTCGCGAAGGGCAAGCCCGGCAAGCTGCGGACCACGCTCAGCGCGGGCGCGCAGGCCGCTGCCGAGAAGGCGGTCAAGCAGTACGACCAGTCCTCGCTCGTCGCCGTCAAGCCCAGCACCGGTGAGGTGCTGGCGGTGGCGAACAACCGCGGGGACGCCTTCAACGCGGCCTTCGAGGGCGAGGTCGCGCCCGGCTCCACCATGAAGATCATCACCGCCGCGACCCTCATCGACAACGGCGTGACCTCGATGAACGGCCCGGCGCCCTGCCCGGACACCGCGACCTGGCAGAGCCAGACCTTCAAGAACCTCACGGACATGCGGCCCAACGAGAGCGCCACGCTCGCGGACAGCTTCATGCGGTCCTGCAACACGGCCTTCGTCAAGCTGATCGACGAGAAGCCGCTCACCGACGAGTCGCTGACCACGGAGGCCCGGACCCGGTTCGGACTCGGCCTGGACTGGAAGACCGGCATCGTCTCCCGCGACGGCAAGATCCCCGCCGTCAGCGGTCCGGACCGGGCCGCGAACGCCATCGGCCAGGGCCAGGTCCAGATGAACCCGCTGAACCTGGCCTCGGTGACGGCCACGGCCATCACCGGCGACTTCCGTCAGCCCTATCTGGTCTCGCCCGAGCTCGACGATCGCGAACTGGCCACCGCCAAGGGGCTGCCGTCCGGCACCGCGGCGCAGCTGAAGCAGATGATGCGGCTGACCGCGACCAAGGGCACCGCCGTCAACGCGATGGCCGGACTCGGCGGGGACATCGGCGCGAAGACCGGTTCGGCGGAGGTCGACGGGCAGGCCGTGTCCAACAGCTGGTTCACCGGTTTCCGCAACGACGTGGCCGCGGCGGCCATGACGGAGGAGGGCGGCCACGGCGGCGAGGCGGCCGGTCCGATTGTCGCAGCTGTGCTACGAGCTGCCCGCTGAACTCATCCCCGCGGGACGGGACTCTAGGCTGTTGCCGTCGTTGGGACTGAAGAGGGCATCGGGGACCCTGGGCAATATCGCGGAGGAACGAAGGCTGTGGGTAACAGAAGGCGCGTCGCCGAGCGACGGAAGACCAAGCCCGCCGTGGTCGGCGGGATGATCGCCGTGGTCGTCGGCGGCGCCGGCCTCGGCGTCTACGCGCTGTGGGGCGGCGGGGCGGCGGCCGACGACCGAACCCAGTCGACGTCCGCGAGCGAGGACCACAAGAAGAAGATCCCGAGCGGTCCGCTCTCGGCGACCGAGGTCACCACCACGGCCCGGACCTTCCTGACGGCCTGGCAGCAGGGCAAGGTGCCCCGGGCGGCCGCCGCCACGAGCGACACCAAGGCGGCCACCACCCTGCTCACGGGCTACACCAAGGACGCCCACCTCAAGGACGTCACGCTCACCGCGGGCACCCGCACCGGCGACAAGGTCCCCTTCTCCGTGAAGGCCACGGTGGCGTACAAGGGCACCGAGAAGCCGCTGACGTACGACAGCGCGCTCACCGTCGTCCGCGACACCAAAGACGGGAAGCCGCGGGTCGACTGGCACTCCTCGGTCGTCCACCCCGACCTGCAGGACGGCGACACGCTGGTCACCGGCGAGTCCGGGACGCCGCCCGTGAAGGCGGTCGACCGGGACGGCGACGAGATCACCACGGCCAAGTACCCGTCGCTGGGCACGGTCCTGGACGGGCTGCGCGAGAAGTACGGCAAGACGGCCGGCGGCAAGGCCGGCATCGAGCTCAGGGTGATCCGCGGGAAGTCCGCGAAGGCGTCGAAGGCGTCCGACAAGACGCTGCTGGAGCTGAGCAAGGGCACGCCGGGCACGGTGAAGACGACCCTGAACCCGACGCTCCAGGCGGCGGCCGAGCAGCAGGTCGCCAAGAAGGCCAAGTCGTCGGTGGTGCTGCTGCGCCCCTCGACCGGCGAGATCCTGGCCGTCGCGAACGCCGACCACGGGTTCAACACCGCCTTCCAGGGCTCCCTCGCCCCCGGCTCCACGATGAAGGTCATCACCTCCTCGCTGCTGATCGACAAGGGTCTGGCCTCGGCCGACAAGAAGCACCCCTGCCCGAAGTACTTCACGTACGGCGGCTGGAAGTTCCAGAACGACGACAAGTTCGAGATCAAGGACGGCACCTTCAAGGCGAGCTTCGCCCGCTCCTGCAACACGGCCTTCATCAGCCAGGCGCCCGACCTGGACAACAACGACCTGACCGTGCAGGCCCAGCAGGTCTTCGGGCTGTCCATGAACAACTGGGCCATCGGCGTGCCGACCTTCGACGGGACGGTGCCGGTGCAGAGCGCGGCCCAGATGGCGGCGTCGCTGATCGGACAGGGCGGGGTCCGGATGAACCCGCTGAACATGGCGTCGGTGTCGGCGACGATCGAGTCGGGCACCTTCAAGCAGCCCTACCTGGTGTCCCCCACGGTCGACGACCGCAAGCTCGCCACCGCCTCCCGCTCCATGTCCTCGGGCACGCTGTCGCAGCTGCGGGAGCTGATGTCGTACACCGCGTCCTCCGGCACGGCCGCCGAGGCGATGTCCGGGGTCACCGGCACCGTGGGTGCGAAGACCGGCTCGGCGGAGGTCGACGGTCAGAAGAAGCCGAACGGCTGGTTCACCGCCTACCGCGGTGACCTCGCCGCCGCCGGCGTCGTCCAGCAGGGCGGGCACGGCGGCGACACGGCAGGACCGATCGTGGCGTCACTACTGAAGATGGGCGGCTGAACTCGGCATCGGGGTGGCCATGTACGTCCGCCGCAGGAACCTGAGCAGCGCCTTCGCGTCGAACTGCACCACCGAGACACCCTGCGTGGAGTGGAACTCGACGACGGCCTGGACGCGCCCGCACGGCCATACGCGGACCTCTCCGCTGCCGGCCGGGGCGCGCAGTCCCTGTTCGAGAAGCGAGCGCGAGAAGGTCCACTCGTGCGAACCGGGCAGTCGGACCCGCACCGAGCGCGGGTCGGTCTCGGGGTCGTAGCGCAGGATGACCGGGACGGCCTCGTCGCCCTCGCGCGGGATGTCCGCGTCCGTGACGATATGAGCTCGAGCGTACTGTTCGACTACCGACATCGTGACGACCCTCTCACGCTGCGTAACCCGTGTGGAAGCTGTTCGTCCGTTCCCCCTTCAGCGTCGCACATTTCCGGGATCGCGCCCGCGGGAGCGGAAATGCTGTTCCTCACGCCCGCGCGGTGTTTCCCGCGCTGTTCCACCCACCACGCTCTTGCAAGCCGTTCGCAACAAGCCACTATCATCGAACGGTGCATGTGCCTGACGGATTCATCAACGCGCCCGTATCCGCCGCGACCGGAGTCGTCGCCGCCGGCGCCGTCGCCCTGAGCCTGCGCGGCGCCCGCCGCGAACTGGACGAGCGCACCGCGCCGCTGGCCGGCCTGGTGGCCGCGTTCATCTTCGCCGTGCAGATGCTCAACTTCCCCGTCGCGGCGGGGACCAGCGGACATCTGCTCGGCGGCGCGCTCGCCGCGATACTCGTCGGCCCCTTCACCGGGGTCCTGTGTGTGTCCGTGGTCCTGCTGATGCAGGGCATCCTGTTCGCGGACGGCGGTCTGACCGCCCTCGGCGTGAACATCACGGACATGGCGATCGTCACGACGGTCGTCGCGTACGCCGTCTTCCGGGGGCTGGTGAAGATACTGCCGCGCACCCGCCGGTCGGTGACGGTCGCCTCGTTCGCCGCCGCGCTGCTCTCGGTCCCGGCCGCGGCCCTCGCCTTCACCTTCCTGTACGCCGTCGGCGGCACCACGGACGTCGCCATCGGCAAGGTCGCCACCGCCATGATCGGCGTGCACGTCCTGATCGGCCTCGGCGAGGCCGCGATCACCGCGCTGACCGTGGGCGCCGTCATCGCCGTACGCCCGGACCTGGTGTACGGCGCCCGCGGCCTCCAGCAGAAGCTGAAGCTGCGGGTGAACGGCGAACTCGTCGACGCCCCCGACGCTCAGACGGTTCCCGTCGCCGCCCGCTCGCACCGCAAGGTGTGGATCACCGGCCTGGCGGCCTCCCTCGTACTGGCCGGATTCGTCAGCTTCTACGCCTCCGCCAACCCCGACGGGCTGGAGAAGGTCGCCGCCGACAAGGGCATCGACCAGCGGACGAAGGAGCACGCGAACTCGGACTCCCCGCTCGCCGACTACGGCGTCAGGGACATCGAGGACGCCCGCCTCTCCGGCGGTCTCGCGGGCGTGATCGGCGTCGGTGTCACCGTCGTCGCGGGCAGCGCGGTGTTCTGGACGGTGCGCCGGCGCCGTACGGACGACACCTCGCCCACGAGCACGAGCGTCTGATGGGCGCCGGACACGCGCACAGGCTCTACCGGCACGGGCACTCGCCCGTGCACGCCCTGCCACCGCACACGAAACTCGCGGCGACCTTCGCCTTCGTGGTGGTCGTGGTGTCGACCCCGCGGGAGGCGATGTGGGCGTTCGGCCTGTACGCCGTGCTGCTGGCGTCCGTCGCGTACGCGGCCGGGGTGCCCGCCGGGTTCCTGCTCAAGCGGCTGCTGATCGAGGTCCCGTTCGTCGCGTTCGCGGTGCTGATGCCGTTCGTGGCGGAGGGCGAGCGGATCGAGGTGCTGGGGCTCTCGCTGAGCGTGAACGGTCTGTGGGGCGCCTGGAACGTGCTCGCCAAGGGCACGCTCGGCGTCGCCGCCTCCGTACTCCTCGCCTCCACCACCGAGCTGCGCGAACTCCTCCTCGGACTCCAGCGGTTGAAGCTGCCGCCGCTGCTGGTGCAGATCGCGTCCTTCATGATCCGGTACGGCGATGTCATCACGGACGAGATGCGGCGGATGCGGATCGCCCGGGAGTCACGGGGCTTCGAGGCGCGGGGCGTGAAGCACTGGGGCGTGCTGGCCAAGTCGGCCGGGGCGCTGTTCATCCGCTCCTACGAGCGCGGGGAGCGGGTCCATCTGGCCATGGTCAGCCGGGGGTACGCCGGTTCGATGCCGGTCATCGACGAGGTGACCGCGTCCCGGGCGCAGTGGTCGTACGCCTTCGCCCTGCCGTTCGCCGCCCTCGTCGTCTGCGTGTTGGGATGGACCCTGTGACTGCTTCCCTCGAGGTCTCGGGCCTCGCCTTCGCCTACCCCGACGGCCACCAGGCGCTGTTCGGGGTCGACTTCGCCGTCGCCCGGGGCGAGCGGGTCGCGCTGCTCGGTCCGAACGGCGCCGGAAAGACGACCCTGGTGCTGCACCTCAACGGCATCCTGAGCGGCGGCACGGGTTCGGTGAAGGTGGCCGGGCTGCCCGTCGGCCGGCGGCACATGGCCGAGATCCGGCGCAGGGTCGGGATCGTCTTCCAGGATCCGGACGACCAGCTCTTCATGCCGTCCGTGCGTGAGGACGTGGCCTTCGGCCCGGCGGCGGCCGGGGTGAAGGAGGCGGAGCTGGAGGAGCGCGTGGACCGGGCGCTGGCCCGGGTCGGCATGGCGGAGTTCAGGGACCGGCCGCCGCACCACCTCTCCTTCGGTCAGCGGCGCCGGGTGGCCGTGGCGACGGTCCTCGCGATGGAGCCGGAGATCCTCGTCCTCGACGAGCCGTCCTCCAACCTCGACCCCGCCTCCCGCCGCGAACTCGCCGACATCCTGCGCTCGTTGGACGTGACCGTCCTGATGGTCACGCACGACCTGCCGTACGCCCTGGAGCTGTGCCCCCGCTCGCTGATCCTGAGCGACGGCACCATCGCGGCCGACGGCCCGACCGGCGAGCTGCTGTCCGACGACGCGCTGATGCGGGCCCACCGGCTGGAGTTGCCGTTCGGATTCGACCCGCGGTCCGTGACAATGGGCGCGTGACGAACCAAGGGCGCGTGACGAACCAGGAGTTCACCGGTGACGAGGGCTCGCTGCTGCTGGACGACCAGCTGTGCTTCGCGCTCTACGCGGCCCAGCGCGCGGTGACGTCCGCCTACCGTCCGCTCCTCGACGAGCTCGGGCTGACCTACCCGCAGTACCTGGTGCTGCTGGTGTTGTGGGACCGCGGCGAGATCACCGTCAAGGAGCTGGCGGGCGCGCTGCGGCTGGACTACGGCACGGTGTCGCCCCTGCTCAAGCGGCTGGAGAGCGCGGGTCTTGTCCGCCGGGAGCGGGCGGCGAGCGACGAGCGCTCGGTGCTCGTGGCGTGCACGGGCCGCGCGGAGGAGCTGCGGGAGCGCGCGGCGCGGGTGCCTGGTGCCCTGCTCGCGGCGACCGGGCTCGACGGCGCGGAGGTCGCGCGGTTGCGTGCGGAGCTGTGGGCGCTTGCGGACCGCGCCGAGGCGGCGGCCGACCGCGCCCGCTGATCCCGGAGGGCGGGCCGCAGCCGCGGATCTAGGGTTACCCACGGTTGCTACCCCCTGGTAACGGCAGCTTTCCTGCCAGCAAGTACCTTGTGCACGATGCACTTGTGCGCACCTGTTCCGGGGGGGAGCCGGCCATGACTGAGGACACCGCCGTCGAGGCGACTGTCAACACGGGCGACACCGCTGTCGACACCCGTCCTTCGAAGATCGTGTACGTCGCCGAGGCCACCGCGCACGGCGGCCGGGACGGCTATGTCACCAGCCAGGACGGCCAGATCGAGCTGAAGGTCGCCATGCCGCCCCAGCTCGGCGGCGACGGCGACGGCACCAACCCGGAGCAGCTGTTCGCGGCCGGCTACAGCTCCTGCTTCCACAACGCGCTGGTGCTGGTCGGCCGCCGCTCCGGCTTCGACCTGACCGGGTCCACGGTCACCGCGAAGGTCGGCATCGGCCCCAACCCACAGCTCGGCTACGGCCTCGCGGTCGCCCTCAGCGTCTCGCTCCCGGTCCTCGACCCGGACATCGCGGCCAAACTGGTGGACGCGGCCCACCAGGTCTGCCCGTACTCGAACGCTACCCGCGGCAACATCGACGTCAGCATCGTTCTCGGCTAGCGAGACACCCGAATCCAAGGCCGTACGGGCATGTTTCACTCACTGTCGTAGGCGAGGCCATCGGACAGGGAGTACGGACGTGGACGTGAACGGCACTGTGGCCGAGGGCTTCGAGCCGGTCAGGGACGCGTTCGTGCGGAACTTCGAGACGCTCGGGGACCGGGGCGCGGCGGTCGCCGTGTACCGGGACGGGCGCCAGGTCGTCGATCTGTGGGGCGGCACCAGGGATGTCGACGGGAGTGCGCCCTGGCAGCGCGGCACCGCCCAGGTGCTGCGCTCGGCGACCAAGGGCGTCGCCGCCGCCGTACCGCTGCTGCTGCACCAGCGCGGGGAGCTGGATCTGGACGCGCCGGTGGGCGAGTACTGGCCGGAGTTCAAGGCGCACGGCAAGGACCGGGTGCTGGTGCGGCAGGTCCTGAACCACCGGGCCGGGCTGCCGCTGCTCGACCGTCCGATCACGCCGAAGGACGCCCTGGACCCGCGCCGGGGCCCGGAGGCGGTCGCCGCGCAGGCCCCCGTCTGGGAGCCCGGCACGGACCACGGGTATCACGCGCTGACGTACGGCTGGATGCTCGACGAGCTGGTGCGGCGCGTGACCGGGCAGGGCACCGGTGAGTGGATCGCGGCCGAGATCGCCGGGCCGCTGGGCCTGGACCTGTGGCTGGGGCTGCCTCAGGCGGAGGAGGAGGCGGGCCGGACCGGCCGGGTCGGCCGGATCGACGACCCCGAGCCGGCCCCGGGTCCGGGACTGCGGGTGCGCCCGAAGCGCTCGGTCACCGAGGCCTACGACGACCCGGACTCCCTCACCCGCCGGGCGTTCGCCGCGATCACCCCTTTCCCCGACCAGAACGACCCGGCGTACCGGGCGGCGGCCCTGCCCGCGACCAACGGCATCGCGACCGCCGACGCGCTGGCCCGCTGCTACGCGGCGCTGATCGGCGAGGTCGACGGCATACGGCTGTTCGACCCGGCCACGGTGGCGGCGGCACGCGCCGAGGAGTCGGCGGGGCCGGACCGTGTCCTGGTGGTCAACACCCGCTTCGGCCTCGGCTACATGCTGCACGGCAGCGCGTCCCCACTGCTCGGCCCGGGCTCGTTCGGGCACCCCGGCCGCGGCGGCGCGCTCGGGTTCGCCGACCCGGAGACCGGCGTCGCCCTCGGCTATGTCACCAACGGCTTCCGCAAGTCCGTGACGGCGGATCCGCGTGCGCAGGCGCTGGTCAGGGCCGTGCGCGGGGTGCTGGAGCAGGTCACGCGTTGATCGGGTGGGAGGTCCGCCCGGACACCTCGTCGATCTCGCCGTGCGCCTTGGTCAGCAAGCGCATCGCGAGTTCGTTCAGGGCGCGGGCAGCGGCGATCTCCTCCCCCACCCTCGGCTGGTTCGAGTCGATGTGGTGGCGGCTGGCGTGCCCCTGCGTCCGTACCTCGGTGCCGTCGGGCAGGCGCACCATCGCAGCCGCCCGGGTGCGCTGCTCGTCCTCCTGGAACTCCAGCTCGATATGCCATCCCACTGTGGTGTGCGACATGACGATCACCTCCGGAAGACCTGCTTCCAGGGTGCTCCTCCACGGCCCCGGACGCACGCCACGCGCACCCTCATCCCGCGTGCAGCATCAGCCCGATCCCGAGCACCAGCAGCCCGGCCGCCGCGACCCTGGGCGCCCCGAAGCGTTCCTTGAAGAACACCGCCCCGATGGCCGCGCCGACGATGATCGACGATTCGCGCAAGGCCGCGATGGGGGCGAGTTCCGCCTTGGTCTGCGCCCACAGGACCAGCCCGTACGCGCCGACGGAGAGCGCCGCTCCCAGCAGCCCGACGCCCGCGAACGGCCGTAGTACGGGGACGAATTCGCCCCGCCACCGATACAGCGCGTACGCCGGGATCACCGTGCCCTGCACCGCTATCAGCCAGGCGATGTACCCGAGGGAGGTGCCGGAGGCGCGGACCCCCAGCCCGTCCACGACCGTGTACCCGGCGATGGTCAGGCCGGTCGCCAACGCGGCCCCGATCGCCGCCCAGTCGGGCCGCCGGCCGCGCAGTCCCCACACCGCGACGCCCGTCAGCCCCGCGCAGGACAGCGCGATTCCGGCCGCCGCCCACCCGTCCGGCACCTCGTGGGCGAAGACCGCGGCGAGCAGGGCGACCACCAGGGGCGCGGTGCCGCGCGCGATCGGATAGGCCTGCCCGAAGTCGCCGAGCCGGAAGGACCTCATCAGCAGCGCGTAGTACACGAGGTGGATGACCGCCGAGACGATCAGATACGGCCACGCCCCCGCCGCCGGAACCGGCGCGAACGGCATCAGCGCCAGTCCGATCAGCGCCCCTCCGCCCGCGATCAGCGTGAACCCGACCAGTTTGTCGGTGATGTGATGGGCGATCGCGTTCCAGCTGGCGTGGGTGACCGCGGCCAGCAGGACGGCCGCGGTGACCAGCGGGGTCACGAGGTCCGCTCGCGCACATCCACCAGGGTGGCACCGGCGTGCGCCACAAGGTCCTTGGGCCGCATGGGGAAGACCGTGTACGGGGTACCGGCGGCGGCCCACACGACCTCGTGCTCAAGCAGCGACCGGTCGGCGAGCACCCGGGTCCGGGTCCGGTGCCCGAAGGGCGGTACGCCCCCGATCGCGTAGCCCGTCGTCTCCCGTACGACGTCGGCCCTGGCCCGCGTGACCTTGTCCGCGCCGAGCGCCTCCCGGACCAGCTCCAGGTCCACCCGGGAGGCGCCGTCCATCAGCACCAGCACCGGCACCCCGTCGGCCGCGAAGATCAGCGACTTGCAGATCTCGCTCAGTTCGCATCCGAGCGCCGCGGCGGCCTCGGCGGCGGTACGGGTGGCGTCCGGGAAGCGGCGGACACAGTGGGTCAACTCGTCGAGCCCCAGCTCACGCAGGGCTTCGGCGAAACGGGGGTGGGCTCCGGAATCCTCGGGGCGGGCGTCGGGGGCGGGTGTCGTCGTCATGTACGGCACGCTAGCGGTGGGCGTACGGGACGGGCGACCGGGTTCGCTGTCAGTGGCGGATGCCATGATCGGCCCCATGGGAGTTCTCTACGGGTACTACTCCGCCGCCGACGACAAGGAAGCCGGCCGGGCCATCGTCCGCGAGGACGAGCAGCCCAGCGGCACCGGATACGACCAGTTCGTGCTCAAGGGCATCGACCCGACGGTCAACCTGCTGCCTGCCGAGTCCCTGATAACCGGCCGTTCTCAGGATGCCGTCAAGGCCGATCCCCGGCACGGTCAGCTGGTGGCCATGGTGGGAGACGGCGAGGTCGTCAGCGTGTCGCTCACCGACACCTTCCGTGACGCCCTCGTGCGCTTCGACAGGGCGTTGTTCGACGCCGTCGCCCAGGGCTGGGCCGTCTCGGACGCCTTCTCCTCACCACCGGACAAGGAGGCCGTCGACGATCTCACCGCGTTCCTCCGCCAGTTGGCCGACCTCGCCGGGCGGGCGACGGGCAAGGGACACCACCTGTACTGCTGGATCTCCCCCTAGCCCGGCCCCCGCACCACCATCCCGGGCCGCTCGCGGGCGACGCCCGGTCCACGCCCCCGCCTCCGAACACCGCACGACCAGTTGTGAGAGCGCTCCCAACTGGGCAGGATGCGTCGATGACTTCAGCACCCGCGATACGTCCGTACCGTCCCGGGGACCGCGAGGCCCTCGACGACATCTGCGTCCGCACCGCGCACGTCGGCCAGGACAGCCGCCCCCACTACACCGACCCGAGCATCTTCCCGGCGATCTTCGCGGCGCCGTACGTGCGTCTGGAACCGGAGTTGGCCTTCGTGCTGGACGACGGTCACGGACAGGCCGTCGGGTACATCCTCGGTACCGCGGACACGCCCCGTTTCGTCGAGGCCTACCGGGCGAAGTGGCTGCCGTCGGTCGCGGAGAGGTATCCGGAGCCGAGCGCCCCGCCGCGCACCCCGGACGAGGAGATCGTCCCCCTTCTCCACCGTCCGGAGCGCATGCTGGTGCCGGAGGTCGCCGCGTACCCGGCCCATCTCCACATCGACCTGCTCCCCCAGTGGCAGGGGCGCGGATACGGTCGGGCGCTGATGGATACCTTCCTCGCCGCGCTGCGCAAGGACGGCGTCCCGGCGGTACACCTCTCCATGGTCACCGCCAACACCCCCGCCCGGGCCTTCTACGACCGTCTCGGCTTCGACGAGATCGAGGTGCCCGGCTCCGATACGGGTGTCACCTATCTCCGACGCGAGACAGTAGCCATGTACGGTACCGGGCGTGAGTGACGCACCGAAGGCTCTTTCCCCCACCCCCGGTTACCTGGTCTGGCGGCTGGCCAACAAGTGGCGTACGGCCGTCGACCAGGCCCTCGCCCCCCTGGACCTGACCCACGCGCAGTACGTCGTGCTGGCCTCCCTGAGCGGGATGGAGCGGTCCGGACGGCAGCCGAGTCAGCGGGAGCTCGCCGACCACACCGGCCTCGAAGCCCTGTACGTGTCGAAGCTGGCCCGTTCCCTGGAGGCGGCCGGGCTCGTCGGCCGGACCCGGGACGCCGAGGACACCCGGATCGTACGACTGGCGCTGACCGGTGAGGGGCGGGCGGCCGTGCGGCCGGCCGTCGATGCCGTACAGGTACTGCTCGACCAGCTGCTCACCCCGCTCGGCGGGCTGGACGATCCGCGGACCGACGATCTCAAGCGCACCCTCACCGCGCTCCTCGACACCCCGCTGGGCTGAGACGGGGAAGGCCGGTGAGGGCGCCCCGTCTCCGCGGAGCCCTCACCGGCCGGTCAGGCACGGGCAGCAGGGTGGGTCAGCCCCCTGGCCAGACCCTCTGGTCAAACCCTCTGGTCAGACCCCCACCAGCGCCCGGTCCTCGTCCGCGTCCCGCGGCTTCTCGTCCAGCGCGCGCAGCCCCTCACCCTCGACGTCCACGTTCGGCAGCGCGCGGTCCAGCCACTTCGGCAGCCACCAGGCCTTCTTGCCGAGCAGCGCGAGCACCGCCGGGACGATGGCCATGCGGACGACGAACGCGTCGAAGAAGACGGCGATCGCGAGGCCGAAGCCGATCATCTTGATCATCGACTCGCTGGAGCTGATGAAGCCGCCGAAGACGGCCATCATGATGATCGCGGCGGCGGCCACCACCCGGGCACTGTGCCTGAAGCCGGTCACCACGGCCTGGCTCGGCGACTCGCCGTGGACGTACGCCTCCCGCATGCGGGTCACGAGGAACACCTCGTAGTCCATCGCGAGACCGAATACCACGCCCACCATGAAGATCGGCATCATCGACATGATCGGGCCGGTCTGCTCGACGCCGATCAGGCCGGAGAGCCAGCCCCACTGGAAGACCGCGACCACGGCACCGAGTGCGGCGAGCACGCTGAGCAGGAAGCCGAGGGCCGCCTTCAGCGGGACCAGGATGGAGCGGAAGACCACGATCAGAAGGAGGAAGGCCAGGCCCACCACCAGACCCAGATACGGGATCAGGGCGTCGTTGAGCTTCTGCGAGAAGTCGATGTTCATCGCGGTCGTGCCGGTGACCAGTACCTCCGCGCCCGTGTCCGCCCTGACGTCGTCGCCCGCGCCGCGGATGGCGTGGACCAGGTCCTCGGTCTGGACCGAGGACGGCTTGGAGCCCGGGATCACGGTGATCGTCGCGGTGTCGCCGGCCTTGTTGAACGCCGCCGGGGTCACGGTCGCGACGTCCTTGAGGCCCTTGACCCCATCGGTCACCGCGGTGGCCGCCGCCTTGGGGTCGTCGCTGTTCCTGGCGTCGACGACGATCATCAGGGGGCCGTTGAAGCCGGGGCCGAAGCCCTCCGACAGCAGGTCGTACGCCCGACGCTGGGTCGTGGACGTCGGCTGCGAGCCGTCGTCGGGCAGTCCCAGCTCCAGCTGGGCGGCCGGAACGGCGATCACGCCCAGACCGACCGCGCCGAGCAGCAGCACGGCGGCCGGACGGCGGATGACGAAGCTCGCCCAGCGGGTGCCCATGCCGGGCTTGGCCGGCGCCTCGTTCTCGGTCTTCGCAGCGCTCTCGGTCTTCGCAGCCTTCTCGGTCTTCGCGGCGTTCTCGGCCTTGTCGCCGTCGCGCTCGCGGCGCTTCTCGCCCGCCGGACGGATCTTCCGGCCGGCGTATCCGAGGAGCGCCGGGACCATGGTCAGCGCGATGAGGACGGCGATCACGACCGTGCCCGCCGCCGCGAGGCCCATCTTGGTCAGCATCGGGACGTTGACGACCGCGAGGCCGGCCAGTGCGATCACGACCGTGAGGCCGGCGAAGACCACCGCCGAGCCGGCGGTGCCGGTGGCGCGGCCGACCGCTTCCTCCCGGTCGCGGCCGTCGGCCAGTTCGCCGCGATAGCGGGAGACGATGAACAGGGCGTAGTCGATGCCGACCGCCAGTCCGATCATCAACGCGAGTGTGGACGTGGTGTCGCCGAGGTCGAGCGCCTTGGCGAGGACGGTGATGGTGGAGACGCCGATACCGACGCCGATGATCGCCGTCAGCAGCGGCAGTCCGGCCGCGACCAGCGAGCCCAGGGTGACGACGAGGACGACCGCGGCGATGGCGAGGCCGATGACCTCGCCGACCGCCCCCGGCTCGGCCGCGGCCTGGAGCGCGTCACCTCCGACGTCGACGGTCAGCCCGGTGGCCCGGGCCTCGTCGCCGGCCGCCTCGAGGGCGTCCCTGGTGGACTCCGCCAGCTCCATGCCGGGGAGCTCGTACCTCACCGATGTGTAGGCGACCGTTCCGTCCTTGCTCACGGCGTTCGTCGCGAACGGATCGGTGACGGAGACGACCTCGGAGCCGTCGCCCAGTTCCTTGACGGTCTTGTCGACGGTCGCCTTGTTGTCGGCGTCCGTCATCTTCTGGCCTTCGGGCGCCTTGAAGACGATGCGCCCGGTCGCGCCGTCCGCGCTGGCGCCGGGGAAACGCTGTTCCAGCAGGTCGAAGGCCTTCTGCGCTTCGGTGCCCGGGATCGAGAAGGAGGTGGTTCCGGCGGCGGGGGCACTGGCCGCGCCGACGCCCGCGAGGGTCAGCAGGGCGACCCATATCAGGGCGACGAAATGCCGTCGCCGGAAGGCGAGCCGGCCGAGTCGGTAGAGGAACGTGGCCACGAGGGCGTCTCCCGGTCAGGTCGTGGGGTCTTCAGGGCAGGGGTGATCAGCCCGGTGGGTGGCAGGGGTGATCGACCCGACGACTCGAGCGGTGGCGTCAGGTGGGGCGGACCGTGGGGACGGTCAGGTGGTGGTGGGCGCGCAGAGGGCGGGGAGGACCACTGCGTCGATGTACGAAAGAAGGAAGCACTGCGTCGGCGGCTGCTCGTCGAGCAGCGTGCGGGCGGCGAACGCTCCGATCATCATGTGCATCATGTACTCGGTCGCCGGGTTGTCCGCATGGACCTCGCCCCGGTCGACCGCCCGCTCCAGCACACGACGGAACTCCGCCAACTCCGGCTCGATGAGGTGCTCCTTGAACGACTTCAGGAGGTCCGGGTTCTCGTGGACCGCCATGGCCAGACCTCGCATCAGCGCGGAGTTCTGCTCCATCTGGCAGTCGTCCGAGCGCCGCGTGAGAGCGTGCAGGTCGCCCCTGAGCGAGCCGGTGTCGATCTCCGCGAGGGAGCCTCCCGGCTTGTTGTGCCGCACCGCCTTCGCCACCAGTTCGGGCTTGCCGCCCCACTGGCGGTAGAGCGTGGCCTTGCTGGACCGGGTGCGGGCGGCGACGGCGTCCATGGTGAGGGCGTCGTAGCCGACCTCACGAAGCAGTTCGAGCACGGCCGTGTACAGCTCGGCCTCGCGTTCGGGTGTGATCCGACTGCGACGCACCGTTGCTGCCTCAGCCACTTGGTTCACCTTCCAGCTCCGAACGACACGGCTTCGTACACCACGAATATATCGCACTCTCAAGCGAAACGAAACGGTTTCGTTCGTGTTGTGGGTCGCGAGCCGGGCAAGAGTTCCGTTGCCGGCGGGGGCGGGCGGTACGACGGTCGAGCCGATATTCACCCCGGCCGGGCACGAGGGACACGTACGCCAGGGGGGCGGTCGTCCCGCTTCTCGACGAGCACCCCCTTCCCTACCAGGGCTGGGTGGCCGAACGCCGGGACGTCGTACGGGAGTTGAGCGGGCGCGACAAGCCCCCACCCACCCGCACCCGCCAACGCACCCCCGACACAAACCAAAACGTGGGGCACCCTTCCGAGAAAGGGCACCCCACGTTCACAGGCCGAAGCCCAGCGCCAGGCGTCAGGCG
>Ga0307516_10001444_pt1 | contig 32817 bp, 24 predicted proteins | sample 19_EM_MG_FD_203310 | JGI IMG/M metagenome (GOLD analysis project Ga0307516, IMG submission 203310) | Populus trichocarpa ectomycorrhiza microbial communities from riparian zone in the Pacific Northwest, United States - 19_EM | ecosystem: Host-associated > Plants > Roots > Unclassified | place...
TCACTTTCGACAAGGGAGTGGGTGCCAAGTACCTTGAACTCAAGATCACGGATCGGGTCACCAAGCACCAGCCAGAGTTCAAGATCAAAGACTGGGATTGAAGACGCGCGCGGCCGTGCAGCACTTTATCCACAGTTTTCGACCGCTGCTCCTAAGCGGGCTGCTGCTGCTGGCGCTGCCGCTGGCGGCCTCGGAAAAGTACGTCAAGCCGGATCCCGACGGTCTGGCGCCTCAGGACGTCAAGGATCTGCACTACGGCGACGTGCTGTTCTACTTCTACCAGGACGATTTCTTCGATTCGATCACGCGGCTGCTCGCGGCGCGGCAGCTGGAACGTCTGCCGAACACGAAGGGAGAGGCGGAACTGCTGCTCGGCGGGCTGTATCTGTCGCTGGGTGAGCATGTCGAGGCGGGAAACATCTTCGAGAAGCTGCTGAACTCCAATACCAGCGAGGCGGTACGCAACAAAGCCTGGTTCTATCTCGGCAAAGTCTGGTACCAGCGCGGCTACCTGGAAGAATCCGAGCGGGCCTTGCGGCAGGTTTCGGAGAAGCTGCAACCGCGCATCAGCGCCGAGCGTTACATGCTCCTCGCGCAACTCATGCTGCGCCAGGACCGCTACGATGACGCCATCGCCGCCTTGAGCGCCTGGCACGGGCCGCCGGATTGGACCGCCTATGCAGAATTCAATCTCGGGGTCGCTCTGGTGCGCAGAGGCCGGCTGCCGGAAGCCATCGCGCATCTCGATCAGGTCGGCCGCATGGAGACTTCGAGCGAAGAGCTGCTCGCACTCCGGGACAAGGCCAACCTTGCGCTCGGCTTTGCGTTCCTGCAGGCGCAGCGCGCCGCCGATGCCCGGCCGATTCTGGAGCGAGTGCGTTTGGACGGCCCCTATTCCAGCAAGGCGCTGCTGGGTGTCGGCTGGGCCGACTCGGCGCTCGGGGACTTCAAGCGGGCCCTGGTTCCCTGGCTGGCGTTGCGCAAGCGCAATCTTCTGGATTCGGCCGTCCAGGAGTCCTATCTCACGGTCCCTTACGCGTATGGCCAGCTCGGCGCCTCCGGCCAGGCCGCCGAGTATTACAACTCCGCCATCGACTCCTTCGACGCCGAGACCAAGCGGATCGACGACTCGATCGAACAGATTCGCAGCGGCAACCTGCTCGATCGGCTGCTGAACGAGGACAAGAAGGACACCCTCACCTGGTATTGGCAGCTCAAGGCGCTGCCCGACGCTCCCGAGTCGCGGTACCTGTACCAGCTTCTCGCGAGCAACGAGTTTCAGGAAGGCTTGAAGAACTATCGTGAACTCAGATTCATGAGCCACAATCTCGACGATTGGCGCGAGGACTTGTCCGCGTTCAATGACATGTTGGAAACGCGTCAGCAAGCCTATAACGAGCGGGTGCCGAAGGCGGATGCCGTGATGGCGGCCACCGATCTGGATGCGATGGCCAAGAAACGCGTCGATTTCGAATCGCGGATCAATCAAATAGAGAAATCCGACGACGTTGCCGCGTTGGGGTCGCCGGAGGAGCAGCAAAATTGGGCGCGCCTCAAACGCATCGAGGACTATCTGGCGACGCATGCGGACGAACCCGATCTCGCGGAGGTGCGCGAGCGCTTTCGCCTGTTGAAAGGGGTCATGTACTGGCGCATGGCGCAAAGTTTCAAGGCGCGATTGTGGAATGAACGCCGCTCGGTGAAGGAGCTCCAGGCGTCATTGGTCGAGACGGAAAAGCGCGCCGTATTGGTCAGGCAGGCGAGGGCCGGGATGCCCGGCAACACGGGTGCCTTTGCGGGACGGGTGACCGCGGTGAGCGAACGCATGGATCAGCTGCAGCAGCGGCTGGCGGCCTTGTCCGAGCGGCAAAACCGCTATCTTCAGGCGCTGGCGATCCGTGAGCTGCAGGCGCAGAAGCGGCGGATCGAGGTCTATCAGATACAGGCCCGCTACGAATTGGCGGCCATCTACGACAAGAGCACGCAGCCTCAGCCCAAGCCCAAGGCGAATCCATGATGCGCCCGCTCGCCATGCTGCTCATCGTTTCCTGCGCCGCGGTTCTGGGTGCCGTGAGCCGGGCCGAGAATGCCCCGAAGAAGCCGGCTACGATCAAGGACTTGGAGGGCCAGCAGGTCGACGTCAGCAAGGATCCGCCCCAGGGCATCGACACCAACAAGACCATGGATAGCTACCGGCGCTTTCTCGACTTGAATGCGGGCGATGCGGCGCTGCGCTCCGAGGCGTTGCGCCGGCTGGCCGATTTGAACCTGGAGAGCTCCGAGTCCGAGCGTATCGAACGCGAGCTCGTGACGAACGAGGGCCTGCGTGCGACCGAAGCAGTCCACCTGTATTCGGCCTTGCTCAAGACCTATCCGAAGTACGAGCGCAACGATGCGGTTCTCTACCAATTGGCGCGGGCGTACGAACTCAATGCGCAGCCGGACAAGGCCCTGGCTACGCTCGACAAGCTGGTGACCACCTATCCGGCCAGTCACTACATGGATGAAGCGCAGTTCCGGCGCGGGGAACTGCTGTTCGCGTCGAAGTCCTACACCGGTGCACAGGCCGCCTACGAGTCCGTGGTCAAGATGGGTCCGTCGTCCCCGTACTACAACCAAAGTCTCTACAAGCACGGGTGGTCGCTGTTCAAGCAGGGCGAAAACGAGCGCAGCCTGGACTCTTTCGCGGGCGTGCTCGATTCCGAGCTGGTGTCCAAGCGCAATTCTTCCGAGATGATCGAGCTCGATGCCTTGAGCCGCCCGAATCGTGAATTGGTCGAGGATACGTTTCGCGTCATGGCGATCACGTTTTCCTACCTGGATGGCCCCAAGACGATCGACCAGTTCGTGAAACGCCGCGCCCCCAGACCCTATTCGTATCTCATGTATGCGCGATTGGGGGATCTGTACATCGAGAAGGAGCGCTACACGGACGCCGCCGATGCGTACCGCGCTTTCGTGTCACAGGATCGCAACAACGAAAAGGCACCGTTGTTGCAGATGCAGGCGATCGAAGCCTATTCGAAGGGCGGCTTCTCGCAACTCGTGTTGCAGGGCAAGAAGGAATTCGTCGAGGACTACAGTTACGGTACGCCGTACTGGAAGAACCGGCTCCCCAAGGACGAACCCGTGGTCTTGGCCGAACTGAAGACGAATTTGAAGGACCTCGCGCAGCACTACCATGCCCAAGCGCAGCGTACCAAGAGCCCGGGCGACTATCAGGAGGCGGCCAGGTGGTATCGCGGCTTCATCACCTCGTTTCCGGATGACCCGGAGTCGGCCGCGACGAATTTTCTGCTCGCCGACACGCTGTTCGAGAGCAAGCAGTATCTCGACGCCGCGCAGGCCTACGAATTCACGGCCTACGGCTACGGCACTCACGACAAGGCCGGCGCGGCCGGCTATGCGGCGCTCGTGGCTTACGGCAAGCAGGAAGAGTCCTTATCCGGCGACGCCAAGGCGAAAATGCACGCTCGCGGCGTCGACAGCTCCCTGAAGTTTGCGCAGACATTCCCGCTCCATCCGGAGACCGCCCAGGTGCTGGCGCGCGCCTGCACCGATTTGTACGAGGCGAAGGACTATCCGCGCGCCATCGCGGCCGCGCAGTCGCTGCTGGCGCGCCAGCCCCCGGTGGACCAGCCGAAGCAGCGGATCGGCTGGACGGTGATCGCCAACTCCGAATTCGAGCAGGGTATGTTCGACAAGGCCGAAGCCGGCTACAACAGCGCTCAAGCCTTGATGCCCGCCAACGACCCCGAGCGGCCGGTGATCGTCGAGCGGCTCGCGGCGTCGATCTACAAGCAGGGTGAGCAGAAGAACAAGGCCGGCGACAGCGCCGGTGCGATCGAGGACTTCCTCCGGGTGTCGAAGGAGGCGCCGACCTCGAAGGTGCGCGCGAACGCCGACTTCGATGCAGGAGCGTTGTTGATCGACCAGAAGCAATGGGACCGCGCGATCTCCGTGCTGGAGGATTTTCGCCGCAACTTTCCGCAGAGTTCCTTGCAGCCGGACGTCACCCGCAAACTCGCGGTGGCCTATTCGGAGTCCAATCATCCCGGGTCCGCGGCGTTGGAATTCGAACGGATTGCACAGTCGCCCGGCGAATCCCCCGAGGTGCAGCGTGAGGCCACGCTGCAAGCGGCGGACCTGTTCGACATGGCCGGTAATACCGCCAAATCGAAATCGATGCTGGAATCCTTCGTGAAGCACTTCCCGCAGCCCCTGAATCCGGCCATGGAAGCTCGCAACAAGCTTGGGCTCATCGCAGCCAAGGCGGGCGACTTGAGCGGCCGCGACTACTGGCTCAAGGAAATCGTGGCGGCCGACCGCTCTGCGGGCACCGCACGCACGGACCGAAGCAGGGCGCTGGCGGCAAGGGCTACTCTAACGCTGGCAGCGCCCGCCCGTGAAGAGTTCATGCGCATCAAACTCACTGCGCCATTGAAGAAATCGCTGGTGGAAAAGCGCAAGGCGATGGAGACGGCGCTCAAAGCTTACACTCAAGCGGCCGACTACCAAGTATCCGAGGTCACCACCGCAGCGACGTTCGAGAGCGCGGAGCTGTACCGGCAACTGGGCAAGGACCTGATGAGTTCGGAGCGCCCGAAGAATCTTTCCAAGGACGAGCTGGAGCAGTACAACGTGTTGCTCGAGGAGCAAGCATTTCCGTTCGAGGAGAAGGCGATCAAATTGCACGAAGTCAACGCAGCGCGAACCCGTGACGGCACCTACGATGAGTGGGTGCAAAAGAGCTTCGCGGCCTTGGCACAACTCAATCCAGGCCGTTACGGCAAGGTGGAACTCGGTGAGCCGCTGGTCGAATCGATTCGTTAGCCTTTGCTGGCTGATCCTCCTCGCGGCTTGCCAAAGCACGCCGCGCGAGGACTCGCAGGCGCCTGCCCTGTACATCGTGAAGCGCAGTGCCGATGGCACGGTGAAGACCGATGCCGCGGTGCCGAACACCGCCCCGAGCGGCGGCAGTTCCGCGCCCGCCGGTACCGCGCCCGCGAACGGTGCGGCGGCCCCAAGCAGCGCGGCGGCCCCAAGCAGCGCGGCGGCCCCAAGCAGCGCGGCGGCCCCAAGCAGTGCGGCGGTCCCAAGCAGTGCGGCGGCCCCAAGGGCACCCGTGGCCGCCGAGGCCCATCCTGCTCCTGCCGCTGCAGCGGCCAAAAGCCATGGCGAGAGTGCTCCGGCGGCCGGCGCTACGGCAGCAACGGCGGGCGCCCCGGCAAGCGCAGCCCCGGCACCCCCGCCCGTGCCGCCGCAGGCGGAGCAGCAGTACGCCACGGCGTTGAAATTGATGAAGAGCGGACAGCTCACCGACGCCGAACTGGAATTCAAACACATGGCCGCGGTTTATCCCGAGTTCGCCGGGCCGCAGCTCAATCTGGGGCTGCTCTATCTGCAGGCTTCACGCTTGTCCGACGCCGAGGCGGCTTTCAAGGCGGTGCTCGAGCGCAATCCGTCGAATGCCATTGCCGGGAACGAACTTGGCATCGTGGAGCGCAAATTAGGGAAATTCACCGAAGCTGAAGCGGCGTATCAGCGTACGATAGCCGCGGAACCCAATTACGCACCCGCGTATTTGAATTTGGGTGTGCTCTACGATCTATATCTTGCTCAGCCGCAGAAGGCGCTCGACCAATTCGAGCACTACATTCAGCTCGCCGGCGAGAACAAGCAAGTTGCCGGGTGGGTGATCGAATTGCGGAAGCGCGTCGGAGCCCCGCCCGCGGCATCGAAAAAGGAGCCCGCATGAACACGGCCTTCAAACCCTTGAGTTGGATCCTGTTCTGGTCGGCAACCGCCGGAATCGCCGCCGGCGGCCTCGCCGCGGCGCAAGAACCGCCCCCGGCCGCGCCCTCTTCGGGTGCATCGCAGTCTGCCAAGTCCCCGCCGAAGTCGACGGCTCAGATCGATGCAGGCGAGCCGCGAGCCGACACCTCGACGCCGGCGCCTGGTGGCGCTTCCGGCACGTCCAGTGCGTCCTCCGCTGGCGCGCCGGTCACCGGGAAGCCCGCCGCCGGAACCCCGGCCGCAGGAACGCCGGCCACCGGCAAGCCGGCCGCAGGCACCCAGTCCGCCGCCCCCCCACCCAAGGCTTCCGGCCAGAAGCAGCCGGGGGGCGTGGATCGGCTGCAGCTGAATACCGCCACCGTGACCGGCGACCGGGAGCAGCCGAAGGTCATGTACATCGTGCCGTGGAAGAGTTCCGATATCGGCGATCTATCGGGCAAGCCCATGAACAGCCTGTTGGATGAGGCTTTGGCGCCCGTGGACCGCGACGAATTCAAGCGTGAAGTGGTGTATTTCAACGCCGTAAAAGCGGATCGGTCACAAAACGGCACTTCGGGCGGTACAGCGAATCAGGGTGAGAAGTAAGTCCACCTCGCTTTTAGTTAAATCTGATTGAATTCCATGTACAAAGCGGATGAGTATCTTTAGGAGCGCGCAGATGAATTTCTTCAATTCCTTCATCAATTTCTTCAAGGACGGCGGTTTCTTCCTGTACCCGCTGGCCTTGATTTTCGTCGTCGGCGTATCGATCGCCATCGAGCGTTACGTCTATCTGACGCGCGAGACCATCCGCAATCGCGGCCTGTGGGACGAGCTCGTGCCGGCCTTGAGCTCGGGCAACTTCAAGCAGGTGGTCGGCCTCACGCAGAACTCGAAGGCGTCGATCGCCACCATCCTCAATTACGGCGTCGCCCGCGTGGCCAGCGCCCGCCGGCGCGACGACATCGAAAAGGCGATGGACGAGAGCCTCCTCGAGGTCATTCCGCGCATCGAGAAGCGTACGCATTATCTGTCCTCGCTCGCCAACGTCGGCCTGCTCATCGGATTGCTCGGCACCATCATCGGCCTCATCAGCGCCTTCAGCGCGGTGGCGACGGCGAATCCGGCCGAGAAGGCGAGCTTGCTCGCGGCGGCCATTTCGGTCGCGATGAACAACACCGCCTCCGGGTTGGGCGTGGCGATCACGCTACTGCTGTCGCACATGTTTCTCGAGTCGAAGACCACGTCGCTGATCGACAGCTTGGAGATCGCGTCCGTGAAATTCTTGAATTCGATCACCGAGCGGCAGCATGAGCCCGCTGCGGCGCCGCAAGCCTCGGCACCCGCGGCGCGAGCGCCCGCCTCGGCGGCCCGCAGCACGATCTGAAAACCCTTTGGGATCGCTCAACACAGAACGAACTTAAATGAAGTCCAAGTCCCAGCGCCTAGTCCGACGCAATCACGACCGCTACCACACGGGGCGCGACGATCTGAATATCGTGCCGATGATCGACATGATGGTCATCCTGGTATTTTTCTTGATTTTCACGGCCGTGTTTTCCAAGACGAATATCCTGCAGTTGAACCTGCCGGCGAGCAGCACGGCGGTACCTGATCTACCGAAGGGGCTCAAGCTCGAAGTCATCATTCGCGCCGACGACCTGGTCGTGAACGATCGTAATTCGGGTCCGCTCAAGGACCTGCCCAACACCGCGACCGGCCTCGACCTGGCGGGGCTGTCGGAATTCATCCGGCGCGTGAAATCGCAGTACCCGGACATGACGGATGCCACCGTTTTATCGAGCCCCGCAACCCCCTACGACACCTTGGTCCAGGTCATGGACACGGTTCGCATCTATGAACTCCCGGTCGCGCCGTTCTCCAAAGCGGAACTATTCCCGGACATCTCGCTCGGGGACGCGCCCACGTGAGCTCCAATCGACTGAAACGCCGCAAACGTCATCGGGGAGCGAGTCACTTCGCGCTGGTGCCGTTCATCGACATGATGACCATCCTGGTGGTGTTCCTGCTGGCCCATACGGCCGAGGTGGACATCCTGCCGAACACCAAGAACATTTCGATTCCCCAGTCGCTATCCGAGCGCAAACCGAACGCCGCTATCGTGGTGATGGTGACCAAGGACTCGGTGTACGTGGACGGAAGACTGGTCGGCTCCATCGCCGAAGTCGTCGCCAATTCCGGCAACGTATTCGAGCCGCTCAAGGCGGCGTTGATGGCGCAGAACGAACTCGCCCTGGGCGGTGCTCAAAAGACCGACATCGCAAAGCGCGAAGTCACCATCATGGGTGACAAGAGCACCCCGTACAGTGTGCTGAAGAAGATCATGCTGACGTGCAGCGATGCGGAGTACGGCAAGGTTTCCTTTGCCGTGGTGGAACGCGAACGGGTGGCCACCTGATGTCGGCCATGAATCCAACCCAACGGTCTGCGACGGGGCTTCCCCCGTACTACCGTCGGTATGAGCTGCCGTGGTCGCCGTCCGAGGAGATGGAGAGGCGCTTCCGCGTCATCCTGCGCAACCTCGTCATCGCATTGGTCATCGTCGCGGTGGTCATATGGTTCCTGCCCCACCGCACGGTTGTTCAAAACACCGAATCCCTCCCCGAGCGCGTGGTGCAATTGGTCATGGAACCGCCGCCACCGCCACCGCCACCGCCGCCGCCCAAGCCCGAGAAACCGCTGGAGAAGGCTCCGGTGACCCCGAAACCGCAAGTCCCGGTCGATCCTCGGGTCAAGGCCTCCAAGAGCCTCGGCGCCATCCAGGACGACCTGGCGGCGCTGCGCGACCTCGATGTCGACAAATTCGCCAAGAATCAGCCGAAGACGACGGATCCGGGCGATGTCAGCATGGTACAGCGGTCGTTGATCCAATCGAAGGCCGGCGGCACCAGCGGCGGCATCAGCGCGCCGACCAGCAGCGGGCTCTCGGCGGGTTCCGGTTCGCTGAACGGCATTCGCGTCGCCCAAGTCAAAGATCCCACCCTGGCGTCGGGCGGCCAGGCCGGCACGCGCGCCGGAGGCAGCGGCAAGGCCTCCCGGGGTTCGGAGGAGATCGCGCTGGTGTTCACCAGGAACAAGGGTGCCATCGATGCGATGTACGCGCGCGCGCTGCGCGATAATCCCGCGCTGCAGGGTAAGGTGGTGCTTGAAATCACGATCTCGCCTTCCGGCGACATTACGACCGCGCGCATCGTCTCGAGCGAACTCAAGGACCCGGAGTTCGAGTCCAAATTGCTGGCCCGCATCCGTCTGTTCAAGTTCGAAGCCAAGGATGTGGCGACGCTCACCGCCACCAAACCCATCGATTTCTTCCCAGCCGGATGAACATTCAATCCGAAATTGAGTTTTTCAGCGACTTGGGACTGGTCGACAAGGCCCGTTTCATCGTGCGTCTGATGATCGAAGTCGCGGAGGAGGCGAAGGTGGGGGCCGGCGACGGCCAGGATCTGAGCCGTTTGCGATTCGCCAACGAAATCAACCAGCGGTTGGCCCGCTTCAGCTATCAGCTCTTGAGTGAAGACGCCCAGCGGCCGCAGGACGACATCATGATCCGCATGCTCTTGGGCACGCGCGCCGACAAGAATGCACAGCGCATCATGCAAACGGCCTACCGCCGGGTACTCACCAGTTTCGAGAGCTTCGACACCACGGTGCTGTTGAATCCTCACTAGGCAAGCCTCGCTGGGCTGTGCCCACCGGGCAGCCCGAGCTGGCGGCCTTGGAGCGCGGCCTCATTACGTGCCCGTGCGGGCGGTGGCCTCTTCCGGTTGATCGGTGTCGGTTTCGAAGAGATGCAGGAGTTGTTCGGCTGACTCCCGGCCGGTTTGAATCAGCTTCTTTTCGTCGTCCTTGACGGCATGCTGCCGCAGCAGTGAAGCTTCGTCGTGGATGCGGAACCGTTGCACGGTTTCGTCCGCCTTGAGCTTCGAAAGCCCCAAGGCTTTGAGAACTTCAACCGACAATTCCAGGCTGGACCCGAAGGTCTCGCGAATGTTGTAGTGGACGCCCAGGTCCAAGAGGCGAAAGGCATGCTGCCGATTGCGCGCCCGGGCAAGAACGGTCAAGTGCGGAAAGTGCTTGCGGATCATCTCCACGGTGCGTACCGACGCTTCGACATCGTCGATGGCGACCACGAAGACCTCGGCGTTTTCGGCGTGAGCCGCGCGCAACAGTTCCAGGCGCGACGCGTCGCCATAAAAGATCTGATTGCCGAAACGCCGCAGGAAGTCGACCTGCGTCTGGCTGACTTCGAGCGCCGTGAACGCTATTTGTTTGGCCCGGAGAATGCGGCCCACGATCTGCCCGAAACGCCCGAAGCCGGCGATGATGACCTTGGGGTACAGCTCGACGGGCGTGTCGAAGGGACGATCGTCCGTCTCGTTGGTCTTGAACAGGGCGTCATGCAGCGACAGCAACACGGGGCTCAGAATCATGGACCCGGTGACCACCAGTACCAGCAGCTCGGCGGTCTCGGTGTCCATGATGCCGAGCGTTGCGGCCAGTCCGAACAACACGAATGCAAACTCGCCGCCGGAGGGCAGGCTGAAGGCAAGTCCGCGGCTCGCCATGGTCGAATGACGCGACACTCTGCCGATTGCCCACAGGATGCCGACTTTCAACAGCATGAAGCCGAGAGTGAGCCCGAGAATCTGCAGCGGCTTCGCGCGCACCAGGCTCAAATTGGCCGACATGCCCACGGTGATGAAGAACAGGCCGAGCAGCAGCCCTTTGAAAGGCTCGATGTTCGCTTCGAGTTCGTGGCGGAACTCGCTGTCGGCAAGCAGGACGCCGGCGAGAAACGACCCGAGCGACATCGACAAGCCCACTTGACTGACCAGCAGCGCCGTACCGATGACCACCAGGAGCCCGGCCGCGGTGAAGGCTTCCGTAACACGGGTTTCCGCTACGATGCGCAACATGGGCCGCAGGACGTAGCGGCCGCCGGCGACCACCGCCGCAAGCACCGCGAGGAGCTTGAGGACGAGCCATAGGCCCGAGGGCGCCGACGGGCGCGCCGCGGCCACCGCCAAGAGCGGCAACAGTGCGAGGGCCGGCATGACGGCAATGTCCTGGAACAGCAGGATGCTGAACGCCGAGCGGCCATACTTGGAGTTGAGCTGCCCGCGCTCCGCCAGCAGTTGCAGCGCCAGCGCGGTCGAGGACATCGAGAGGCCGAAGCCGATGACCAGCGATGACCGCCAAGGTTCGCCGAGGATCAGATTCGCAGCCGCGCCGATGACCGCCGTCGTGACCACGACTTGCGCAAAACCCAAACCGAATATGGGCTTACGCAGTACCCATAGCCGGGAGGGCTGGAGCTCGAGACCGATCACGAACATGAGGAGCACGATGCCGAACTCCGCGATGTGCAGGGTGCTGTCGATGCGGCTGATGAGGCCGAAGCAGGCCGGTCCGATGATGATTCCCGCGGCGAGATAACCCAGCACCGAGCCCAGTTTGAAGCGCCGAAATATCGGTATCGCGATGACCGCCGCGGCAAGAAATATAGCGATCTGCGCCAACAAGCTCATACTAGTTGCTCCCGGATATATTCGAGAGCCTAGCATTATGTATCGCCAAAGCATTCAATTTCCCGCCAAGGACTTGGGGCTCCGCGAAGACGTTCATGCCCTGGGGACGCTGATCGGCGAGACCCTGCGCGATCAAGGCGGAGAGGACTTGTTCAAACTCGTGGAGGGAGACCGCCTCGCGGCGATCAGCCGTCGCGATGGCGACGGCGACGCTCACGGCAGCGGCGATGAGCTCAAGCAACGGACCGAAGGACGCTCGCCGGCGTCCGCCACCGACTTGACCCGCGCATTTTCGATTTGGTTTCAGGCGGTCAACACCGCCGAGAAGGTCCATCGCGTGCGCCGGCGCCGCGAGTACCTCAATGATGCCTCGACCGCCCAGCCCGGCGGCATTGCCGATTGCATCACGCGGCTGCAGCGCGAGGGTCTGTCCCTCGAGGGGACGCTCGAGTTGATCTCCTCGATGAGCATCGAACCCGTCTTTGCCGCGCATCCCACGGAATCCACCCGCCGCACCATCCTGCGCAAACAACAACGCATCGCGCAGGACTTGCTCGAACGCCTGAATCCGATGCTCACCCGGACGGAGGGCGAGACGCACTGGTCGCGCATGCGGCTCGAGATCACGAGCATCTGGCAGACGGAAGACCATCCACGCGAGGCGCTCACCGTCGCCGACGAACGCGAGCATGTGCTTTTCTACTTGATCGAGATCCTGTACCGAGTCGTCCCGCTGTTCTACGAGGAAGTGGAATCGGCATTGGCGCTGGCCTATGCGGTTCCGGCGGAATCCCTGGATGTGCCTAACATCTTGCATTTCGGTTCCTGGGTCGGCGGCGACATGGACGGCAACGCCGACGTGCACGCCAAGACCATCCGCGACACGCTGCACCGCCATCAGCAGCTGATCGTGTCGACCTACTTCGACGAATGCGCACAGCTCGCCGAGACCTTGAGCCAGAGCGCGAATCGCGTCGAATTCAGCGACGCGCTGGCGCGGCGCGTCGACGCCTACAACGAACTGCTCCCCGGCGCACAGGAGTTGGCGCCTGCGCGTCACGACCGGCAGCCTTATCGAATCTTCTTCGGCCAGATTCGCGAGCGTCTCAAGGCCACCTACGATGGGCGGCCCAACGCCTACCAGAGTTCGGACGAGTTGCTGGCGGACATCCAACTCGCCGCCGACAGCCTGCTGGCCAATCGCGGCAGGCATGCCGGCTATTTCCTGGTGCGGCGCTTCATGCGACGCGTGCGAACGTTCGGATTTCATCTGGCAACGCTGGATGTCACTCAGCACGCGCAAGTCCACGATGAAGTTATCGCGCAAGGCCTCGGATTGCCGGAGTGGCCGACATTCGCGCCGCAGGAGCGGCTGCATCGGTTGCGCGATTTGCTGGCGCGCGACCAGGGGCCGACCGGCACGTTCGACGCCATCGGCCGGCGCAGCTTGTGGGTGTTCGAGGCCATCGCACGCGCGCGCCACAAATTCGGCGGACGCGCCATCGGCAACTACATCGTGAGCGGCGCCCAAGGTCCCGAGGACGTGCTCGCTGTATTGCTGCTGGCCCGATGGGCGGACACGACCGACAAGCGCACGGGCGAGTGTCCGCTCGACGTGGCTCCCTTGCTCGAGTCGATCACCTCGCTCGAGCAGGCGGGCGACGTGCTGCGCGGGCTGCATGCGGAGCCCGCCTATCGGCAGCATCTGGCAACCCGCGACAATCGCCAACAGGTCGTGCTGGGATACTCCGACACCAACAAGGAGGGCGGCATCGCGGCCTCGCGATGGGCTCTGCAGGTGGCGCAGACTCAGCTGCTCGACGCAGCGCGAGACGCCGGCATCACGCTCACCATATTTCACTCGCGGGGCGGCACGCCGCCGCGCGGCGGCGGCCGCACCGAATATCTGGTGGAAGCGGCGCCGCACGGGGCGATCCGCGGCGTGCTGCGGCTCACGGAGCAGGGCGAAGTCGTGAACCAAAGCTACGGCTTGCGGCCGATCGCCATGCGGACGCTCGAACGAACGTTCGCCGCCGTGGCCTTGGCCACGGCCCATGTCGATCAGGCACCGGCACCGCCTGCGCATCTTGCGGCCATGCAGACCATCGCGGCCCGCAGCCTCGAGGCCTACCGGCGGCTGGCCCACGACAATCCCTTATTCTTCGATTTCTTCCGCGCCGTGACGCCGCTCGACGTGATCGAGCGCATGCACATCGGCTCGCGGCCTGCGATGCGCGCCGGCAAGACGGGCTTGAACGGACTCCGGGCCATCCCATGGGTTTTCGCGTGGACTCAAAGCCGCCATATGTTGCCGGGCTGGTTCGGGTTCGGCAGCGGTTTGAAGGCTGCCGCCCTGGATCACGGCGAAGTGGTTCTGGAGCGCATGTTGGTCGAGTGGCCGTTCTTCGGGCATCTGCTGGACGACGTCGAGGCCATGTTGGCGCGCACCGACCTCGAAATCGCGGCGCATTACGACGCCCTGGCAAGCGACGAGCTGCGCTCCCTGCATCGGCCCATTCACGAGGAATTCGCGCTGACGGTGAGTCAAGTACTCCGATTGCGCGGTACCGCGCGCTTGGTCGACAGCGATCCCACGCTGCAGCGGTCCGTCAAGCTGCGCAATCCCTACATTGACCCGATGCACTTGATGCAGGTGGATTTGCTCAAGCGCTGGCGCGCCACGGGCAGGCGCGATGCGGTGTTGTTTGCCGCTCTGCGCGCCACCATCAGCGGCATCGCCCAAGGACTGCAGGCGACGGGCTAGGGGATGGGGTCGAAGACACGCGGATACTCGACCGGGCTCCTCTCTCAGCACTCCGGTACGTTGACTGCAAGGCCGCCCTGTGAGGTTTCCTTGTAGATGGTGGACATGTCCAGTCCGGTTTGACGCATGGTGGAGATCACTTGATCGAGCGACACCTTGTGCGAACCATCGCCGCGCAGCGCCAGCCGGGCGGCGTTGATGGCTTTGACCGAACCCATGGCATTGCGCTCGATGCAGGGGATTTGCACCAACCCGGCGACCGGGTCGCAGGTGAGCCCCAAATTGTGCTCCATGCCGATTTCCGCGGCATTCTCGATCTGCTCGTTGCTGCCGTTCAATGCCGATACCAGTCCGGCGGCGGCCATGGAGCAGGCGACGCCGACTTCGCCCTGGCAGCCCATCTCCGCGCCTGATATGGACGCGTTTTGCTTGTACAGCATACCCATGGCGGCGGCGGTCAGAAGGAACCGGATGACGCCGTCATCGTCGGCGCCGGGCTCGAACCGCCGGTAATAGTGCAGCACCGCGGGCACGATGCCGGCCGCCCCGTTCGTCGGTGCCGTGACGACCTGGCCGCCTGCCGCGTTTTCCTCGTTGACCGCCAGCGCGAACACATTGACCCAGTCGAGCGCGTGCATGGGACTCGCGGGATCACCGCTCATCAGCTGGCGGTACAGCTTCGGTGCACGCCGGCGCACGCCCAACACGCCGGGCAGCAGACCTTGAGCCTCGAACCCGCGGCGCACGCAATCCTGCATCACCTGCCAGATGCGCATGAGCTTGGCGCGTATGTCGGCATCGCTGTGCCAGGTGCGCTCCCGCGCCAGCATCAGCTCGTGGATTTCGAGTCCCTGGCTGCGCCCGTGTTCGAGCAGGCGGGCTCCCGAATTGAATTCGTAGGGCGGTTCCGCACGCGTCGCGCCGGTGCCGGCCTCGGCGCCGGCTTGCACGATGAAGCCGCCGCCGACGCTGTAGTACTCCTCGCGCGCCAGTACGTCGAGCTCCGCATCGTGCGCAGTGAATCGCATGCCGTTGGTATGGCCGGGCAGTATCTGGTCGATGTGAAACAAGAGATTGAGCGGTTCATCGAAATCGATCTCGTGCCTGCCCAGCAGGCGAATACGGCCGGCCGTGCGAATCCGCTGCAAAGTGGGCTCGATGACGGCGGGATCGATGGTGTCCGGTCGGAGGCCCTCCAACCCGAGCAGCACGGCGCGATCCGTGCAGTGTCCGCGTCCGGTCAATGCGAGCGAACCGTACAATTGCGCCGATACCTGGGTCGTCCGCTCGAGCAATCCGCGCTGCGCCAGCAGTTCAGCGAAACTGCGTGCCGCATTCATGGGACCCATCGTATGTGAGCTGGATGGACCGATGCCGATCTTGAAGATGTCGAAAACGCTCAAACTCATGGGAACCTTCACTCTCCTCTCCGGTCTCGATCATACGCTGCCGGGTGCCGCCGCGCCTCAAGGCGCGAACGGCGACAAATGATAGAATCAAACGCTGCGTGGGTGGTGTCGCAACGACGGGGGTGTTCGATGGTTCGTTTGCCGTTCCTTTCAGCGTCGATGATTGCGATGGCGGCGCTGGTGCTGTCGCCGGCGCACGCCAAGAGCCCTGATGCCATCGCGACCGCGATTGCCGATGCGAGCCGCCCCGATACCGATAAACAGCGTGACGCGAATCGAAAGCCGGCCGAGACTATCGAGTTTGCCGGCGTCCGCCCAAGCGACCGAGTTGCCGAATTGCTGCCCGGCGGCGGCTACTTTACCCGCATCTTCAGCAAAATCGTGGGCGCCGGCGGACATGTTTATGCGTTGGTGCCGGCGCCTGCGCCGAACGCACCGCCGGACGCGCTGGATCGCGCGGCGCGGGTGAAGGCCATCGCCGCCGACCCGAATTATGCGAACGTCAGCGTCGTGGTCGAACCGTTCGCTCAATTGAAGGCGCCGGAGCCCGTGGATCTGGTCTGGACGTCGCAGAATTATCACGACTTTCATAATTTTCCCGGCCTCGACGTGACGGTATTCAACCAATTGGTATTCGAAGCCTTGAAGCCCGGGGGCGTCTATTTGGTGTTGGACCACGCCGCCGAACCGGGGTCGGGCGTCAGGGACACGGGCACCCTGCATAGAATCGACCCGGAAACGGTGAAGAAAGAAGTGCTTGCCGCGGGGTTCGTATTCGTGGGCAGCAGCGATCTGCTGCACCAAGCCGACGATCCGCATGCCGTGAAGGTGTTCGACCCCAGCGTTCGCGGCAAGACCGACCAGTTCATCTTCAAGTTCCGTAAGCCGAAGCCCTAGAACTGTCGAGAACTGTCGAGAACGGTGATTGCCGGCAGCAACTCGCGAAGAGTGCCGTGTACCGCAGCCGGCTCCGGGAACGAACTAAGGGGGGTATTCGCTGTCAACCCCTATACGTGCCCGGCGTTTAACAGCACATGGAGCGGAGGTTCTCGAAGATCATGAGTTCGGCATTATTTTGGCAAGGCGCCAAGGCGCTGCGTGTTGCGTCACTGGGCGCCATGCGCCTCGCGCTTCCGGCTGCGGCGATCATTGGGCTGTCGGCCTGCGTCGTGGCGCCGCCGCCACCGCGGACCATCGCCGTGCCCGCGCCGCCTCCGCAGAAGGTTTTTGTCTACCCTGCCAACGGCCAGAGCGCGGAGCAGACGGATCGCGATCGTTACGAATGTCATGTGTGGGCAGTCCAGCAAACCGGTGTCGATCCCAGCCGCGCCGACGCCAATCCCTATGAGCGCGTAATCGTCCAGCCCGCCAATCCGCCGGGATCCGGCACCGCGGTCGGTGCGATCGGCGGCGCGATCTTGGGAGCTCTCATTGCCGGGCCGCGCGACGCGGGCGCCGGAATGGTGCTGGGCGGCGTCACAGGCGCCATCGTCGGATCCGCTGCGGACGCCAGCGCCCAGGAGCAGGCTCACATGACGCAACAGCAGCTCAATCAACGTGCGGCCACAGGCCGCGCCCGCGCGGACTCGTACCGGCGCGCGTTGGGCGCCTGTCTGCAGGGCCGAGGCTACACCGTCACTTAGTTGAATACGATCATGATGAGTCACCGTACCCAAGTCGCCTTGCTGTCTTTGTCGATGCTGCTCGCGGGTGTGCAATTCGCCTCCCAAGCGGCCGCGCAAGATCGCGCACACGGCGAGCGCCCGGCGGGGCGACCGGGCGGTGAGCGTCCTGCGGGGCGTCCCGGCGTTGTGACTCGGCCGGGCGGCGGCCGCCAAGGCCCCCCAGCGTTCGACGGGCGTGGGCAGGTCCTGGATCAGCGCTATAACCATGGACGCTACTATCCCCCGCTGGGCACCGTACGCCCGACGTTGCCGGGGGAATATCGGCCTTATTATCGCGGGCGCGATCGCTATTACTTCAACGGCGGCATCTGGTACGCGCCGCGCGGGCCCGGATTCGTCGTCGTCAGACCGCCGCCGGGGCTGGTGATATCGGTGCTCCCTCCCTATTACTCGACGGTATGGATCGGCGGCAGCCCGTATTACTACGCCGACAATGTCTACTACACGTGGCGACCCGATGATAACGGTTACGCGGTGGTCGATCCGCCCGACAATGCGGATGAGCCGACGACGCCGCCCGATAGTGCGCAGGATGCGCCCAACGATTTGATCATCTATCCCAAGAATGGGCAGTCCAAGGATCAACAGGCGGCGGATCAGTTCGAGTGCCACAGTTGGGCCAAGACCCAAACCGGATTCGATCCGACCGAAGCCGGCGGCGGTGTGCAGTCGGGCGATGTCGATCGCATCAGAAATAACTACAACCGCGCGATGTCGGCGTGCTTGCAGGGCCGCGGCTACCAAGTCAATTGATCGCATCCCCGCGTGCGGTGCAGTAACGGTCGCGACTCTGCGACAGTTCGCACTTTCGATTTAATTTGTCAATAATCATTTCGGTGAGCGGAGTCCTACGAGGCTTGCTGCCCCGCACCTATTACTGGTGACGGTGAAGCCAATGCATAGTGAAGCCGGTGGCTAGGTCTACGTTCTTGATGGTTCGAGGATTCTGCGATGCGAGGAGAATTCTGTAATGCAAGACGACACTGAACTGAAGCATGCGTTTCTCAATCGGCGCGATTGGGGCAGTTACTTGAGCGCGCTCCAGAATGCCGCCAGCTACCCGATGGTATTGAAAGCGGTGAAGTCCGGCCGAGCTTGGTTTACCCAGGGCGCCTCGCAGGCGTCGAGTTGGCTGGTCGGCAGCACGGAACTTCACGACAAGCTCAGCACGGGCTAGTTCACGCTCGCCGCTCGCTGGTTCACCCAACCACTCGCGGGTTCACCCAACTCGGCGCCGATTTGCCCGCGCTGATCTTTTGCTGAAAATCCCTCCCGGTGATACCGTTCTGCGGGCACGCGCAACTTCATGGGGTTCAGCAATGTCGACATCCACCGATCTCAAGGCCCGTAAGGCTGCAGCAGTGCCCAATGGTGTCGGCACGAGGGGCATCTACGTGGCAAAGGCCGAAAACTCGGAGTTGTGGGACGTCGATGGGCGGCGTTACATCGATTTCGCGGCCGGGATTGCGGTGCTCAACACCGGGCACCGGCATCCCAAGATCATGGCGGCGGTCGCCGAACAGGCGCAAGCGTTCGCTCACACCTGCTTTCATGTGGCGTCCTACGAGTCCTATGTCAGGCTCGCGGAGCGGCTCAACGCCCTCGCGCCGGGCGATTTTCCCAAGAAGACCTTGTTCCTGAATTCCGGCGCCGAGGCCGTGGAAAATGCGATCAAGATTGCCCGCTACCACACCAAGAGGTCGGCGGTGGTCGCTTTTGCGGGCGGCTTCCACGGGCGAACACATATGACCATGGGGCTGACGGGCAAGGTGATGCCGTACAAGCGGGGCTTCGGACCGTTTCCAGCCGAGGTGTACCATGCCGAATTTCCGCAGCCTTATCATGGTGTTACAACTGAACAAGCACTCGCCGACATAGACCGGCTGTTTCACGCGGATGTCGATCCCAAATCGGTTGCGGCGATCATCGTCGAGCCGGTGCAAGGCGAGGGTGGTTTCAATGTTGCGCCGTTCGAATTTTTGCGCGCCTTGCGCCGACTGGCCGATGAGCATGGCATCGTGCTGATTGCGGACGAAGTTCAAGGAGGTATCGCGCGCACCGGCAAGATGTTCTCGATCGACCATTCGGGCGTGGTGCCCGATCTGATCACCCTGGCCAAGGGCCTGGGCGGCGGGTTCCCGCTGTCGGCGGTGACGGGACGCGCCGCGATCATGGATGCGGCGCATCCGGGCGGATTGGGCGGGACGTACGGCGGCAATCCCATCAGCATCGCTGCCGCCCACGCCGTGCTCGATGTGGTCGAGTCGGAGGACCTTTGTGCCAGGGCGGCGCGTGTCGGGCAACGCATGCGGAGTCATCTGGAAGCCCTCGCCAAGCAGCTGCCCTGCATCGGCGACGTGCGCGGACTCGGTGCGATGGTGGCGTTCGAACTGGTGAAGGATGCGAAGACCAAGGAACCCGATGCCGAGCTGACGGCCTCCATCCTGGCACATGCCGAAAAGCAGGGCTTGATTCTGCTGTCCTGCGGTACTTCGGCCAACGTCGTGCGGCTTCTCGCGCCGCTCACCATACCGGATGCAATATTGGACGAGGGCCTGACGATGCTGTCGGCCGCCGTGCGCGGTGCGTACGGCACGGAGTCGACGCGCGCCGTGGCCTAGTGCAGATCCTGCCAACCCGCGGGGCGCGGTCCCTGCGGGCCTTCACTGCCGATAAGTTACCGTCAGTCCGATGGTGCGCGGACGGAATGTGAAATTGTTGTGCTGCACAGATTGCGGCAGCGACTGATCGAAGTTCGGGTTGCTCGAATCCGGCTGTACTTCCGCGTAGTTCGTGGTCGTTCGCGAATCGAACAGGTTATCCACGAACGCCGCCAGCTGCAGGTTGTTGATGCTCACACCGCCGCGCAACGACGCAAATTTCGTCGATGACAGTGTGTAGGAGTTCGGATTGTACTGGGCAGAATTCGGATCCTGGACCGGGGCGAGCCATGGATTGCGGCTGGTGTATTCATAATCCAGGCGGATGAAGGCATCGTGTCCCATCGCCTTGAAGCTGTACTGCGGACCGATCGTCGCAGTCCAGGGTGGATTCGTTCCCGGCGCATAGTTGATCGCCGCCTCGCCCGAAATCGCATCGCCGGCCACGGCGAGCGCGCCCTTCGATGTCTTGGTGAATCGCGCGCTGGTATAGCCGGCCGCGGCCTCGATCGAAAAGCCTCCGCCCAGCACCAGGTCGCCCTGGATGTCGAAGCCTTTCGCCACGGCGGTGCCGAGGTTGTCGGTGAACTGAAGTCCGCAGCCGCCCACGTATACGCTCTGCTGGATGTCGTTCCACTTGATGTAATAGACGCTGGTCGCAATCCGCAGCCTATCGGCAATGACGTTTTTCGATCCGACTTCGTAACTCTGGGTGGTGTCGGATTTGTAGTTCAATGGCGACTCTCCGCTGGGATACCCTTCATCGATCAGGAAGGGTGCGCAAATCGCCGCGAGCGGCGCGTTCACGCCGCCCGGTCGAAAGCCCTTGGCATACGTCGCATAGAAAAGATTTTCCGGATCCAGCTGGAAGGACACGCCCAGCTTCGGCGTGAAGGCATTCTCGTGATAGGTCCCGCTTGCGTAGTCGGGACCGAAGTTCTCGAAGCCGTCGCCGTGATGCGAAAGGTCAAACGACATTTTCGCGAAGCGTCCGCCGGCGGTGACTTTCCACTGATCGGTGAAGTTGTAGCTCACCTCACCGAAGCCCGCAATCTGGCGGTCGTAGCTCTTGTTGTTGTTGTAATAGATGTCGCAGTCCGGAAAGGTCTGCGGCGTGTTCTGGGGCGACGCGTAGCTGCTGCAGTTGTACCATGGCGCGGTTGGCGTGCCATTGGCGCCGGAGTAGACGGCGAAGGCATCTTCACCGAACAGCGCCTTGAAGAATTGATTGATCTGCGGATCCCTCAGTTCCTCGATGCTGGACTCCCTGGCGAGCGTCCAAAACGCACCGACCGTCCACTTCAACGGACTGGCGGCGTCGGTGGATTGCAGGCGGAATTCCTGAGTGTAGGACTCCTGCGCGTTCGTCATGAGGTTCGGCGTGGCGTAACCGGTGAAGCCCGGCGGCAGGTGTACACCCTTGGCGTCCAGCAGCGGATACCAGGAGCATTGCCCTCCCGGAGGCGCCGCCGAGCCGGCGCAGGGCAGGCCGACGTCGTTGCCGTCTGCGTCGAAGCCGTAAGCAGATCCGGCCCACCCGATCGATTGAAAATACGCCAGGTCGTAGCTGGTACCCTGATAGGCGGTGTGCTCGAGACGATTGTAATAGGAGCTGTTGGAAATGAATTCCACAGGTCCCAGATCTGCCTCGATCTTGATCGCAGGCAGGTAGTAGCGGTCGGGATCCGGGAGCCGTTCCGGGGTGGCGTTCTTGAAATTGCCGCTGCTCACGTCGGTGTACGCGGGCCAGTACGTTGAAAAATCATGCTTGCGGGAATTCTGGAACATGATGCTGGGCGTGATCCGCAGGCCGTCTTTCGGCTGAATCAGAAACGCCAATCGTGCCGCTACCGTGTTGGCGTGGTTTGAATTCTTGTCCACGGTCTGCAGGGTCGTGGGGTCGATGCGGTCGATCCAACCGCCGTCGTAGCGATACCAGACGCTCGCGCGGTAGCCGAACACATCGTCGATGATGGGGCCGCCGTGGGCAATGCCGGCCTCGTAGCTGGGCTCGCCGCCGCGGGTGATGGACACTTCGCTGCGTACGTACATCGATTCCTTCGTAACGCTGGGCTGAGTCATGATGTAGCGCACCGTGCCGCCCTCGGAACCCGCCCCGAACAGCGTCCCCTGCGGCCCGCGCAGCACCTCCACGCGATCCAGGTCGAAGGTCTTCGGCAGGGTGTCGTCGGGATTGAAGCCGAGGGCGCGCATCTGTATGGGTGAATCGTCGATATAGATCCCGGTGGTGCCGGCGCCGCCGGACGAGGAAATGCCGCGAATCGAAATCGCGTTGGTTCCCGTGTTGTCGATCGATACGCCGGGGGTGAAGCGCACGACGTCCTGGAAGTCCTTGACCCCACGCTGATCGATCATATCCTGGCTGAATGCGGTGACGCTGATGGGGACGCGACTGATGCTTTCTTCACGCCGCGTGGCCGTGACGACGATTTCCTCCAGACCGCCAACCGCGCCGGCGGGCTCTGCGTTGCCGTCTGCCTCGACGGCACCGGCGGTGGTGGCGATGAGCGCCGCGGCCAAAAGGATGCGGCTCAATTGCCGGCCCCGCCGGGGGAGATTCCGATCACGGGGCGGCATCCGATCACGGGGCTTCGGTTGAGTGGTTGGCATCGCATCCCCATCAGTAGTTATATGGTCAGATAACTCGGGATCGACAGTAACATCCGGGAAAAATGCTTGCAACCGGACCACCATGTCAGGGTGCGACGCGATAGTTGTATTACTGTTTAAATGCGTCAATCTAAGGATATGAGTACCCGAATCCATGAGCATAAGCCCTTTAATCCATGAACATGAGCCCTTCAATCCATGAGCATGAGCCCCGTGTTGCGCCTTGATGTCCCCGATCTGAACGCGGATCTCGATGCCGTGTGGGCCGTCAAGGATGAATTGGTGGCCGTCGAATTCGCGATTGCCGCCGGCACCTTGGAAAGTGCGGTGGGGACCAATCGGTATGAGCCCGGGGATGCTCTGCTCACGGGTTCGACGGGGGACCGCTGGTGCGTCTCGCGCGCCCGCTTCGAAGCAAAGTATCGCCCTGAATCGCCGACGCTACGTGGTCACTCCGGTCGTTACCGCAACCTGCCGGTGGCGGTGCGCGCGAAGCGCATGGCGGTTCCCTTCAGTGTGGCCCGCGCCGCCGGCGGCGACCTGTTGTGCGGTGCCGCCGGCGATTGGTTGATGCAGTACGCGCCCGGCGACTACGGCATCGTCGCGCAAGATCGCTTCGTCAGCGTCTACCGGGTGCTGGAGCGTCCACCATCCTAGTTGCGGTAAGTGAACGTCAATCCCACCGTTCGCGGGCGGAACGTGAATTGACGCTGCAGCCGGCTTTCCCCATCGCCCGGGTCGATGGTCCAGTTGTAATTCGTGACGGTGTGCGTATCGGTGAGATTGTCGACGAAGGCGGCCACCTGCCAACCGCCGAGGTTCACGCCCGCGCGCGCGGAAGCGAAGTTGGTCGACGACAGCACGTAGTTCGCAGAATCAAATTGCTGGGTGCTTGCATCTTGTCCGGGCGAAGGCCACTTGGCCCGGCCCTCATATTCATCATCCACGCGAATGAAGGACTCGCGATCGAACAGGGTGAACTTGTACTGCAGGCCGATCGTGGCCGTAAACGGCGCGCCGGGCTGCAAGCTCTGGCCGGTCACCGCATCGCCCTTCTTTACGACCGGAGGATCCTCCGCCGGGGTCAAGAGCGAGTCCTGCGTGTAGCGGGCGTCGGTGTAGCCGGTCGCGAGTTCCACCGTGAAAGCGTCCGTCACCGCAATTTCCGCCTGGATGTCCAGGCCCTTGGCAACCGCCTTTCCCAGGTTCGAGATGAATGAGATCTGGCAAACCGGCGGGATCACGGTCTGTTGGATGTTGTTCCAACGGATGTAGTACACGCTGCTGGAGATCTTGACGCGATTGTTGAAATTGTTCTTCGCTCCGACCTCGAAACTGTTGACCGTATCGGAGTTGAAGGTCAGAGGCGAGCCCGAAATGCCGAGGGCGGCAAAGTCGTCGGCGCAGGCCGCGAACGGCACCGGATTGTTGCCGCCGCCCGGTCGAAAGCCCTTGGCGTAAGTGAAGTAATAGAGATTCCGCGGATCCATTTGATAGGAGAAGCTCACCTTCGGTGTAAATGAATTCTCGGTCTTCTCGGCAGCGACCGATGTCGTCGCATTGAATAATTGCGGTCCGCCGGTGATCGAGTTGAACGAATACTTGGACTTCGAGAAGCGGGCGCCCACGGTCAGCTTGTACTGGTCCGTGAAACTGAAGGTACCTTCGCCGTAAGCCGCCGTCTGCTCATCCTTGGCATTGGTGAGCAGGAAGTACGAATCAGTGGGATAACGAGGGTCATAGGGCACGGGATTGCCGTCAATATCCGTGAAGATATCCAGGTAGTGCGAACCGGTTGCCGCAAAAGTCAATTGATCCAGCTGGGGATCGTGAATCTGCTCGAGGTAGCGCTGCCGATTTCTGCTGAAGAAGAGGCCGGTGGTCCAAACGAACCGCGACGTCGGATCATTCGACACCAGTCGGACTTCCTGGGTGAAGTTCTGCTGTCCGTTGTCGATGGACGCGGGAGCGCGATAGCTCGGCACGCCGGCCGGCAGATGCACGCCGGCGCCGTCGATCATGAGCGGGCTCTGCAGCGAATAGTCGGGGCCGAAAAACGACTGGTAGAAGCCGAGGTTGTACAGCGTGCCGTCGTACCCGGTCTCGTCTTGGCGGTGATAATACGAGGTATTCGAAATCAGCTTCACCGCGCCCAAGTCCGCTTCGATCTTGAGCGCCGGCAGATAAAACCGGTCCGGGGACGAGCGTTGCGTGGGATTCGCGCTGACGTAGCGGTCTTTGCCGGGGTCCGAATACAGCGGCCAATAATTCTCGACGTCGTTGCGGTAGCGGTCCTGGTAGTAGTAGCTCGGGGTCACGGTCAGTTTGTCGGTGGGCGCCCAAACCGCCGCCAATCGGACCAGCATGGTCTGGTCGTAATTCGCGTTCTTTTCGGCGGTATTCAGCGTCACCGGATCGATGCGATCGATGTAGCCGCCGTCGCGCCGGTACCAGACGCTGGCGCGCACGCCCAACGTGCCGTCGATGATGGGCATGCCGCCGGCGATGCCCGCTTCATAGCTGGGCTCGCCGCCTTGAGTGTAGGAGGCTTCTTCACGGACGTACATGCTGCTCTTGGTGAGGCTGGGCTGCGTGGTGATGTAACGGACCGTACCGCCCTCCGACCCGGCGCCGAACAACGTGCCCTGCGGGCCGCGCAGCACTTCCACACGATCGATGTCGAAGGACTTGGGCAGAGCCTCGTCCGGATTGAAGGCGAGCGCCCGCATTTGGATGGGCGTGTCATCGAGATAGATGCCGGTAGTGCCGGCGCCGCCGGTCGAGGCGATGCCGCGAATCGAGATGTTGTTGGTGCCTGAATTATCGATATTGACACCGGGCGTGAAGCGCGCCACATCTTGGAAATCCTTCACGCCGCGCAGGTCCAACGCGTCCTGGGTGAGCGCGGTCACGCTGATCGGAACCTTGCTGAGGCTTTCGTCGCGGCGGGTCGCGGTCACCACGATTTCCTGGAGAGGGCCGGTGCTCGCTTCGTCCGCCGGTGCGTCGGCGGCCAGCGCGGCTCCGCAGAGCCCCGCAGTTGCAAGGAGCAATCCAACGAGCCCGGTCCGCCAGCCAGCGCGGTCGTGGTTCATATGCAACGTCAGAATTTCCTGGTATGTACGCATCAAGCATCCCCATTTTTTTTCGGACAAGCGAGCGTTGCCCGATGTCGCTTGAAAATCCGGTAAGATGGCCAAGATAGCGACCGGCGGCCCGAAAGGCAATCTAGGGCAAGAAATAAAGACCTATCGGCGTGGCGGATGCGCAACAGGAATGTTCTCGCCCGCCAACGCCGTCGTTCAACAGGAAAGGGCGGGCCCAGCATCGGACAGCGGCACCGCAGGATTGTCTACAGCGCCACCTCGGGCAATTGTGGGATCATGATGCGATGAATGCCACGGCCGATCGTCCCCGCTCCAAATCGTTGAATCCACTGCGATCGTTGCTGCCGTTCCTGCGGCCCTACCGGGGAATGATGGTCGCTGCGCTGGGTGCCTTGCTCATGGCAACGGTGGCCATGCTGGCGTTGCCGGTGGCGTTGCGCCAGCTCATCGACCATGTAGTTGCCGCAAAGGATGCCAGCACCCTGGACCGATATCTGATCGGATTCCTGGCGGCTTCGCTCATGCTGGGCGTGTTCGGCGCGCTGCGCTTCTATCTGGTGACCTGGCTGGGCGAACGCGTGGTTGCAGACCTGCGTTCGGCCGTGTACCGGCGCGTCGTGCGCATGGACCCGCTATTTTTCGAGACCACGCAGGTCGGTGAAGTATTGTCGCGTTTGACCACCGACACCACCCTGGTGCAGGCCATCTCGGGCGTCAATTTATCGATTATTTTGCGGTCATCCTTGAGCTTGATCGGCGGGTTGGTCATGCTCGGGCTCACCAACGCCAAGCTCATGGCCATCATGCTGGTGTTGATTCCCGTGGTGGTCGCCCCTCTCATCGCCATCGGCAGGCGGGTTCGCGGATTGTCGCGCGCGTCCCAGGACCGTATCGCCGACACCAGCGGGCTCGCGGGCGAAACATTGAACGCGATCCAGACGGTGCAGGCGTTCACGCTGGAGGATCTGCAGAGCGAGCGGTACCGTACCGCCGTCGAGGGAAGCTTCGTCACCGCGGTACGCCGCACGCGCGTGCGCGCGATGCTTACCGCGGTCGGAATCACGCTGGTCTTTGCGGGCATCACGTTTGTCCTGTGGCTGGCATTGCGCCAGGTCCTCGCCGGCACGATGACGGGAGGGCAGCTCATACAGTTTCTGCTGTACACCGGATTCGTCGGCAGCTCCGCGGCGGCGCTCACCGAAATGTGGGCCGAGGTTCAGCGAACGGCGGGTGCCATGGAGCGCCTGAGTGAACTGCTCGAGGCGCGGCCGACCATCTGCGCACCGCCTCACCCCGTCGATCTGCCGGCGCGAGTGACGGGCGCCATGCGATTTGACAACGTCACGTTTCATTATCCGTCGCGGCCCGACAGCGCCGCGCTTGCCAATTTCAACCTCGATGTCACGCCGGGCGAGACCATCGCGTTCGTGGGACCGTCGGGGGCCGGCAAGAGCACCACATTCCAGCTGTTGCTGCGCTTCTACGACCCGGATTCCGGCCGGGTCATGATCGATGACCGGCGGCTCGCGGATCTGCGTCCGGAAGATGTACGCCGGCAAATCGGCTTGGTGCCGCAGGATACGGTGCTGTTCGGCGCCAGCGCGCGCGAGAACATCCGTTACGGCAGGCCTGGCGCCACCGATGCCGAGATCGAGGCCGCCGCAGTGGCCGCCGCCGCAGATGAGTTCTTGCGCAAATTGCCCCAGGGCTACGATACGTTCTTGGGGGAGCGGGGTACGCGCCTGTCGGGCGGACAGCGTCAGCGCATCGCGCTGGCCAGAGCCATCTTGAAAGATCCGCCCATCTTGCTGCTCGACGAGGCCACCAGTGCGCTGGACGCCGAGTCGGAGCGATTGGTGCAGGAAGCGCTCGAGAAGCTCATGCGGGGGCGAACCACCATCATCATTGCGCATCGCCTCGCGACCGTTCTCAAGGCGAATCGTATCGTCGTGATGGATCACGGGCACAAGATTGCCGTGGGAACGCACGCGGAGCTCCTGCAGCAGAGTCCTTTGTATGCCAGGCTCGCCTCGCTGCAATTTGCCCAGATCGGGAGCGACTCCGCCGACGCCGCGGCTAGCTGACCGGCTGCAGCGCCGAACTCGGCGGTAGCTTTGCGGCTTTGAGCGCCTCTGCGCCTGTGGTCAACGGCCGGGCGCGGAAGCGGTGGACGTCGTCGCGTCGTCGACGATTCGCCGCGCCGTCAAAAAAGCGCGTGCATAAGGCGGTGCCGCGAGCGAATCGATCCGGACGTGTCCGCCGGCAGAAGGTGCATGCACGAACCGCTCGTTGTCGATTGCGATTCCGACGTGCAAATCCTTGCGCGCCAGATGCAGGAATACCAGGTCGCCGGCCCGCAACGCGCGGCGTGCGATCGGCGCACCCGCGTGCATCTGCTCTCGCGCGGTTCGCGGCAATCGAATGCCGGCGCCGTTCATGGCGTAAACCACGAGCCCGCTGCAGTCGAATCCGCCGGGCTCGGCGCCGCCCCAGCGGTACGGCTGGCCGAGCATGGCCTCGGCGCCGTCGACGATCCGGGTCCGGCTGTCGCGGGGCGTGACCGAAAAAGGCGGCAGGGAAGAGCGCGTTGCGGGCGGTGCGCCGTCATGGGCAGGTCGAGTGCCGGGCGCAGTGGCGCAGGCGGCGAGAGCCAAGGTCAAACCGACGATCTGGACGGTTTTGAGCATTTGGAGCCGCTCATTTCACGATGCGTGGCCCGGGGCTCACGATGCGTGGCCCGGGGCTCATGCGGCGTGGCCCCGGCCCGGCGTCAATGAGGTGGCCAAGGCAGCGCCCACGATGCCGGCCTCGGCACGCAGCGCACCGATGCAGATGGCCGTATCGCAGTGAAGTTTTTTCATGAACTTCTCCGGCTCTTCAGTGATGCCTCCGCACAGCACGATGAGATCCGGCCACAGCAGCGCGTGCATCTCATTCAAGACGAGATTGAGCTCTACCGCCCAAGCGTCCCAGCCGAGGTTATTTTCCACCTTTGCCCGCCCCGAAGCACGCAGTTCAGCTTCTTTGCTCCGCACCTCGAGATGCCCGAATTCGGTGTTCGGCACGAGCCGCCCGTCGACAAACAAGGCACTTCCAATGCCGGTTCCGAGGGTGAGCAGCAGGACGGTTCCCGCCACGCCTCGCGCGGCGCCGTACTTGAGTTCGGCAAGGCCGGCCGCGTCGGCATCGTTGATGGCGACCACCTGCCGGTTCAGGCGCTCGCCGGCAAGCTTGGCCAGCGGCTGCCCGATCCAGGCCTTGTTCAAATTCGCCGCCGTGCGCACCGTACCCCCGATGATGACGCTCGGAAACGCGACCCCAACCGGATGCTCACCGGGAATCTTCTCGACGACCTGTGCAAGGGCCGCCAGCAACTTGTCGGTGGAGTCCTGGGCAGGGGTGGGGGTGCTGAACCGCTCGCTCACGAACGTCCCCGTCTCCAAATCGATCAAAGCGCACTTGATCGATGAACCGCCCACGTCGACACCTACGCCCAAGTTTGAAGTGGTCAACGTCAGCTCCGCACTGTGATGTTATGCACCCGATCCGAACTCCCCGACAGTATACTAACCTGCAGCCCGGAATCGGTTGAAACAGCGAACAAGAACTTGACCGGCACTCATATCACGGATTTCGATACGGACTGGTGCCGGTGACGTCAATTCAGGAGGGATTGCCACGACCGCTGGGCGCCACGTGGACCAAGCGCGGCGTTAATTTTGCCGTCTTCTCGAGCCACGCAACGCGGGTTGAATTGGCGCTGTTCGACGCCGTGAGCGGAGCCGAATCGATGCGCTTCGACCTGCCCGCGCGAACCGGGGATATTTGGCACGGCTGCGTAACGGATCGGATCGCCGGTCCGGGCCTCCATTACGCGTTCCACGTGCACGGACCCAACGACCCGGAGCGCGGGCACCGGTTCGATCCATCCATCGCGCTGATCGATCCCTATGCGCGCGAGTTGTCGTTCACCACGCCGCTCCGATCGCGGGTCGTCGACGGGCATTTCGACTGGGATGGCGATCGGCCGCCGGCGATTCCCTGGCTGGATACGGTGATCTATGAGCTGCATACCAAGGGGTACACGTGCTTGCATCCCGACGTTCCGGAGCGTTGGCGTGGAAAATATCTGGGTTTGACGGCTCCGCCCGTGCTCGATCATCTGAAATCCATCGGTGCGACCGCCGTGGAGTTGCTTCCCTGTCAGTCGTTCGTCACCGAACCGTTTTTGCGGGCGCGAAATCTCACGAACTATTGGGGCTACAACACGGTGGCATGGTTCTCCCCGGCCAATGAATTCGCGGTCGCGAATGCCGTGGTGGAATTCAAGACCATGGTCAAGTCGCTGCATGCCGCCGGGCTCGAAGTCATTCTCGACATCGTCTTCAACCATTCGGCGGAAGGAAACGAGAGCGGACCGCTCCTCAACTTGAAGGGATTGGACAATTCCGTCTACTACCGGCTGCTGGAGGATAAGCGCCTCTACGATAACGTCACGGGTTGCGGCAACACCGTCAACTGCGACCACCGCCAAGTTCGCGAGTTGGTCGTCGACTGCCTTAAATACTGGACGGAAGAGATGCATGTCGACGGCTTTCGTTTCGATCTGGCCACGGTACTGGGGCGGGATGCCGGCGGCTTCAACGAGCATTCCGGCTTTTTCAAGGCGGTCCGTTCGGAACCCGCCCTGGAACGGGTCAAGCTGATTGCGGAACCCTGGGACGTGGGTTGGGGCGGCTATCAGCTGGGCAGGTTTCCTGCAGGCTGGGCGGAATGGAACGACCGGTATCGCGACACGGTGCGGTCGTTCTGGCGGCGCGACATCGGGCGAATCGGCGAGTTGGCCGAGCGTTTTGCCGGCTCCAGCGACCTGTTCCGTCACAATGGCCGCAAGCCCACGGCCAACATCAATTTCGTAACGGCGCACGACGGCTTCACCCTATACGACCTGGTGTCCTACAACGACAGGCACAACGAGGCGAACGGCGAGAACAACTCCGACGGAACCAGCAGCAATTTGAGTTGGAATTGCGGTGTCGAAGGGGACACCCAGGATGCCGCGGTCACGAGCTTGCGCAAGCGGCAGATGCGAAACATGCTTGCAACGCTGGTTCTATCGCAGGGAGTGCCCATGTTGCAGGCGGGCGACGAATTCGCCCGAACCCAGAAGGGCAGTAACAACGCCTATTGCCAGGATAACCAAACGTCCTGGGTCGATTGGTCGCTCTGCACTGCCAACCAGGACCTGGTCCAATTCGTGCGCCTGCTCACAAAATTGCGGCATCAGCATGCCGAATTGCGGCGCGAGACCTTTCTCAAGGGAACTGCTTCGCGGACTGGAATCAAAGATGTGAGCTGGTTGCACATGCGCGGCGGGGAAATGACCCAGAATGACTGGCAGGACGGCAATTTGCGCACGTTGGGCGTCTTGTTCGGCAATCGCAACAATACGGCCCACCGCTTATTGTACCTGCTCAACGCCGTCGATGAACCGGTGGAATTCAGCGTCCCCGCGGCGGGCACGGATTTGGCCTGGGTCTGCCGGTTCGATACTGCGCGCGAGCACGCCGAAATTCGGACGTTGAACTTTCTAAAATCCTATCCGCTGGCTGCGAACAGCGCCGCGCTTTTGGAGTGTTGAGACAGTGGACCCGACATTGGTCGAAAAACTGGCGCGGCTGCGCGGGGTCGGCGATGCCTACCACGATTATCGCGGCGATCTGCGTTACTTCAGTCTCAAGACCAAAACCGACATTTTGCGCGCCATGGGGTGCCGCGTGGATGATCCGGCGTCCCTTGCGGCCGATCTGCGGGAGGCGGAGATTGCATGTTTCCGGCGGCTCTTGCCGCCCATTGCCTCGGCACGAGGCACCCATGCCGGCATCGATCTGAATATTTCGGCACGGGACTTCGGCGCCAGCCTGGTCTGGACGGTCAATCTGGAGGATGGCAGCCACCGCGAGGGCGTGATCTCGACGGCGGCGTGCCCGGAAATCTGGCGAGGCGAGGTCGATGGATCCTGGGTCACCCGCCGGCGATTGGAGTTGCCGGCGGCCTTGCCGCCCGGCTATCACGAGTTGGAAGTCAAGATTGCTGGCGTGGTGACCCGCTGCACGCTGGTTGTGTCGCCGCCGGAATGCTTCGAGCCCGCGGCGATCGTGTCCGGCCGTCGCGTGTGGGGTATCGCCGTGCAGCTGTATACCGTGCGCTCGCGTGCGAACTGGGGGATCGGGGATTTCGCTGACCTGAATTCCTTGATCCGTTGGTTGGCGCCCCACGGCGCCGGCTTTATCGGATTGAATCCCCTCCACGCGCTGGCCCCGGCGGATCCCTTGCGATCGAGTCCGTACAGTGCGTCCAGCCGGCACTTCCTCAATGTCCTGTACATCGCGGTTCCATCGGTGCCCGAATTTGCCGAGTGCGCGGGGGCGCGCGCGGCCGTCGACGACCCGCAGTTCCTGGAGCGCTTGCATGGGCTGCGCTCGGCAAGCCTGGTCGACTATCGCGGCGTCGCCGACGCGAAATTCGAGATTCTCGAACTGCTGTTCCACCATTTCCGCGATCAGCACTTGAATCCGGCGACCGACCGGGGACAGCGGTTTCGCGCGTTCGTCGCCGGCGGCGGTCCGTTGCTGCAAGCTCACGCGCGCTTCGACGCGCTCGACCAGCACTTTCGTGCGACGCTGGCGACTGCGTCGGGCTGGTTCAGCTGGCCAGAAGAATACCGCGACGTGCATGGCAATGCGGCGCTGGGCTTTGCGGCCGCTCAGCCGCTGCAGGTGGAGTTCTACCTGTATCTGCAGTGGCTCGCGCACGAGCAACTAGCGAGCGCCCAGGCCCTGGCACGTGATCTCGGCATGCCCATCGGCCTGTATGGTGACTATGCGGTCGGCTCGAATCCGTCCGGATCCGAGACATGGGTGGATCAAAGCAGCTACCGCATGGGCGCGGAGATCGGCGCGCCCCCAGATCCGCTTGCCCTGAAAGGACAGGGTTGGGGCATTCCCCCGCAGGATCCCTTCGTGATGCAAACGCAGCGCCTCCAGGGATTCGTACAATTGATCCGCAACAACATGCGTTATTACGGTGCATTGCGGCTCGATCACGTGATGTCGTTGTTCCGTCTCTGGTGGGTGGCGGCGGGCGACTCGCCGACCGAGGGTGCCTATGTTCACTATCCCCTGGAGCAGTTGCTGACGGTGCTCGCACTCGAGAGCGCGCGTGCGGCCTGCCT
>Ga0307516_10001445_pt1 | contig 32809 bp, 28 predicted proteins | sample 19_EM_MG_FD_203310 | JGI IMG/M metagenome (GOLD analysis project Ga0307516, IMG submission 203310) | Populus trichocarpa ectomycorrhiza microbial communities from riparian zone in the Pacific Northwest, United States - 19_EM | ecosystem: Host-associated > Plants > Roots > Unclassified | place...
AGAATGCGCCCCGCTATCGGCATCGCGGCCACAAGCCGCGTCCTCCTGACCTCGACCACGATTCGACCCCCATGGCCCTGCTGCAACTCACCGAAGAACAGATCAAGACCTGGACGCGCGCCCAGAAGGACGGATGGTGGCTCACCAACGTCTACCGCGGCGACATGGCCCAGTTGACGGTTCGTTCGGCCATTACCGGCTTCCTGCTGGGCGGCGTCCTCGCGGCGACGGCGATGTACATCCTGGCCAAGACGGGCATCGGCATCGGCGTCGGCCTCACGTCGGTGCTGCTGTCGTTCGCGATGTTCCGCAGCCTGTCCACCGCGGGCATCTCCAAGGACTTCACGGTGCTGGAGAACAACGCCACGCAGTCGATCGCCACGTCGGCCGGCTACGTGATGTCTCCGCTGGGCGCCGGTTTGCCGGCCTACATGGTGATGACGGGCCACGTGCTGCCCTGGTGGCAGATGGTGATCTGGCTGATCGTCATCTCGATCACGGGCGTGCTGATCGCCTTCCCGATGAAGCGCCGCTTCATCAACGAGGACCAACTGCCGTTCCCGGAAGGCCGTGCATGCGGCGTCGTGCTCGATTCGCTGTACACCGGCGGTGCCGAGGTGGGCCTGTTCAAGGCGAAGCTGCTCTACGTCACGGCCGCCATCACCGCCGCGTGGGAGCTGCTCGTGATGGACGGCTGGGAGCGGCTGATCCAGTTCAAGATCCTGCGCATGGATGTCTGGGCCGGGCTGAAGGAGCCGTGGACGCTGCACGAGCACCTGGACGACTACTACTACATGTGGCTCGCGAAGTGGAACATGGCGGCGCCCAAGATCCTCGGCACCGACATCCGCCAGCTGGGCCTGCGCTTCTCGCTGGACTTCGCGATGCTGGGCATCGGCGGCCTGATGGGCGTGGCGGTGGCCACCAGCGTGCTGCTGGGCGGCATCATCAATCTCGCGATCCTGGCGCCGATCATGATCCAGCACGGCGACATCGTGGCGCGCACGCTGGCCAACGGCCACGTGGTGAACATCTCGCGCGCCGAGATCGTCAACCAGTGGTCGATCTGGTGGGGCGTGTCGATGATGGTGGTCGGCGCGATCGCCGGCCTGTTCGCCAAGCCCGAGCTGTTCACCAAGGCCTTCAAGTCGATGCGCAAGATGGCGGGCGCCTCGGAGCCGCGCAGCGACGTGCTCAAGCACATCGAGGTGCCGCTGTGGGTGTCCTGGGCCGGCGTGCCGGTGTTCAGCCTGCTGGGAGCGTGGGCCACGCATGAGTTCTTCGGCGTGCCCTGGTTGCTGTCCATCGTCTCGCTGCCCCTGATCTTCGTGCTGACCGTCATCTGCACCAACTCGATGGCGCTGACCTCGTGGATGCCGCTGGGCGCCGTGGCCAAGATCACCCAGTTCAGCGTCGGCATGGTCGACCGCCTCAACCCGGCCAGCAACCTGCTGCCGGCCACGATGACCGCGCAGATCTCGATGAACGCGGCCAGCCTGCTGTCGGACATCAAGCCGGGCTACATGCTGGGCGGCAAGCCGCGCCACCAGGTCTGGGGCCACGTGATCGGCATCGTGTCGGGCGCGATCTTCTCGGTGCCGCTGTTCTTCCTGCTGTTCCTGCGCCCCGACGCCGCGGGCGTGATCGATACCGGTCGCATCATCTCGGACGCCTTCCCGATGCCTGCCGCGGTGCAATGGCGTGGCGTGGCCGAGATCATCGCGAAGGGCTTTCACGGCGCACCCACGACCGCGATCGCGGCCGCAGGCATCGCCGCCGTCGTGGCGCTGCTGATGGAGATGGCACGGATCTTCACCAAGGGCAAGTTTCCGCTGTCGGCCGTGTCGGTCGGCCTCGGGGTGGTGCTGCCGTTCGACTCGTGCGTGGCGATGTGGATCGGCGCGATGGGCTTCTGGATCCTCGGCCGCATCTACAAGACGCCGGGTACCCAGTCTCACAAGATCTGGGTCGAGGGCGCGGAGCCGATCTGCGCGGGCCTGATCTCGGCCGCCGCGTTGATGGGCATCTGCGATGCGTTGATCAACGTGATCCTGGGCTGAGCTCCGACGCACGGCGATCAAGGGCGGCTTCGGCCGCCTTTTTCATTGCGACTGCAAGACCCGCCAGTCGCGCGGACTCAGCCCCGTGCTGCGCTTGAACTGGCGCGCGAACGCGCTGTGGTCGGCGTAGCCGCAAGCGTGCGCGATCGCGGCGACGGACTGGATGCCCGCCAGCAGTGCCAGCGCCGCGTCGAGTCGCGCGCGGGCGAGCAACTGGCGTGGCGTGACGCGGTACAGCTGCATCACGTGGCGTTCCAGCTGCGCGATCGACAGCCCGGCCTCGTGCGCGAGCTCGCCGATGTGCAGCGGCTCGGCGTAGTCGCGCTGCAGTCGCTCGACCACGCGCGCGACACGCGCATAGGTCGCGGGCGGGGTCGCGTGGCTGAGCCCGGGCGTGGCCAGGTCGCGTGACAGGCCGACGAGGCCGACGATCCGCTCGCGCCCGCGCCCGCCTGCCGTCTCCGGTTCGCGCCAGGCGAGCTTGTGCGTCAGGCACCAACCGGGCGCTCGGTTCGGGTACAGGTGCAGCTCCAGCTGGCCCACGATCTCGACGCCGTCGCGCAGCACGCGCTCGTCCTGCTCGCGGTAGCGGTCGCCCAGTCCGCCGGGAAAGAGTTCATCGGTGCGCCGGCCGACCAACTGTGCGCGCTTCGTCAGGCGCAGCCGATCGAGGAGCGTCTGGTTGCCGTGGGTGTAGCGTCCGCCCATGTCCTTGGCGAAGAAGACGACATCGGGCAGGGCGTCGAACAGGCGTTCCAGGAGTTCCAGCGGCAGGCGCGGGGCGCCGCCGGGGAGCGTGAGGCCAGGCTCGTTGTGCATACGGCAATTGTGCCGAAATCGTCATCGCGACGCGAGCATCCGATCAAGCCGGCGCGGCGCGTCGGTTCCAGAATCCGGCCATGCAAAAGATCGCCGTCATCGATTCCCATACCGCCGGGGAGCCCACGCGGGTCGTGCTGGACGGCGGGCCGGCATTGCGCGGCGCCACGCTTGCCGAGCAGCGGGCCGACTTCGCGCGCCACCACGGCGCCTTTCGCTCCGCCGTGGCCTGCGAGCCGCGCGGCAGCGACACGATGGTGGGCGCGCTGCTGGTCGAGCCGCGCGCGCCGGGTTGCGTGGCCGGCATGCTCTTCTTCAACAACGTGGGCATGCTGGGCATGTGCGGCCACGGCACGATCGGCGTCGTCGCCACCCTCGCGCACCTGGGCCGCATCGGCGTGGGCCGGCATCGCCTCGACACGCCCGTCGGCCCGGTCGAGACCGAGCTGCATGCCGACGGCCGCGTGACGGTGTTCAACGTGCCCGCCCATCGCCACGCGGCCGGCGTGACGCTGGACGTGCCCGGCGTGGGCCCGGTCACCGGCGACGTCGCCTGGGGCGGCAACTGGTTCTTCCTGGTCGACGCAACGCAGTTCGATCCGCGGCCCACGCTGGCGCTGGCCCATGTCGAGGCGCTGACCGACCTGGCCTGGCGCATCCGCGGCGCGCTGGTGGCCAGCGGCGTCGCCGGCGCGGACGGCGCCGAGATCGACCACATCGAGCTGTTCGCACCGACGCCCGGCGCGGACTCGCGCAACTTCGTGCTGTGCCCGGGCAAGGCCTACGACCGCTCGCCGTGCGGCACCGGCACCAGCGCCAAGCTGGCCTGCCTGGCCGCCGACGGCCACCTCGCGGCCGGCGCCACGTGGGTGCAGGAAAGCGTGATCGGCAGCCGCTTCGAGGGCCGCTGGGCGCCGGTGGACGGACGACCCGATGCGATCCTGCCGGCCATCACCGGCCGCGCATGGATCACGGCGGAATCCACGCTGCTGCTGGCGCACGACGATCCGTTTCGGGACGGCATCCGGGCATGAGCGCCGCCCGGCCGCCCGAAGGGGCTCGCACCGCAGCCGACAGGCGGAGGGTAGCCTTATGACCACCGCCCGGCCGCCCGAAGGGGTTCGCACCGCAGCCGACAGGCGGAGGGTTGCCTCATGACCTCGCAAGCCGGGCTCGACGTCGCGATCGTGGGCGGCGGCATCGTCGGCTGCGCCTGCGCGCGGGCCGCGGCGCGGGCGGGGCTGCGCGTGGCGGTCTTCGAGGCGCAGCGCGTGGGCGCCGGGGCCACGGCGGCGGGCATGGGCCACCTGGTCACGATCGACGACGATCCGGCCGAATTCGCGTTGGCGCGCCTGTCGATGCGGCTGTGGCGCGAGTGGAGCGGTTGGAAATCGATCGAGCGCACCGACACCGGCACCCTGTGGCTGGCGGAGACCACCGCGCAACGCGACGCCGCGCACGCCAAGCTGGCGCGCCTGTTGGCGGCCGGATTGCAGGCCGAATGGCTGGAGCCCGAGGCGCTGCACGCCGCCGAGCCGCGGCTCGCGCGCGACCTCGCGGGCGCGTTGCGCGTGGCGGACGACGCGGTCGCCTACGGCCCCGAGATGGCCGCGCGGCTGGCGGCGGACGTGCGCGCCGGCGGCGGCCGCATCGAGGAGATGGCACCCGTGGCCGCTCTGCGCGACGACGGCCTGCTGCTGGCCGATGGCACCCGGGTGGCCGCGGGCCACGTGCTGCTCGCCGCGGGCTGCGACAGCGTGCGGCTGTGGCCCGCCGGAGCGCCGCTGGCGTTGCGCCCGCGCAAGGGCCAGCTCGCGATCACCGATCGCTATCCGGGCTACCTCCGCCACGCGCTGGTGGAGCTGGGCTACATCGATGCCGCGCACGGGGACGCCGACGAATCGGTGGCCTTCAACGCGCAGCCGCGCGCCTCGGGGCAGGTGCTGCTCGGGTCGTCGCGCAGCTATGCCGACACGACGCCCGACATCGACGCGGCGCTGCTGGCGCGCATGGTGCGACGGGCGCGGCGCTTCCTGCCCGACGTCGGCGCGCTGCAGATGCTGCGCAGCTGGGCCGGATTCCGGCCCGCGACGCCGGACGGACGCCCGGTCATCGGGCGCATCCCGGGCAGCGAACGCGGCAACCAGTGGGTCGCGACCGGCCACGAGGGGCTGGGCCTGACCACCGCCACGGGCACGGCCAGCGTCTGGCTGGACCTCCTGCTGGACCGCACGCCGTCGATCGATGCGGCCCCGTATGCGCCCGAGCGCTTCGCCGAGGTGGCCGCATGAGCACCGCCATCCTGGTCCGCGTCGACGGGCGGCCGTTGGAGGTGCGCGCCGGTACGCTCGTCGCGGCGGCAGTCGAGCTCGCCGCGCCGGGCCGTGGCGCGCGCGTTTCGCCCAGCGGGGAGCGGCGCCAGCCGTTGTGCGGCATGGGCGTGTGCGGAGAATGCCGCGTGACCATCGTCGGCCAGGTGCATCGTCTCGGCTGCCAGACCTTTTGCACGGCCGGCATGGAGATCCTGACCGATGACTGAGGCGGACAGGACCATCGCCTTGCACGCCGGCCTGGTCGTCGTCGGCGCCGGGCCGGCGGGTCTCGCGGCCGCGGCGGCGGCGTCGCGGGCCGGCGTGGACGTGGTGCTGCTGGATGCGGCGCCTGTGGCCGGCGGGCAGGTCTGGCGCGCGCGCCAGGGCGTCGCGACCGCGCCCGTGGCGCGCGCGCTCGCGGGTCTCGCCCGCGCCGGCGTGCGCGTGCTCGCGGCCACGCGGGTCGTGATGCCGCTGCCCGACCGCACGCTGCTGATCGATGGGCCGGACGGCGCGCACCGCCTGCATTGGGCGCGCCTGGTCCTGGCTACCGGCGCCCGCGAACGGCTGCTGCCGTTCCCGGGCTGGACGCTGCCCGGCGTGTTCGGCGCCGGCGGGCTGCAGGCGCTGGTCAAGGGCGGCTGGCCGATCCGCGGCAAACGGGTGCTGGTCGCCGGCACCGGGCCGTTGCTGCTGGCCGCCGCGGCCACGCTGCGCCGCGAAGGCGCGGCGCTGGCGGGATTCGCGGAAGAGGCCGGCCCGCTCGCGCTGGCGCGATTCGCGACGGCGCTGCTGGCCCATCCGGGCAAGGGGCTGCAAGCCCTGCGCCTGGGCACCGCGTTGGCCGGCGTGCCGTTGCTGGCCGGTGGGCGCATCGTCGCGGCGCAGGGCGATGGCCGCGTCGAACGCGTCGTGCTGGAACAGGGCGGCGCCACGCGCACGATCGCCTGCGACGCGCTCGCCGCCAGTTGGGGCCTCGTGCCGCAGGCCGAGCTGGGCCAGGCGCTCGGCTGCACGCTCGCGCCGCGCTTCGGCGACGCTGCCCTGGTGGTGGACGGCGCGCAGCGCACCGACGTCGCCGGCGTGTTCGCGGCCGGCGAGTGCACCGGCGTGGCCGGCGCCGTCGCGGCGCAACTGCAAGGCGAGATCGCCGGCCGCGCGGCGGCCGCCGAGTTGGCGGCCGCGCCGCCGCCGCGCGATCTGCTGGCCCGACGCCTGGCGCGTGAGCTGCACTTTGCCGCCGCGGCCGCGGCCACGTTCGCGCCGCCTCGACGCTGGCGTGATCGCTTGCGCGACGACACGCTCGTCTGCCGCTGCGAGGACGTCCCGTGGTCGGCGCTGCGCGACCAGCCCGACCTGCGCAGCGCCAAGCTCGCCACGCGCTGCGGCATGGGGCATTGCCAGGGACGCCTGTGCCATGACACCCTGGCGTCGGTGATGCACTGGCCGCGCCTTCCCGTTCGATCGCCGTTGACACCGGCACCGCTCGCCAGCCTGCTGGCGATACCCGATTCCCCACCTTCCATCGAGGAGACCTTGCCATGAGCCTGTCCTGGAACGGCGTGATGCCCGCCATCACCACCCCCTTCACCGCCGACGGCGACGTCGACCATGCGTTCCTCGCGCGCCACGCGCTGTGGATGGTCGACGCCGGCTGCACCGGCATCGTCGCGCTCGGCTCGCTGGGCGAGGGCGCCACGCTGTCGGTGCCCGAGAAGCTGGACGTGCTGCGCACGCTCGCCAAGGCGCTGGACGGCCGCGTGCCGCTGGTCGCCAGCATCGCCGCGCTGTCCACGGACGAGGCCTGCGGACTGGCGCGTGCGGCCGACGAGATCGGTTGCGCGGGCCTGATGGTGTTGCCGCCGTACGCCTACTCGACCGATTGGCGCGAGATGGGCGCCCACGTGTCCGCGGTGATCGCCGCCACGGCGCTGCCGTGCATGCTCTACAACAATCCGATCGCCTACCGCACCGACTTCCGGCCCGAACACGTCGCCGAACTCGCGGCGCTGCACCCCAACCTGGTCGCGGTCAAGGAGTCGAGCGCCGACATCCGCCGCATCGCCGCGATCCGCCATCGCCTGGGCGACCGCCTGAAGATCCTCGTGGGCGTGGACGACTTGATCGTCGAAGGCATCGCGGCCGGCGCCACAGGCTGGGTGGCCGGGCTCGTGAACGCGATGCCGGTCGAATCGGTGCGCCTGTTCGATCTCGCGATGCGGGCCAACTCGCCCGATGCCGCGACGGCGACGCAGGCGCGTGCCGCGGCCGATGCGCTCTACAGCTGGTTCCTGCCATTGCTGACACTCGACACGGTGCCCAAGTTCATCCAGCTGATCAAGCTGGTGCAGCAGCAGGTTGGGCACGGGCACGAACGCGTGCGGGGGCCGCGCCTGGTGCTGGCCGGCGAGGAGCGGGCGCAGACGTTGGCGCTGGTCGCCGCCAAGCTCGCTACGCGGCCGGGCAACGAGGCCTGAGCATGAGCACCGCCCGGCCGCCCGAAGGGGCTCGCACCGCAGCCGACAGGCGGAGGGTAGCCTCATGAGCACCGCCCGGCCGCCCGAAGGGGCTCGCACCGCAGCCGACAGGCGGAGGGTCGCCTCATGAGCACCGCGACCGACGCCGACGCCCGGTTCGCCCGGCTGGCCGCCACGGAATGGGCCTGGCGCCTGGGCGAGTTCCCGCAACTGGCCACCAGCATCGGCGACGCGTCGCACGACGACCGGCTCGAGCGCGTGGACGCGGCCAGCCGCGCCGCGCGCCTCACGCGCTGGCGCGACACGCGCGAGGCGCTCGCCGCGATTCCGGTGGCCGAGATGTCGGCCGCGGCGCGCATCGATCGAGCCGTGTACGAGAACCAGTTGCACGGGTTCATCGCGGCGATCGAATCGCATGCCGACCTGATGCCGCTCAACAGCGACTCGAGTTTCTACGGGCCGCTGGTGGACTTGTGCGACGCGCAGCCGCTGCGCGGCACGGCCGACTACCGACGCTTCCTCGCGCGCCTGGCCGACATTCCCCGTTTCATGAGCGAACACGTCGCGCTGATGCGCGAAGGCTTGGCGACCGGCTACACGGTGTCGCAGGTCGTGCTCGAGGGACGCGACCAGCCGCTGGCGGCCATCGCCGGGGCGGCCGATCCCGCTGCCACGCCTTTCTGGAAGCCGTTCGCGGCGTTTCCTGCCGGCGTCCCGGCGGCGGAGCAGGGCGCACTGCAGGACGATGCCCGCCGCGTGATCGGCGAGCAGGTATTGCCGGCCTACCGCGAGCTGCTTGCGTTCCTGCGCGAGACCTACGTGCCGGGCGCGCGCAAGACGACGGCCGCCTGCGACCTGCCGGACGGCGACGCGTTCTACGCCGCGCAGATCCGCCAGTACACGACGCTCGCGCTGACCGCCGACGAGATCCACGAGCGCGGACGCGAGGAGGTGGCGCGCATCCTCGCCGAGATGGAGGACGTCAAGCGCCAGGCCGGCTTCGACGGCGACCTGCAGGCGTTCCTGCAGTTCCTGCGCACGGACGAGCAGTTCTACGCGCGCACGCCGCACGAACTGCTCGCGCACGCGTCGTGGATCGCCAAGCGCGTCGACGGCCTGCTGCCGAAGTACTTCGGCGTGCTGCCGCGCCAGCCGTACGGCGTGGCGCCGGTGCCCGCCGACATCGCGCCGTTCTACACGACCGGCCGCTACGTGATCGCGCCGCAGCCGGTCGGCCATGCCGGCATGTACTGGGTCAACACGCACGACCTGCCGTCGCGCGCGCTCTACACGCTGCCGGCGCTGACGCTGCACGAGGCCGTGCCGGGCCATCACCTGCAGATCGCGCTGGCCGCCGAGATGTCTGGCCAGCCGCCGTTCCGGCGCCACAGCTTCGTCGACGCGTTCGGCGAGGGCTGGGCGTTGTACGCCGAGCACCTGGGCGACGAGATGGGCGTCTACCTGACCCCCTGCGAGCAGTTCGGCCGCCTCACCTACGAGATGTGGCGCGCCGCCCGATTGGTGGTCGACACGGGCCTGCACGCCCGCCGCTGGAGCCGCGAGGAGGCGCGCGCCTACCTGCTCGCGCACACCGCGCTCAGCGCGCACGAGGTCGCCACCGAGGTCGACCGCTACATCAGCTGGCCGGGGCAGGCGCTGTCGTACAAGATCGGCGAGATCCGGATTCGCGAGCTGCGCGCCCACGCGGAGCAACGCCTCGGGGCCGGGTTCGACCTGCGTGCATTCCATGACGCGGTGCTGGCGCTGGGTTCGGTACCCTTGGGCATCCTGTCGGAGCAGGTGGACGCGTGGATCGCGGGCCGCCTCGCTTCGTGATCCAACGACCAAGGAATTTCGTGCACCATCGCTTCCGTCCTCTTCGCCGTACCGCCGTCGCCGGCCTTCTCGTCGTGGCCGCGCTGGGCGTCCATGCGCAGGCCTCCGCGCCCGCCGCCAGCCCGGCCGCCTCCGCGCCCAAGGTGCGCACCACCGCCGACATCGTGCGCGAGGCGCCCGCCAGCGCGTGGCGCCGGCCGGATCCGAACAACGTGCTCGCGATGACGCTGCCCTCGGGCGTGGTCTGGATCGAGCTGGCCCAGCGCTTCGCGCCGCGCCATGCGGACAACATCCGCGCGCTGGTCGCCCAGCACTACTTCGATGGCCTGGCCGTGCTGCGCGTGCAGGACAACTTCGTCGCGCAGTGGGGCGACCCCGCCGCCGACGACGAGGACGCGTCCAAGGGCCGCTCGTTCGGCGCGGCGGCGCGCACGCTGGAGCCGGAGTTCTCGATCAGCGACAAGGGCCTGAAGATCACGAAGCTGAAGGATCGCGACGTGTGGGCGCCGGTCACCGGTTTCGTCGATGGCTTCCCGGTCGCCGCGGATCCGAAGGCCCATCGCGCGTGGGTCGCGCATTGCTACGGCACCGTGGGAGCGGGGCGCGGCAACACCGTGGACAGCGGCAGCGGCGCCGAGCTCTATGCCGTGATCGGGCAGTCGCCGCGCGGGCTTGACCTTAACATCGCGCCGGTGGCCCGCGTGCTGCAAGGCATGGAGCTGCTGTCGTCGCTGCCGCGCGGCGGCCAGAACATGGGCTTCTACGACAAGCCCGAGCAGAACGTGCGCATCACCAAGGTCGAGCGCCTGGCCGACATGCCCGAGGCGACGCGCCCGGACGTGCAGGTGTTTCGCACCGACACGCCGCAGTGGGCCGAGATGATCGAATCGCGGCGCAACCGCAAGGATGCCTGGTACGTGCACAAGGCGGGCGTGATCGACCTGTGCAACATCACGGTGCCGGTGAAGATCGAGGCGCGGGGCGCCTAGCGCGGGAAGCCTGCGGCGCGGGCACCTCGGCGGCCGCGAGGCGCCAACGAAAAAGCCGCCCGAAGGCGGCTTTTTTCAAGGCGGAGCGGGCGCTCAGGCCTTCTTCAGATCCTTGACGGCCTTGAGCACCTCGTCGACGTGCCCCGCGACCTTGATGCCGCGCCATTCGGCCACCAGCACGCCGGAGGCGTCGATCAGGAAGGTGGACCGCTCGATGCCCTTGACCTTCTTGCCGTACATGATCTTGTTCTTGACCACGCCGAACATGTGGCACAGCTTCTCTTCGGTGTCGGCGATCAGTTCGAACGGCAGCTCGAGGCTCAGCTTGAACTTGTCGTGCGACGCCATGTTGTCGCGCGAAACGCCAAAAACGACCGCGCCAGCCTTGACGAACTCGGCGTGCATGTCGCGAAACTGCATGGCCTCGGTGGTACAACCCGGCGTGTGGTCCTTGGGGTAGAAATACAGCACCACGGCGCGGCCCTGGAAGGCGTGCGGCGTGAACTTGACACCGTGGGTGGCGAGTGCTTCAAATTCAGGGAGCGCTTTGTTCAGTGCAGGCGTCATGTAGGGTCTCGGTCGAGCCGTCGGTCGATCTGGTGTGCGTGACGTGATAGGGGCCTTGGCGATCCGGCTCGAGATGCATCGAGTCAGATCAGGCACAACCATCGATTATAGAGTGAACTGCCCACGTGCCCTGGGCGGGCCGGCATGGGGTTGCCAACTGGACGCTGCAAGTCCAAGGGAAACAGCGCGGGAAGCGCGTGTTTCCGCCGCGTGAAGCGCCTCAGGCGGCGGGGGTGAGCAGGATCGCTGCGACCACGCGACGGCCCTCGTTGGCCAGCACGGTGTAGGTGCGGCAGGCCGCGCCGCTGTCCATCGTCTCGACGCCGATGCGCTTGTCGATCAGGCTGCGGTAGAGCGCGGGCGAGACGAACTTCAGCTTCGGACCGCTGCCGAAGATCACGACCTCCGGGTCGAACTCCAGCAGCGCATCGAAGTGGGCCTGGGTCAGCTGTTCGACGCTGCTCACGTCCCAGTCGCGTGCCTGGCCCACCCACGGCACCAGCACGCTCGTCGTGTGCAGGTCGGCGTTCACGCGCAGGTTGTCGACGTCGTAGCGGGTGATGTTGTTCACCCCGTCGAGCGTGTCGGGCTGGAATTTCAAGGGTTTGTCCTGAGCGATCTGAGGGAGGCGACGGTCCGGTCGGGCGTCGCCGCAAAGCCCTTCGATTATAGGAAGTCGCCCTTTCGCCGCGACGTGGGAAGGCCCTGCGGGCCGTGTAGCGGCTTGTCACACAGCCTCGCTCAAATGCGTGCCGCGGGGGCTCGCGTTCGCCAGCCGCCGGACCACGCCACACAAATCCAAGCTGGAGCATTCATGGTTCAAATTCGCAATCGGCTGGGCGCGCTCGCCTGCGCCGCCGCGCTGTCCCTCGCCGGGTCGGCCCACGCCAGGACGTTCGAGTTCTCGTACACCTTCAGCGGGACGAGCGACACCGTCACCGGCACGGTGCAAGGCACGCTCCAGGGCGGCTTCGTCGACCACCTGCACGACCTCACGCTCGCCTACGACGGCCATGCGTTTTCCGCCGCCACCGTCGGCCAGACCTGGGATGCCTCGGTGGTCGATTTCACGTCGGCGCCCGTCCGTCTCGCCTTTGACGGCTCGCTCAACCAGTTCCTGTTCAGCGACGGCACGCTCAGCTTCGGCTTCGTCAACGACGTCGACAACCTCGGGGGCACGAACGTGTTCGCGTCCGACCTGTCCCTGGTGGCCAACAACGCCGACTTCGACACCAGCACCGGCAACTGGCACCTGGCCGCGGCGCCGATCCCGGAGCCGGGCGCCGTCGTGCTGATGCTGGCCGGCCTCGGCCTGGTCGGCGTCGCCGCTGGCCGCCGTCGTCGCAACCGCAGCCTGTGAGCAAGGAACCGACCATGAACAAGCTCAGCCGCTTCCCCGTCTCCGTCGTTTCCGCCGCCGTCGCGCTCGCGTGCGTCGCCGGTGCCGCCCAGGCGCAGACCGCCTCCACCGTGCGCGGCGTCGTCGCCGGCACGTTCTTCACGCCGCCGGCCGGCAGTGTCGCCGGCACGACCGTCGCGTCGGCCTACCAGGGCGCCACCGTCTGCTTCGACACCAACAACAACGGCGTCTGCGACGCCGGCGAGCCGAGCACCACGTCGGCCGCCGACGGCACGTTCACGCTCGCCACCCGCGCGCTCGCGCCGCTGGTCGCGCAGATCTCCACGCAGGCCACCAACGGCGGCAACGCCGTCACCCAGCGCAACGTGCTGCGCGTCGCCGCCGAGCAGATCTCGGCCGCGACCGTGAACCCGGCGCTGCCGGCGAGCGTGGCCGTCACGCCGCTGTCCACCGAGATCGCCCGTTCGATGGAGGCCGACGGCCTCACCTTCGCCGCCGCGCGCCTGAAGCTCGCGACCCGCCTGGGCGTGACGACCGCGCAGGCCACCAGCGACACCAACAAGATCGCCGCCGGCGCCGCGCGCACGGCGGTGCTCACCGAGTCCGTCATCCTGACCAACCGCTTCGGCCTCGCGGCCCGGATGGTCGATCGCGGCGACGTGGCGGCGATCAAGACCGCGCAGCAGGCGGCGATGAACGTCGAGGGCATCCCGCGCTACGACCACGTGTTCATCGTGATGCTCGAGAACAAGGCGACGTCGTCGATCAAGGGGTCCGCCTTCGCGCCCAAGATCAACGCGTACCTGAACGCCAACAACCAGTTCACGAGCTACTTCGCCACGGGCAACCCGAGCGAGCCGAACTACACCGCGCTCGGCGGTGGCGACGACTTCGGCATCACCGACGACTCGCAGTGGAACTGCGACGCCACCGGCGCCAACGCCGTGCAGGACCTGCCGGTGCCCGACAAGACCCAGCCGGGCCTGGCCAGCTCGCCGTTCGCCGCCACCTGCACGCAGTCCGCAGGCGTGGCGCACAACATCGTCGGCCGTCCGAACCTGTTCAACGCGCTGACCGCCAACGGCATGAGCTGGCGCACCTACAGCGAGTCGATGAACCCCGGCCAGGACGTGCGCACCGACAGCGTCGCCGACGCCGCCGTGCTGGCCGCCGACGACGTCTATCCGCCCGGCACGCTGGCCGGCAACACCACCCAGGTCGGCAACGCCGCGTTGATCCTGCCGTTCCCCGCGGGCGCCTACAAGACCAAGCACCACCCGGGCATGGCCTACCAGAACGTGCGCAGCGCGCCCGAGTTCAAGACCAGCAACCGCACGCTGGGCGGCGGCCAGTGGGACGCGGCGCTGAAGAACAGCAGCGCCTACGCGATTCCGGCCGGCTACGACTTCGACCAGTTCGGCACCGACCTGCAGACCGGTGACATCGGCAACATCAACTTCGTCGTGCCCGACCAGTGCGACGACATGCACGGCATCTCGGTGTCCGGCACGCTCAACGGCGTCAAGACGACCGCCAGCGACTGCAGCAGCGTCGCCAACAACGTGGCCGTGGCCACCGGCGGCAACATCATTGCCCGCGGCGACCACTACGTCGACTATCTCGTCAGGAAGATCGAGGCCTCGCCGATCTGGAAGAACGACAGCAAGCGCGTCGCGATCGTGCTGATGTTCGACGAAGGCAGTGCGACCAGCGGCTTCAACTCGTGCTGCGGCTGGAATCCCGGCAACAGCACCGTCGCGCAGCCGCTGAAGCAGAACCCGGACGGCACGTTCTCGGTGGACACGTCGGTCAACAACTACTTCAAGGGCAACCGCGGACACGGCCAGAGCGTGTTCGGCGTGATCACGAACCAGCCGAACGCCCCGAAGCAGGTGCAGGACTCGGACGTCTACAGCCACTTCGCGTTCGTGCGCACGCTGCAGGACATGTTCCAGCTGGCCGATCCGGCCGTTCCCGGCTCGTACATGAACCGCTCGAAGTACACCGAAGCCTTCGTGTCGGCCAACATCCTGAACCTGCCGGAATACGCGGGCAGCGCCGATACGCACTTCGACTCGGTGCGTCCGATGAACCACGGCTACGTGATTCCGGCGACCTACGTGCAAAAGCAGTCGGCCGACCGCACGACCACGCCGCAGGTGGGCCCGGATGCGAGCCAGACCAACGTCTGGGCGCTGAAGTAGGCCCCGCGCCCGGGGCGGCCCATGCCGTCCCGGGCCGGTGTGCTCCCCGGGGCCGGTCGCTTGCGACCGGCCCTTCGCGCGTGCGAGGCACGCCCCTGGCAGTCGAGACCCGCCCCATGACTTTTCGTGATGCCCGGATGCACGCCGCCGCGGCGCTCCTCGTGGCGCTCGCGGCGTCCACCGCGCAGGCCGCCGAGCTGAGCCCGCTGGCGCGGCTCGGCCAGCAGATGTTTTCCGACAAGACGCTGTCCGCCTCGGGCAAGCTGTCGTGCGCCAGTTGCCACGACCCCGCGCACGCCTACGCCGCGCCCAACGGCCTGCCCGTGCAGGCGGGCGGCCCGCGCATGACGCGCGCCGGCGTGCGCGCCGTGCCCTCGCTGCGCTACAAGGAGGCGACGCCGCCGTACGCCGACATGCTGGACAACCCCGACGGCATCAGCACGCCAGGCCCCGGCGGCGGCCTGACGCAGGACGGCCGCGCCGCGACGCTGGCCGAGCAGGCGCGCATCCCGCTGCTGAACCCGATCGAGATGGCCAACCGCGGCCCGGCCGACGTCGTCGCCAGGATGCGCAAGGCGGGCTATGCCGACGCGTTCCGGGCCGTCTTCGGCGAGCATGCCTTCGAAGACAAGGACGCGTTCGACAACGCCACGAAGGCCTTGCAGGCGTTCCAGCTCGAGGATCCGAGCTTCCACCCGTACAGCAGCCGCTACGATCTGTACGCCGGCAACAAGATCGGCGGCACGATGACGCCGGCCGAGGCGCGCGGCTTCGCGGTCTACAACGACCCGGACAAGGGCAACTGCTTCGCGTGCCACTACAACGGCGCCGGCCTCGGCGGCAGCGTCGCGCTGTTCACCGACTTCACCTATGCCGCCATCGGCGTGCCGCGCAACACCGCGATTCCGGCCAACAAGGATTCGAAGTACGCCGACCTGGGCCTGTGCTCGCGCCCCGACCACGCCGGCAAGGCCAACGCGCAGTACTGCGGCGAGTTCAAGACGCCCACGCTGCGCAACGTGGCCACGCGGCGGGTGTTCTTCCACAACGGAAAGATGAAGTCCCTGGCCGAGGCGATCCGCTTCTACAACACGCGCGACACCGAGCCCGAGCGCTGGTATCCGGTCGTTGGTGGCAAGGTGCGCAAGTACGACGACCTGCCCGCGCGCTACCGCGGCAACATCGACACCCAGAAGCCGCTCGACGGCCGCGCCAAGGGCAGCGCGCCGCCGATGACCGAGCAGGAGATGGCCGACCTCGAGGCCTTCCTCGAGATGTTGACCGACCGGGACGTCGTGGCGCTGCTGGCCAAGCGCGCGACGCCGACGCAGACGCAGACGGCCGCCGCGACGAAATGATGAAGAGCCTTGCCATGAAGATGACGATCCTGGCACTCGCGTTCGCGAGCTTGTCGAGCGCGGCCGCCGAGCCTGCGGACGTCCCCGACCGCGCCACGGCCGCCGCCGCCGTCACCCGCTACCTCGCCGACCACGGTGACTTCTGCCTCGGCAAGATGGACTGGCCGGTGGACATCAGCGCCCTCGACGAGCGCGCGCGTGGCCGCGACGTGGTCCAGATGCCGGTGCTCGAGTCGCTGGGCCTGGTGCGCGCAAGCGCCGCGACGGCGCTGCGCATCGAAGGGCCGGAGGCGGAGGAGGGCGCCGCGCCCCAGCCGGTGGCCGTTCGGCGCTACGAGCTGACGCCGCTGGGCCGGCAGTTCGTGCACGATCGCGACGTGGTCGTCGCCGCGGCCGACGGCGACAAGCTCGTACGCCGGCGCGACCTGTGCGCGGCCCGCCTGAGCCTGGATCAGGTCGTGGCCGTGGCGCCGGGCGATGCGCCGCGCACCTTCGTCGCGACCTACACCTACGAGGCGGCACCGGTCGCATGGGCCGCCGCCCCCGAGTTCCAGCGCGTGTTCCCGATGGCGGCGCGCGTCATCGGCGGGGCGCACCAGTTGCAGTTGAAGCAGGCCTTCGCGTGGACGGAAGGCGCCTGGAAGCCCGTCGGGCTGGCCAACTAACCTGCACGCGTGGATCCTGCGACTTCGCGCAGGATGACGGCTTGGTCGGTGCCAGACGGCGTGCTCGGTGCCGGACGGCCTGGTCGGTGCCATACGGCCTGGTCAGTGTCATCCTGCGCGAAGTCGCAGGATCCACGCGCGCCGACCTCGCGCCGGCCTCACGCGGAGACGAACGCCTGCTCCCGCATCCACTTCGTCAACACCCATTTCTCCCCGGCCTCGACCGGCGCCGCGGCGTGCACGGACTTCAGGTCGACGTCGCCGCGGCTGTTGGCGTACTCGAAGTGCACGGCGTGGCCCTGGCGCGGCGTCACCGCCAGGCCGATCTCGGGGAACACCGTCTCGCCGCCGCGTTCGACGTCGTTGAGGTAGATCACCAGCGACGCGACGCGCTGGCCGCTGCGCGCCAGCGAGGCGTCGTTGGCGGCGTTGCCGGGCGTGAGGAAGTCGTAGTGCGGCGCGCTGCCGGCGCCAGGGTGGTAATGGAGCAACTGGAAGCCTTCGCCATTGCGCAAGGGACAGTTCATCAGCTCGGCCACGCGGCGCTCGAGGCGGGCGACCAACGGCGTCTCTTCCGGACGGAAGAACATGCCCTCGCTGCTGCGGTGCGCGGCCACCGTGTCGCGGCCGCTGCCGGGATCCATCACGGTCGACGCGCGCAGGCGATCGCGCCCCAGCGCGATGACCTCGCGGCACTCGTCGGGCGACAGCACGCCGGCCAGCACGGCCAGCGCCGGCTGCGCGATGCGCAGCGCGACGACGATGTCGCGATCGAACGTGCGGATCACCGGACCGGGTGGCAGCCGCGGGGTTTCAGGGCGAAAACCTGCTTCCGGCACCTCGATCTCGACGTCGCCTTCGGGCGGCGGCAGGCCCTGGCGGCGGGCGGTCACGACGGCGTCGACGAGCGCCCCGGCGACCGCCGGATCGAAGTCCTGCGCCAGCATCGCCTGCACGACGTCGGGCGCCGCGCAGCCGCGTTCGAGGTTGTGCGCGATCCAGGCGCTCAGCGCCGGCGCGATCTTCACGTGCATGGTCATGGGGTCGGCAGGCTAGCCCGCCGGCGTGACAGGGCGATGGCAATCGGGGCCGGATGTGCCCTCCAACGCGCCCGGCGGCGCGATCGCCGGGGAATTCCCTATGAGAAAATGGGGGCAACGATGAACAGACGGCGTTTTCCTCGTGGAGACGCCCCGATTTCTTTTTCGAACAGGGATACCGGCCGTGAAGCCGATCGCCAAGTCCAGCAAGCTCGCCAATATCGGCTACGACATCCGCGGCCCGGTCCTCGACAAGGCCCGCCAGATGGAGGACGAAGGCCACAAGATCATCAAGCTGAACATCGGCAACGTCGCCGCGTTCGGCCTCGAGCCGCCCGACGAGATCGTGCAGGACATGATCCGCAACCTGCCGCACGCGGCCGCGTACACGGATTCGAAGGGCCTGTTCGCGCCGCGCAAGTCCATCGTCCACTACACCCAGCAGAAGAAGGTCGCCGGCGTGACGGTGGACGACGTCTACCTGGGCAACGGCGCGTCCGAACTGATCGCCTTCAGCATGAACGCGCTGCTCGATTCGGGCGACGAGGTGCTGATCCCGTCGCCGGACTATCCGCTGTACACGGCTGTCGTCGGCCTGTCGGGCGGCACGCCGGTGCACTACATCTGCGACGAGCAGTCCGGCTGGATGCCCGACATCGCCGACATCCGCCGCAAGGTCACGCCGCGCACCAAGGCGATCGTGATCATCAACCCGAACAATCCCACCGGTGCGCTGTACCCCGACAGCGTGCTGCGCGACATCGTCGAGATCGCGCGCCAGCACGAGTTGGTGATCTTCGCCGACGAGATCTACGACAAGACGCTCTACGACGGCGCGACCCACACCAGCATCGCCGCGCTCGCCGACGACGTGCTGTGCGTCACCTTCAACGGCCTGTCGAAGAACTACCGCTCGTGCGGCTACCGGGCCGGCTGGATGGTGGTGTCGGGCGCCAAGAAGCATGCGCAGGACTACATCGAGGGGCTGAACATGCTGGCCTCGATGCGCCTGTGCGCCAACACGCCGGGCCAGCTTGCGATCCAGACCGCGCTGGGCGGCTACCAGAGCATCGAGGACCTGGTCGCGCCGGGCGGGCGCCTCGCGCGCCAGCGCGATCTCGCCTACGACCTGCTCACGCAGATCCCCGGCGTGACCGTGGTCAAGCCCAAGGCGGCGCTGTACATGTTCCCGCGCCTCGATCCGAAGATGTACCCGATCGCGGACGACCAGCAGTTCGCCTACGAGCTGCTGGCCGAGGAGAAAGTGCTGATCGTGCAGGGCACCGGCTTCAACTGGGGCCAGCCGGATCACTTCCGCGTGGTGTTCCTGCCCAACGTCGACGACCTCACCGAGGCGGTGTCGCGCATCGCGCGCTTCCTCGACGGCTACCGCAAGCGCCACGCCTGAGCATGCGCAAGTTCCTGACGCTCCTGCTCGTGGCGCTGGCCGGCCCGATGGTCGCAAACGCGCAGTCCTTCGAGGGCAAGGACTGGCAGGTCGTGTGCGACAACACGCGCACCTGCCGCGCGGCGGGCTACAGCGCCGAGGGCGGCGACGCGCCGGTCTCGGTGCTGTTCTCGCGCGCCTCGGGCGCCGGGATGCCGGTCTTCGTCGAGCTGCAACTGGGCACGCTGGACGCGCGCAGCGTGCACCCGGCGAGCGTGGTGATGGCGATCGCCGGCAAGCCGGCCGGCACGATCCGCGTGGACAGGAACAACCACGCCGACCTGCCCGCACCGGTGGCCACGGCGTTGCTGAAGGCGGTTGTCGGCGGCAACGGCGCCACGTTCACGGCTGGCAAGATGACCTGGCGGCTGTCCGGCGACGGCGCCGCGGATGTGCTGCTGAAGGTCGACGAGGCCCAGGGCCGCGTGGGCAGGCCTTCGGCCCTCGTGCGCAAGGGCACCCTGAGCGATGCCGATGCGGCGTATGCGATGGCGATTCCGCGGTTCGAGGCGGCGCGCGTCAACGCCGCGACGCTGCCGGGCGACGATGCGCTGGCCGTTCGCGTGCTCGCCGCGATCCAGAGCAACCCCGACTGCCCGCTGCTGGACGACAGTGCGGCGCAGGCCAAGGCGCGCCTGTGGCACCTGGACGCCAATCGCCTGCTGGTGACGCAGCCGTGCCGGGCGGCCGCCAACGGCACCGGCTACTGGACCGCCAACCAGCGCCCGCCGTACGATGCGAGGCCGATCACCTATTCGGGCGCCGACTTCGACGGCAGCACCATCACCGCCCGCGCGAGCGGCGGGGCGGACGGCGACTGCGGCAGCGCCCAGGCCTGGACCTGGAACGGCTTCCGGTTCGAGCAGACCTGGGCGGCCACCGGCGGCCTGTGCCGCGACGTCAAGGCGGGCGGGGCATGGGAGCTTCCCAGCCTGGTCTCGAACGTGATTTCCGGGAAGTGACAACGAGAATGCAACACGAGGTGAAATGAAGATGAAAGCGATCCAGGTCGGCCTGCTGGGCATCGGAACCGTCGGTTCCGGAACGTACAACGTGTTGACGCGCAACCAGGAGGAGATCCGCCGTCGTGCCGGCCGCGCCATCGAGATCACGATGGTGGCCGACCTCGACGTCGCGCGCGCGAAGACGGTCGTGGGCGACCACGTGAAGGTGGTGGCCGACGGTCGCGAGATCATCGCCAACCCCGACATCGACATCGTCGTCGAGCTGATCGGCGGCTACGGCGTGGCCAAGACGCTGGTGCTGGAGGCGATCGCCGCGGGCAAGCACGTGGTCACGGCCAACAAGGCGCTGATCGCGGTGCACGGCAACGAGATCTTCGCCGCCGCCCGCGCGAAGGGCGTGATGGTGGCGTTCGAGGCCGCGGTGGCCGGCGGCATCCCCATCATCAAGGCGCTGCGCGAGGGCCTCACGGCCAACCGCATCGAGTGGATCGCCGGCATCATCAACGGCACCACCAACTTCATCCTCTCCGAGATGCGCGACAAGGGGCTCGACTTCGACGTCGTGCTCAAGGAGGCGCAGCGCCTGGGCTACGCCGAGGCCGACCCGACCTTCGACATCGAAGGCGTGGACGCGGCGCACAAGGCCACGATCATGAGCGCCATCGCGTTCGGCATCCCGGTGCAGTTCGACAAGGCGCACGTCGAGGGCATCGTGGGCCTGCAGGCCGCCGACATCAAGCACGCCGAGGCGCTGGGCTACCGCATCAAGCTGCTGGGCATCACGCGCCGCCGGGCGGACGTGGGCGGCATCGAGCTGCGCGTGCACCCGACGCTGGTGCCGGCCAAGCGCCTGATCGCCAATGTCGAGGGCGCGATGAACGCCGTCGTCGTGCAGGCCGACGCCGTCGGCACCACGCTGTACTACGGCAAGGGCGCGGGCGCCGAGCCCACCGCGTCGGCCGTCGTGGCCGACCTGGTGGACATCACGCGCCTGCACACCGCCGATCCCGACCACCGCGTGCCGCACCTGGCCTTCCGAGCCGACTCGCTGGCCGACACGCCGATCCTGGGCATCGCCGACGTCGTCACCTCGTTCTACCTGCGCCTGTGCGTGGCCGACGAGGCCGGCGTGCTGTCGAAGATCACCACGACGCTGGCCGAGCACGACATCTCCATCGACGCCGTGCTGCAGCGTCCCAGCCCCGACCGCAAGGACGGGCAGCAGGATCTGATCATCCTCACGCACAACACCGTCGAGGGAAAGATGCGCCGTGCCATCGCGCAGATGCAGGCGCTGCCGACGGTGCTGGCGCCCATCGTGAGCCTGCGCAAGGAAGACCTGGCCTGACCGACATGACGACCCCCACGCTCCTCCCGTCGCTGCCCCCCAAGGGGGAGTTCATCAGTTCTCGGGAGACCCTCGCCCGATGAAATACCTGAGCACCCGCGGCGACCGGACGCCACGCTCCTTCAGCGAGATCCTGCTGGAAGGCCTGGCGCCGGACGGCGGCCTGTACCTGCCCGAGCACTATCCGCAGGTCGACGACGCCACGCTCACGCGCTGGCGCGGCCTGTCGTACGCCGACCTGGCGTTCGAGATCCTGTCGCTGTACATCGACGACATCCCGGCCGCCGACCTGAAGGCGCTGGCCGCGAAGACGTACACCGCGGAGGTGTTCGGCACCGCCGCCATCGTGCCGTTGAAGACGCTGGAGCCGGGCGTCGAGCTGGAGGCGCTGTCCAACGGCCCGACGCTGGCCTTCAAGGACATGGCGATGCAGCTGCTGGGCAACCTGTTCGAGTACGAACTGGCGCGCCGCGGCGAGACGCTCAACATCCTGGGCGCCACGTCCGGCGACACGGGCAGCGCGGCCGAGCACGCGATGCGCGGCAAGAAAGGCGTCAGCGTGTTCATGCTGAGCCCGTTCGGCCGCATGAGCCCGTTCCAGCAGGCGCAGATGTTCAGCCTGCAGGACGCGAACATCCACAACCTGAGCGTCGAGGGCGTGTTCGACGACTGCCAGGACATCGTCAAGGCCGTCTCCAACGACCTCGCGTTCAAGCGCAAGTGGCGCATCGGCACGGTCAACTCGATCAACTGGGCGCGGCTGCTGGCGCAGGTCGTGTACTACTTCGCCGGCTACATCCAGGCCACGAAGTCCAACGCGGAAAAGGTCAGCTTCGCAGTGCCCTCGGGCAATTTCGGCAACGTCTGCGCCGGCCACGTCGCGCGCATGATGGGCCTGCCGATCGCGCAGCTGGTGGTGGCCACCAACGAGAACGACGTGCTCGACGAGTTCTTCCGCACCGGCACGTACCGCGTGCGCGGCGCGGCAGAGACGTTCGAGACGTCGAGCCCGTCGATGGACATCTCCAAGGCGTCGAATTTCGAGCGCTTCGTGTTCGACCTGCTGGGCCGCGACGGCGATCGCACGCGCGAGTTGTTCGGCGCCGGATTGCAGCGCGACGGCGCGTTCACGCTGTCCGCCGACGAGAAGGCCCGCCTCGCGTCCTTCGGCTTCGTGTCGGGCCGCAGCACGCACGCCGATCGGCTGGCCACGATCCGCGACACGGATGCGCGCTTCGGCGTGCTGATCGACACCCACACGGCCGACGGCCTGAAGGTGGCGCGCGAGCACGTGCGCCCGGGCGAGACGATGCTGGTGCTCGAGACGGCGCTGCCGATCAAGTTCGCCGAGACGATCGAGGAGGCGCTGGGCCGCCGGCCCGAGCTCCCCGCGGCGCTGGCCGACCTGGAATCGCGTCCGAAGCGCTTCACGGTGATCAAGGCGGACGTCGCGGTCGTCAAGGCGTTCGTCGAGGCGCACGCGCCGACGCATTGAACGGGGCCGGCGGCTCGCGAGCCGAGGTGTCTGGCATCTCCTCGTTGCCGCCGTGGCGTCGCCACGCGGCAGCAGCGCCGTTGCGGCACGAGGCAATGCCTGACGCCGATCCCCTGTCAACCTGTTGCATCATTGGCCTGTCATGAACGCACCTGCCACCACATCCCCGGGCCGCGGCCCGCTCATCAGCGCCGACGATGCATTGGCGCGCCTGCTCGCCGCCGTCGCGCCGCTGGGCCGCACCGAGAACGTCTCCACGCCCGACGCCTGGGGCCGCGTGCTGGCGCAGGACGTCGTCTCCACCGTCCACGTGCCGCCCGAGGACAACAGCGCCATGGACGGCTATGCGGTCCGCATCGCCGACCTGGTCGACGGCTCGGGCACGCTCCTGCCCGTGAGCCAGCGCATCGTCGCCGGCCGGCCGGGCCAGCCGCTGGCGGCCGGCACCGCGGCGCGCATCTTCACCGGGGCGCAGGTGCCGTCCGGCGCCGACGCGGTGGTGATGCAGGAGCATTGCGAAGCCATTGCCCCGCAGGGCGCCGATGACCCGTTCGGCGCGGTTCGCGTCGACGAGCTGCCGGTGCCCGGCATGGCGATCCGCCGCCAGGGCGAGGACGTGATGCAGGGCCATGAGGTGCTGCGCGCCGGCCACCGGATGGACGCCGCGGCCATCGGCCTGGCCGCCACCGTGGGCATGGCCCGGCTGGACGTCGCGGCGCGCCCGCGCGTCGCGCTGTTCTCCACCGGTGACGAACTGGTGATGCCCGGCGAGCCGCTGCCGCCCGGCGCGATCTACAACTCCAACCGCTTCATGCTGGGCGCGCTGCTGCGCGGCCAGGGCTGCATCGTCACCGACCTGGGCAACGTGCCCGACCGCCTGGACGCCACCCGCGCCATGCTGCGCGAGGCCGCGGCCGACCACGACCTGATCCTGAGCTCGGGTGGGGTGTCGGTGGGCGAGGAGGACCACCTCAAGCCCGCCCTGGCGGCCGAGGGCCGGCTCGATCTTTGGGCCATCGCGATCAAGCCTGGCAAGCCGCTGGCGTTCGGTGCGGTGCGCAGGACGGGCGGCGGCGAGACCTGGTTCATCGGCTTGCCCGGCAATCCGGTGTCCAGCCACGTCACGTTCACGCTGTTCGTGCGCCCGGTGCTGGCCCGGCTGCAGGGGGCGCAGCCGGTGGCGCCCGAGGCCTTGCCGGTGCGCGCCGATTTCGCGTGGCCCAAGCCGGACAAGCGGCGCGAGTTCCTGCGCGTGAAGCGCAACGCGAGCGGCGGGCTCGACCTGTATCGCAACCAGGGCTCGGGCGTGCTGACGTCGCTGGCCTGGGGCGACGGCCTGGCCGACATCGCGCCAGGACAGGCCGTGCAGCCCGGCGACATGGTGCGCTACCTGTCGCTGGCGGAGCTCGCACCGTGAGGGTGACACTGAAGTATTTCGCCTCGCTGCGCGAGGCGCTCGGCGCGGGCGGCCCGCTGGACTGGACGCCGGGCGCCGAGCCGACGGCGGGCGCGTTGCGTGCGTGGCTGCGTGCGCAGTCGCAGGTGCACGCGCACGCGCTGGCGCCCGGTCGCGCGGTGCGCGTAGCCGTCGACCAGGTGCTGGCCGACGAATCCACGCCGCTGCGCGATGGCGCCGAAGTGGCGTTCTTCCCGCCCGTGACCGGAGGCTGACGGCCGTGGCTCGGGTCCGCATCCAGGAGTCCGACTTCGACGTCGGGGCCGAACTGGCCGTGTTGCAAGGCACGCGCACCGACGTCGGTGCCGTGGCCAGCTTCGTCGGACACGTACGCGGGCGTATCCACGAACAAGCGCGCGCGGACGACGTGTGCGCACTGGCGCTGGAGCACTACCCCGGCATGACCGAGCGGGCCATCGAGGCGATGATCGTCGAGGCGCAGGCGCGCTTCGGCGTGCTGGGGGCGCTCGTGATCCATCGCGTGGGCCGGCTGCTGCCGGGCGAGCGCATCGTGCTGGTGGCCGTCACTGCGGCGCATCGGCGCGAGGCCTTCCAGGCCTGCGAATTCCTGATGGACTACCTGAAGACGCACGCGCCGTTCTGGAAGAAGGAGACGACGCCGCAGGGCGAGCACTGGGTCGACGCGCGGGTGGCGGACGACGCGGCGCTGGCACGCTGGGGGCTGGCCTCGGCCAATGCGGCAGAGGTGCCGGCGGACGCCCGACTGGCCTCGGATGCTGCCGCCGACGCGCCTTAGCGAGACGGAATCACGAATGGCCGGCCGGCGTCGCGGGCGGGTGTCCGTCGGGCCCGGCTTGCCCTGCGACAATGGCCCCAGGCCCGCGCAGGCCGCCCGTGCCGGCGCCGCCCGGGGCCTCGCCTGTCCGGCGATGCCCGTTCCGTTCCCTCACAGCCCTGTTTCCGATGAGCGTCACTCCTCTCGTCCCCATGCCTGCTGCCATGATCCCGCCGCTGTCGCCCTGGGCGCAATGGGCGGCCGTCTCCCTCGGCGGGGGCGTCGGCGCGTTGTTGCGCTGGCGCCTGGTGATCGGCCTGGCGGCACTGGACTGGCCCATCGCACCGGGCATCCTCGTCGCCAACCTGATCGGGGGGCTGTGCATCGGCTTTTCCATCGTCGCGTTCGAGCGCATGCCGTCCGAAGGACTGCGACTGCTGCTGGTCACCGGGGTGCTGGGCGGCCTGACCACGTTCTCGTCGTTCTCGGGCGAGTCGCTGAGCCTGATGATCAAGGGCCAGTGGGCCGTCGCCGTGATGCACACGCTGGTGCACGTGTGCGGCGCGTTGTTCGCCGCCGTGCTCGGCTGGCAGATCGGCCGCTGGGTGCTGGCTTGAGCGCAGGCAACATGTCCGACGCTCGCGACCCCGTCGAACCGATCCAGGTGCCGGAACTGGCCGCCAGCGACCTGGGCCCGGACGAACTGCGCCAGGCGCTCGGCCGTTTCGTCACGGGGGTCACCATCGTCACCTGCCGCGACGAGACCGGCGCGCCGGTCGGCCTGACGGCCAACTCGTTCAACGCGTTGTCGCTCGATCCGCCGCTGGTGCTGTGGTCGCTGCGCCAGGCCAGCTCCACCATCGCCGCGTTCACCGGTGCCAGCCACTTCGCGATCAACGTGCTGGCTGCCGACCAGGTCGACCTGTCGCGGCGCTTCGCACGTCCGTCGAGCGCCAAGTTCGACGAAGGCGAATGGACGGACGGGCAGGGCGGGGCACCGCTGCTGGCCGGCTGCGTCGCCGTCTTCGAATGCCGCCGCCGCAGTCACCACGCGGCCGGTGATCACGTTCTGTTCATCGGCGAGGTGGAGCGCATCGGCGGCTCGGCGGATACTCCGCTCGTGTACCACGCAGGCCACTACCGGACTCTCAGTGAATAGATTCGAAACGCACGATCTCGCCCTCGCTCGCCGGATGGAGCTGATGGCGCGAATCCAGCGCTTCATCGACGGGACCGATGTTTCCCTGGAAACCGTCGGCCGGATCGAGGCGGGGCTGGACGACGCCTTCCCGGACAACGACTGGATCGCGGACAAGGTGCTGATGCTCGCGAGCTACCGCCCCGGCGGGGGTGAATCCTTCTACGACGAGGAGCAGGTGCGAAGCGAACTCGTCAAGGTGATTCCGCGCCTGCGTTGACGCCGCTTGACATGCCTCAATGACGCTCGCGTGCGCCGGGCGTCAGATGCAGGTGCGTCGCGGCGCGCCCGACTTTTCGCTCGGAGCGAACTCGGAACGCCGGTTGCTCGCGCTTGAAAGCCGATCCGCCGGGCCCATCTGTCTGGCAGTTTGAAAGGATTTTCAAGATGCGACTCGACAAGTTGACGACTGCGTTCCAGCAGGCCCTGGCGGACGGCCAGAGCGCCGCCGTTTCAAAGGACAACCCGTACGTCGAAGCGGCGCACGTGCTCGCGGCCATGCTGGCGCAGCCCGACGGCCCGAAGTCCCTGCTCGACCGTGCGGGTGCCAACACCGCCGGCCTGAAGACCGCGATGGACACGCTTGTCGCCGGCCTGCCGCAGGTTCAAGGGGGTGGCCAGGTGGCCGGCAGCCGCGACCTGCTGCAGTTGCTGCAACAGGCCGAGAAGGAGGCCGGCAAGCGCGGCGACGAGTTCGTCGCCAGCGAGATGTTCCTGGTGGCGCTGGCCGACTCCAAGACCGACATCGGCGGCATCGTTCGCGGCCATGGCCTCACCCGCAAAGCGCTCGAGGCGGCCATCGACGCGGTGCGCGGCGGCGCCACGGTGGATTCGGCCGAGGCCGAAGGCCAGCGCGAGGCGCTGAAGAAATACACGCTGGACCTGACCGAACGCGCGCGCAAGGGCAAGCTCGATCCGGTGATCGGCCGCGACGACGAGATCCGCCGCGCGATCCAGGTGCTGCAGCGCCGCAGCAAGAACAACCCGGTGCTGATCGGCGAGCCGGGCGTCGGCAAGACGGCCATCGTCGAGGGCCTGGCCCAGCGAATCGTCGCGGGCGAGGTGCCCGAGACGCTGAAGAACAAGCGCGTGCTGGTGCTGGACATGGCGGGCCTGCTGGCCGGCGCCAAGTTCCGCGGCGAATTCGAGGAGCGGCTCAAGGCGGTGCTCAAGGAAGTGGCCATGGACGAAGGCCGCATCATCCTGTTCATCGACGAGCTCCACACGATGGTCGGCGCCGGCAAGGCCGAAGGCGCGATCGACGCGGGCAACATGCTCAAGCCGGCGCTCGCGCGCGGCGAGTTGCACTGCATCGGCGCGACCACGCTCGACGAGTACCGCAAGTACGTCGAGAAGGACGCCGCGCTGGAGCGCCGCTTCCAGAAGGTGCTGGTCGACGAGCCGACCGTCGAGGCGACGATCGCGATCCTGCGCGGCCTGCAGGAGAAGTACGAGGTCCACCACGGCGTGGAGATCACCGACCCGGCCATCGTCGCCGCGGCCGAGCTGAGCCATCGCTACATCACCGACCGCTTCCTGCCCGACAAGGCGATCGACCTGATCGACGAGGCGGCTGCCAAGGTCAAGATCGAGATCGACTCCAAGCCCGAGGTGATGGACCGGCTCGACCGCCGCATCATCCAGTTGAAGATCGAGCGCGAGGCGGTGCGCCGCGAGACCGACGAGGCCTCGCAGCGCCGCATGGGCCTGATCGAGGAGGAGATCGTGCGCCTGGGTCGCGAGTACGCCGACCTGGAGGAGATCTGGACGGCCGAGAAGGCCGCCGCGCAGGGCTCGGCCCACCTGAAGGAGGACATCGACAAGATGCGCTTCCGCATGGAGGAGCTCAAGCGCAAGGGCGACTTCAACGCCGTCGCCGAGCTGCAATACGGCAAGCTGCCTGAACTCGAGAAGAAGCTCGCGGAGGCGCATGCCGCCGAGGCCGGCAAGGCGACGGCGGGCGGCACCAACCGCCTGCTGCGCACGCAGGTGGGCGCCGAGGAGATCGCCGAGGTGGTCGCGCGCGCCACCGGCATCCCCGTGGCCAAGCTGATGCAGGGCGAGCGCGACAAGCTGCTGCAGATGGAAACCAAGCTGCACGAGCGCGTGGTGGGCCAGGACGAGGCGATCAAGGTCGTCGCCGATGCCATCCGCCGTTCGCGCGCGGGCCTGTCGGACCCGAACCGTCCGCTCGGCTCGTTCCTGTTCCTCGGCCCGACCGGCGTCGGCAAGACCGAACTGTGCAAGGCGCTCGCGGGCTTCCTGTTCGACAGCGAGGATCACCTGGTTCGCGTCGACATGAGCGAGTTCATGGAGAAGCACTCGGTCAGCCGCCTCATCGGAGCGCCCCCGGGCTACGTCGGCTACGACGAGGGCGGCACGCTGACCGAGGCGATCCGCCGCAAGCCTTACAGCGTGCTGCTGCTCGACGAGGTGGAGAAGGCGCATCCGGACGTGTTCAACGTGCTGCTGCAAGTGCTGGACGACGGCCGCCTGACCGACGGCCAGGGACGCACGGTGGACTTCAAGAACACCGTCATCGTGATGACCAGCAACCTCGGCTCGCAGATGATCATGCAGATGTCCGGCCAGCCGACGGAAGAGATCCGCGACGCCGTGTGGGAAGAGGTCAAGGCGCATTTCCGCCCCGAGTTCCTCAACCGCATCGACGAGACGGTGGTGTTCCACGCGCTGGACCGCGCCAACATCGAGGCCATCGCCAAGATCCAGCTGGCAACGCTGGAGCAGCGCGTGCGCAAGATGGACATGACGCTGGAGGTGTCGCCCGCGGCGCTGCGCGAGCTCGCCAAGGTCGGCTTCGATCCGGTGTTCGGTGCCCGGCCGTTGAAGCGCGCGATCCAGCAGCGCGTCGAGAACCCGGTCGCCCGGCTGATCCTCGAAGGCAAGTTCGGCCCGAAGGACGTGATTCCGGTGGACGTGGTCGACGGCGAGTTCAGCTTCGGGCGCGTGGTGCACTGAGCGCGCTGACGGGACGTGCCGATGCGAGGCGGTGCCGGGCCCCTCCGGTTCTCGGGGCGCGGCCGCTGCAGACAGTGAAGCGCGTTCCTTCTTTGCCCGCGGCTACCAGAGGGCCGACATCATCTGCATCGCCCACGCAGAGCGTTCGACCTTGTAGACCCCGATGTTGGGGTAGACCTGTTCGCCGGTCTCGGCGAAGCGCATCTGCTGGTTGACCTTGGTGGCGGGTTCGATGCGCTTGAGGGTTCGCACGAGGTCCGTGCCGTCCAGCGAGCGTGCCTGCCTGGCCGCATCGGCCAACGCGTACACCGCGTCGTAGGCGTATTGCGCGCCCCAGACCGGGTCGCCGTCGAAGCGCCTGCGGAAAGCCTCCAGGAAGACCTTGCCTTCCGGGAACTCCTTGGCGTCGATCGCGGTCGCCGTCGCGTAGAGCGCCCGGATCGCGAGTGGCCGGTGCGCGACGTTCGTGTTGCGGATCACGTTGGTGCCGACGACGGCCAGGTCGGTCCAGCCGGTCTTTTCCAGCGCGTCGAGCAGGCCGACGAGTTGCGGCTCGCGCGCCAGGAACACGATCGTGTCGACCTTCGCCTGGCGGAATTGCGCGATCGCCTCCGGCGGCAGCTGGCTCTTGGCATCGACCTCGGCGGAGGCGACCGGCTGGATGTGGCGCGTGGCCAGGGCCGCGACCACGCTGGCGTCCAGGCCGCGCCCGTAGTCGCTCTTCTCGACGACGACGGCGATGCGCTCGGCGTGCAGCGTCTCCGCGGCGAACGAGGCGATGGCGCGGCCCTGCTGCTCGTCGTTGGCGAGCAGGCGCAACACGTTGCCCTGGCCGAGACCGAGCAGCGTCGCACTGGTGGCGGTGATCATCTGCGGCAGGCCCTTGGCCGCGACGATCGGGATCACGGCGGCGGCCTGGTTGCTGTTGAGCGGACCGATCATGGCGCCGATGCCGGTGTCGACCAGGTCGCGCGCCTGGGCCGTGGCGGCCTCGACCTCACCCTTGTCGTCGGTCGTCCTGATCTGGATCTTCAAGGGCCTGCCGTCGACCATGAAGGCAGAGCGGTTGATCTCTTCGGCGGCCAAGGTCGCTCCATGGAGCAGATCCTTGCCGCGCGCGCCGGACGTGCCGGTCTGGGCCACAAGGACGCCGATCGACAGGGTGCGAGGACCGTCGTCGCAGCCGGTTGTTGACAGCGTTGTCATCGTGGCTAGCGCTACCAAAGCGAGGCGCCTGCTGCGCAGCAAGTTCATGTCTCTCTCTCTTCGATACGTCAAAGGGTATGCAATGTGCCTGTCGAGCAGGCTCGCTCCAAGCCGCCCGGCGCCTCTTCTGTAACGAGGGATGACCGGACCGGAAATCCGTCACGAAAATTGGGCGCTCGAGGCAGGTGTTAGGAAAAGCAGGAATGCCCGGCCACCTTCGGGCGAACAAGGCGTGCGGGCGCCTCGCCTCACCCGTGCGCGACGCCCGCCTCGTCGGCGATCCACTCCGCCACGCGGCGCACGGCCGCGCGCGGCGCCGCGTCCGCCTGCAACAGCCAGTAGGCGTACTCGGTCTCGGTGCGCGCGGGATCGACGACGACCAGGCGACCGTCGTCGATCAGCGGTTGCAGCAGCGGCAGCCGGCCGAGCGCGACGCCCTGGCCGGCGAGCGCCGCATGGATGATCTGGTCGTACTGGTTGAAGCGCAGCACGCCGCGCGGCTTCGCCGCCGCCCAGCCACGCTGGTGCAGCCACGTCGACCACAGCAACCAGGCGGGACGCAGGTGGCCGCGCGGCGGGTCGATGTCCAGCAGCGTGACGCGGCCCAGGGCCTGCCGGTTGCACAGCGCGTCGGCGCCGAAGGACGGGTGCGCGACCGCCACCACCGTCTCGCCGAACAACCGCAGCGCATCCGCGGACGGCGCCTTGTCGCGCGCATAGCGGATCGCCAGGTCGATGTCGTCGTTGCGCAGGTCGGCGACGCGGTCGCTGGCCGAGACGCGCAGGTCGATGCCCGGATGCGCGGCCTGGAAACGGCTGAGGCGCGGCAGCAGCCACAACGCGGTGACGCCGATGCTCGCACTGAGCGCCACCGGCGACGACTCGCCACCGGCGCTCAGTTCGCCCATCGCGTCCTGCAGCTGTTGCACCGCGGCGTCGGCGCTGCGGAACAGGCGCTCGCCCTGCGGCGTGAACGAGATGGCCCGGTAGCCGCGCGTGAACAGGCGCACGCCCAGATGTGCCTCCAACGCGCCGATCTGGCGGCTGACGGCCGACTGTGTCAGGCACAGATCCTCGGCGGCGTGCGTGATGCTCATGCGACGCCCGACCGCGACGAAGCCGCGGACCAGATCCAGCGAGGCGAGCTTGAGGAGAGGCAGTGACATTCCCTCGATGCATGCGAAGCGGCGAATTGATCGATTGAAGCACGAGGCGGGATCGCCTTCAATGCGTCATCCGATTCCCCGGATGACTTGCCGGAGCGCCCCATGTCTGCCGACCCTTCACCCCATTCGCAACCGCTCGCCGGGTCGCCGCCGTGGTGGCGCGAGCCCTGGGTGATCGTCGTTGCAGGCGGCGCCATCATGGGGCTGTCGCTGGGCGTCCGCTACGTCCAGGGGCTGTTCCAGCTGCCCGTCGTCGGCGACCGCGGCTGGACGCGCGAGACCTTCGCCTTCGCGATGGCGATCCAGAACCTGGCCTGGGGCGTGGCGCAGCCCGTGACAGGAATGATCGCCGACCGCTTCGGCGCCGCGCGCGTGATCGCCGCGGGGCTCGCGCTGTACGCCCTCGGCCTGGCGGGCATGACCTGGGCCACGAGCCCGGCGGCCTTCGTCTGGAGCGCGGGCGTCTGCCTGGGCATCGCGTTGTCGTGCACGGCGTTCGGTGCCGTCTACGGCGCGCTGAACCGCCTGCTCCCGCCGGAGCGCCGCAGCTGGGCCATGGGACTGGCGGGTGCGCTGGGCGGATTCGGTCAGTTCGCGCTCGTGCCGCTCGCCCAGGGCCTGATCGGACACTGGGGCTGGCCGTCGGCGCTGCTGGTGCTGGCCGCGGGCATGGCGGCGGCGTTGCCGCTGGCCTGGCCGCTGCGCGAGTCCCGCACCGCGGGGGCCGAGACGGCCACGCAGGAACTCGGACTGGCCGCGGCGCTGCGCGAGGCCTTCGGCCACCGCGGCTTCTGGCTGCTGAACGCGGGCTTCACGGCCTGCGGCTTCCAGCTTGCCTTCATTGCCACGCACCTGCCCGCCTACCTCCTGGACAAGGGCCTGCAACCCGCGAACGCGGTCGCGGCGCTGGCGATCATCGCGCTCGCCAACACGGCCGGCACCTATTGCTTCGGGCTGCTCGGCGCGCGGCTGCGGCGCAAGAACCTGCTGTCCACGATCTACCTGATCCGCACCGCCGCGATGGCCTTGTTCGTGCTGCTGCCGATCAGCCCGGCCAGTCTCTACGCCTTCGCCGCCGTGATGGGCTTCGTCTGGCTGGGGACGCTGCCCCTGACCAACGGCATCG